>Ga0210059_1009588_pt1 | contig 15090 bp, 7 predicted proteins | sample Ectturendosymbi2_FD_188042 | JGI IMG/M metagenome (GOLD analysis project Ga0210059, IMG submission 188042) | Ecteinascidia turbinata endosymbiont from Florida, USA - Sample 2 (SPAdes) (version 2) | ecosystem: Host-associated > Tunicates > Ascidians > Unclassified | place: Key West, Florida...
CCCGTGGCGACAAGACTGTATCCGCGTCCTGGTAAAACAAGTAAACCGAACGTGCCATTGAATTGCTTGCGACGTGACTTGCTTGGTTTGCTATTTCTTTTCAACTAACGTTCGCAACTTTCTCTTTTGAATGACGTACGTATAAGTATGCATTTTGATTGCAATGGCAAACAGTATACTGCCAATCGAAACTTTTGTTTAATCTTTTTTTTAATGAGCAAACTTTATAAATGAATAAAATGCGTCATGCTATGAGAAAGTGTGGTCAAATGATGAGGTTTGTATGTATGGCTATGCAGTTTGTAATTGTTTCATAAGGTGAAAGATAAAGGTAACATGTAGGCCCATAGGTATTTAGCTTCTGTTGTAAAAAATGCGCAGCAACCTTGAATAAAAATCGCCAGTTTGTTTACTAAGCGATGTCAATCGTGAGCAACATAATCTATGCGATTACAGACTTCCACTGTTGCTCTTCAAGTAACACAATCAGTTGTTGCGCTACGTGTTTTGTCCAAATCGAAATATTTTTGATACAATGTTACAACGGTCTCGCTGGGCTACCCTCCTGCTTGCAGCGAAGCTGTTAAATACCTCAGCACCTTGGAAATCGCTCTTCAAAACCGACCAAGTTGAAAATGCAATTTTTTTACGGCTTAGCGTTAATGAGCATAGAAAGCAAAGCTTCTTTGTATTCCAAGGGTTGCACTGCTTGTAAACAAATCTACTTAAAATCGTTGCGGTTATTTTTTGTACCGAAACATCTCGTCGTGTTACTGTAATTACAGTGTTGCCACTGCTGTTTTTTTTTCACTAGATCTGGGGGTTTTCTGTTTTATCTGAGGTTCCGGGGTTTTTGTTGAAAATCTGTTTTTTTTACTCTGGTCAAATTTTAGAAATGTATGTTGTATTACTGCATTTTCGATTCAAAAATAAAGTAGTTTCACATGCGTAATGTGCAGAGTCAGTAGCCAATACAGTTGAGTAGGGCTAGGCTTAACCAAATTGTTTGAAATCTGATGTTCTACAGATTAAGCACTGACTAGGCATAGGTCAGCACTCTGATCTATCGCTGATGTGTCAAGGGCTGATTGTGCATGATTTTGGAATGCTTTTTTTGTTATGAATGAAGATGCTGTGGTTGAGAATCTGTTCATTGTTTTACAGGCTCATTGTGATGGGTATGAATGTAAAATTTTGAATGTTAAATTAGCAGTCAAATATTGCAATGAATGCTATGATTAGGGTGAAAAGAAAACTGTAAGACCTTGAATGTATCATGTACATGTTTCATTTGTTCATTTAAGTGAAAGTAAAAGAAAACATTAAAGGTATTTTAGAAAAGATCTAACTAACTTTTTATGTTACTTCATACATTTGAGTTGCTGCTAGCTCACTTGTAAATTGTCAGTATGTTTAAAAATAGACTTGAACTTGTTAAAAATTTGATGCAAATAATGCATATTACCTTAATTTTTATGTGCAAGTACCGCTAGCGTACATTTCAAGTTTGGTTTTGACTTTTTTCAACATTTTATATGTCTGGGGTTTTTTAGTATTTTCTGTTTTTTTTTCAAGGTAAATTCTGGGTTTTTTCTTCATAACAGAGTGGCAACACTGGTTAATTATAATGTGTCAAACCAACACTGGACATCAAGCCTTTACAATGAATCAAATGCGCAGAAAAAAGTTACATTCAAATGTTGAAGTTGTCATGCTTTTAACGTTGTGCACCAACTTTCAAGTTTTTGCGCACTTTGCTTTGCAATCTTCGCCGATGAAGTTGTACTTTTGATATTTGTCTTGCAAATATTTTCCTGAAATCACTCACCAATATATTTTGTTTGCTCCCTTCTTTCTTCATTTGAAATATTTTGAAGCATCTGCATTACTTTGTGTTGTTAAAGGTATACTGTTAGACATCGGACTTAATTTGTGACATTCCCTAGTACTTCAAGCGCAAATCAGTAATTTTTCCTACTCACTAAAAATCTGTCTTCTGTGTGAAACTATTTTCGTTGAAGAATTTCACACTTTCACTAAACGAGGCGCCGAAAGCGCATTATTTTTGCTTTCTGCTACTCATTCAACGTTCTGCTGTTCAGCAAATATGAATTAAGGCTACTTGCCAAACCAGTGGCGTATCTACGCGAAGTGGCACCCATGGCAAAGTTTAAATGTGCACCCTTTCTAATAATTTCAGTATTAGATGTAGGCACAATTTAACGAACGATAAACCATGAAGAAAATAAATGTTTTAAAACGGAAAATATTCGTGTTTATTTTTGCTTTAAACGTTTCAGCAAAAATAATATGAATTATATCCATAAGGACCACAACATACGTTTGTACTCATTCATTTTTATTATGAAGAATATTAAAACTTTGAAATAACAACGATATCATAGTTTATAGGTCTACGTAGTGTTACCTGACAAAATTGTATATCTTACAAAAAATCAAAAAACATATTGCAAGTTCTGCAAACCACAATTTCTTTTAAAATGGAACACATCAAATTTGAATTGCACATTAAATGATTTAATGCAAGGCATGTATCACTTGTGTACGAAAATTATAATTCTATCCAAACGTAAATAGATCCAGCCGTTTTCGGTTAAATTACACAAAAATGCTAATTAACACAACACTTTCCGTGCCTTTATCGAAGCAAAGTCTTCTATGATTTCATCAAAGTAAGCTCTCTCTTTCGTCCCTTTCTGTTCTCATCGAAGCTAGATCACATAACCTGCTCTGACTTACTGTTAGTCATTGAGGCCCGGAGGTATGAAAGTACCAGTTTCAGTTTACTAAAAGATCGTTCGCGGCTTGCAGAACACTGCCATCATCAGCATTATTTGCAAAGCAATTGGAAGAATGTCAGGAAGACTTCGGACGCGACAATTTTTAAAGTTGTACGACTTGAAACTAGCATTTTGCAATCTAGAATCTTCTCGTCTCATTGCTTGCCGTCTACATCTCAACTATGCACAGCTCCGAAATTGTCACATCTAGATTTTAGTTTTTCACAGTCAGTACCGTTTCACCAGGCGTTGGACAGCGAACAGAAAGCCAAATCGGACAAAAAAAGCTAGATCTAAACAAGACTAACAAATCTCTTTCATGAGTTAAGATTTTTTGCACAACTGGAACGGTAACGATACTGCTAGTTTTTCGAGGACTAACTAATGTTCTCTATCTTAGTCTCTGGACTGAGGCATTATATTCAGCCTATTTATCGGACACTAGCGGCCATCGAAGAAGTTTCGTAAAGTCGGAGTGGGCTGCAACAGTTTAGGTAATTTGCAAATCCGTAGGTCCTCAACAGCAGTTACTTGCGTAACAGTCAGATTCTCACAGTCACGGGCACAAACTCCTATCAGTCAGATGCTGACCAATATCTTCTTGCCTGAATTGCAGCAGCACGGACTGACTTATCCCTTCTTATAACGTGAGAAGGACGAGGTCTCGTAGACATAGGCGTAGCCCGGGGGGGGCAAAGGGGCCATTCCCCCCAAATTTTTAGAAAATATAGTCATTTTGTCCTTTGAGAGGCGTTTTTCTAAACAAAATAGTGGTATTCCCCTAAAGTCAAACATTTTATCCCCCCCAAAATTTTGGGCTGGCTACGCTACTGCTCGTAGATGTGGCATGCGAGCGTTCTTATTCTATCACAATGACGGACCATCGTTATGCCACAATACCACAGTTTTGTCATAATGGTTGGTGGTGCTAGCACATGCATTAGGTAAGGGCGCTGTGTTGATGCAGCTTTGCAGTTTGTGAATGTGTGGGGCGCAAAATAGAGGTTCAAGAAACTGTAAGAACAGATTTTACTTTTCGACAAGCGATTTTTGCGCCCTCCGTCAAAGTGGCACCCATGGCACGTGCCATGCCTGCCATACATGGGCGTCCGCATGGGGGGAAAGGGGCATTTTCCCCCCCTGGAAATTGAGCCTAAGAACCAAAATTTTCTAGAAAACATGAAATCAGCAGCTCAATTTTGATTAATTGATTTCGTTCTTGCAATGACAGTTTCTTTGCCGGTACGACACTCACACTGCACAAGAGCCAGGTTCATGGTACTGTTGTCATGCAGTAGGGAGCTGGCAGTTCACTTGTGTCTGCTCTGCGTGGCCGAACTTGGGAGCGGATTCTTCTGCTGTTGGTCTTTATTGCGTAACAATACCATGGTTCACTTCAAGTTACGATAGTAGGCGTTTTGCTGCATGTTGCTGCTTGCTGTTGAACTCAGGTATCTTGGCATATAGTGCAGCGAGACAGTGACTGCTGATAGCGGTAAGCCACGTAGTTTTATACTGTGAAAGTGAAAAGAAGCCAGAGTGAATCTATAGCAATGCAACCACAAGTTTAAAATATCCATTGCAAGTGTGAGACTGAGTGTGACCAATGTGTCTGAGTGAATAGCTTTATCCAGCGTGGACCAACTACTTTTTACCTACAGGCCATTTTACAAAAACGTGGCAACCTGTGGGCCATTTTCTTTTCAATGAAATGCAGCATAAAACAACATATTCACACAAATCTCTATCAGTGGGATGCCTGTGCCCTGTAGTCGAGGCTTCTCTGATCGGCAGCGCAGCCAGCCCAAAAATTGGGGGGTGCAAAATGTTTGATTTTAGGCGAATAACACTATTTTCTTTGGGATACCGCCTCTCAAAGAACAAATGTTCTAAAAATTTGGTGGGGCCATGGCCCCGTAGCACCCATGGCTACATCTATGTCTCTGACACTATCGTTCCTTGAGAAATACCAGTGTGCAGTGTTAGTGGCAGCAAGTCGGAGACTATCGTGCATTGTTTCGTCTGACATTCAATTTCTGTTTTTAATCTAGATTTGACTTGCTTCATCGTAGAAAATGTACGTACTCTCACACGTGTAGGTCTATTTGTTTCCAAACGTCGAGCGCATTTCTAGTGCGAAATCTTTAAGTTTGGGAAATCTATCTTTGCTGACTAACTTCCAGAAACTCTTTGCAGTCTCTAATACCGTTAGTATTGTAGTAGCCTACATTTTTATTAAAAGATGTTATGCTTGTTCCAGGAGTAATTAAAATTACCTATTGCAGGGATGGGCAATTAATTTGGTTCGAGGGGCACTTTGAGAAGGCCGCGTTTAGCGGATAAAAAGACAAGATTTACTTGATGTTACTGAGTTCATTGCGATCGTAAAATAAATAAATAAAACGAAAACAGGAATGTTACACAGAAAAGGTATTATTCATTGTTCTTGTGCAAATGCACTTTATCTAGCGCAAGCAATTCAATGAAACAAATGTAACCTCACACGCTTTTCAAAAAATTTCAAATTTGAAGTTTTTTTCTCAATGATTCTGCGGGTTGCTAACATTGCTGTGGCGGGCCACATGCAGCCCGCAGGCCTGTAGTTGGACCACACTGGCTGAATCAAACTACGCTTATGTAGTCTTCTTTTTACACACCGCGTGGCTTGTTGCACATACAAGCTTGTGGAAATATACATAAGGTTTAGCCTATTTCTGACTTCTGAGTGAGCAAGTGCAAAGTTGTATTTGCTCTGGCGAGTTTTATAATTCATCTGCGCAGTTTTTAAGCCTGAGTGGTGTTTTAACTGAAAGTTGTCCGATAGTCGTTGTCAACTTACAGGTCGACTTCTCATTGCTTGTAAGAGTGTGTTTTTCACCGCTACTGATGCTCTGGCCGTTGATCATTTTGAAATTGCAACTTGTTTTTAGAAAGTGCTCGAAAAATGGACATTATCTAGTTTATGAAAAGAAATAGCATTTCTGATAGCCAAAGTGTAGAAAACATTTCAGACTAAATTTTGAGAAGTGAGGTTCAACCTGCACAGACTAATGTGAGCACCGCAAACGCAGTTGTGGATATTTCAAGACCAATTCAGACTCAGTTGTCTGTAGTTCACAATAATAATGAAATTGGCTGATAGGCTACCCCAATTCAGCAAAAGCTGTAAAGGATGACGAAAAAGTACGTCCTTTTCGCAAACACGAATACAACTCCACCTGAATACAAATTCAAACAAATGCGAACGAAGCGCTTGCTTTCATGGGGAATTTTCTTTGTGGTGTAGGAAGGGTAACGCGTTTTGTGAAGGTCCAAACTCATTACATCTTTCTTAAGCGAAATGTCGACGTTGCCCCCCCTGGAAAAATTTGTGCGGACGCCCATGCTGCCATGCCCTAGATTCGCTACTGTGCCAAACACCAAAAGCTTTTTCTACTGTAAAACTCGCGTTGTGCATACAATGGCTATGTTTATTGCTTCACAATTTTTTTGTTTTCAACACAAGTGATAACTGCTGAAAAAGTTCGCATAATCTGTGGACGTTGCCCAATCACAATTCCCGGTCACTTGAGGATTTAGGTTTCTGAGCATGCTACAGCGCGTCCGCTCAATCTCCTACCGCCCTGTTTGGAAAACCAAACGTTCTGTGGAAACTACAGGAAAGCGTTCTCTTTGAGGTGACGGATAAATCAATTCGCGTTAAACTTGCTATCATGAGTTTGCTTGAATATAAATCAAATCAACAAATCTCACCGTTTTATTTTTGTTCTTTTTATTCTACACGCAAAGTTAACGTTGACGAATCTTTTGGTTCATCTACGTTTAAACCTGACACAGCCCTGGACTTTTTATATCATTGCAATTTCGCTGAAATTTTGTTTGCCTCTATGTGTTTAGATAAAAAAGATAGAAATTACATGATGCCATTTTTTTGCAAGTGGCCATCGCCTGGGCTAAACAAGCAGAGTTGGTGTTGAAAAAAATTTTCTATGATTAACACTCTTACCTGACACAGCCACACTAAACGTCAAGTGATTGATTTATTTTATCATTACGATCGTGCTAAAATTTTATTCGCGTCCATGTGCTAAGCTGCAAAATCACATAATGTCGATTTTTGCATGTGATCGTTGTCCGAATGTAACACCAAACTTTGGATGCTACAACTTCGCATACGAAAAAGAAGTGTTTTCTTACCGCTTGGCTTTGATTTTTCCTCAGCTGTTAAATAAATTCTGTGTTGTTCCCAGTGTTTTTTGCATGTTTTCATGCAAAAGTTTTTCAGATATTGCGCAGAAGTACGCATGGGCAGTGAATGTGCTGACAGGGAAAGTTAATTTCGTAAAATAATAAAAGAAATATGATAGGATATTTTATATGAATACGATTTCAGTACTGTGGATGCGCAGTAATACATGACATCGATGTCCTATAAACATAATTAGCTTGACTGATTCGCTTGCTTGTTATCTTTGTGGGGACCCGTAACTTGAATATGCCCACAGATATGTGCAAGTTTAAATCATCGCAAAAAGATAAAAGCAGACCCGTTGGCAGATTCCTCGAAAGCTTTTATAGCAAATCGAGAGGTTTCAATTGTTGATGTTAGGAGGGTTATTTTTTAGGGCTGATGCCGGCTGCTTGATGCGCATTGCACACCATTGAAACTAAAGCATTCAACACTTAGGCTGCACTTTCAAAAGCTGTAATGTTAAGAAAATGGTGGTTGGTCAATTCGCTCTCGAATATCTAAATAACCATTCTTTGCACGCAGGCTACATAAACTACGTTCTGCACAAAACTATTACCGCGAATAAACTGAACCACGCAGAAACAAGGACCTCAACTTGAAAGACAAGTAGCCAGTAATTTGTTCAGGGGTTTCACATGAAACATAGATCAGCATAACATTTTTTTTTAAATCTAAAATAATGCATGAAAATTTCGTGGGAGGCTTTGATTGCCTGGTTTGTCCACCATCTTGGTTGCGGGCCTACTTCAATTTACACGCGCATTAAACACTGTGAAAAACAGTTTTAATCTTTTATTGCTTGAACATTCTCTTGAAGTCTTGAGTACTGTACACACAGCGCGAAACGTGCATTGATAAAGGCGAATTATTAAACCTATAGCAATCCGCTCACGAAGCTAAATGCACTCTATGGGCGTTTCTGCAGTCTATGTTTCATTTATGTGTGCATTGCGCCAGGGGCGGATCCAGCCAGTAAGTTTAGGGGGGGCGATTTCAGATTTGACTTTGACAGTCAAGTCTCATTACCGGTTTACTTTACTGTAGGCCAAATGAAGTGTACTTCACAACGAAACAATGGACGGCAAAATGACCTTGTATCGCGAATGCTGTTTTCCGAAATGCAAAATAACATGGTGAAAAAAGTAACTTTTCTAGGTTTTAGGGGGGCGATCGCCCCAATCGCTCTCCCCTGGATCTGCCCCTGCATTGCTGCAAGGTTAGGTTTTGAATAGATCCTACGTCAATAAAATAACACTAACATTTTTTTTAAGTGCACCAAAAGGAGCGGTAGCGATAGCTCGCTACTATTTTTATTCAGTAACGGGTGCTGTAGCGCCGCTATTAAATTTAACAAATAGCGGTAGCGACGCTATTAATAAAGTAGGGTTGCCCATCTCTGCAATTACGTCCCAGGTTGGGTATGTTGATAAAGGCAGTTTATGGAAACCTAACATCCTGCCCTTATTTAATCTAGGCTGGTGGTATCTCTCGTGGTTGCAACACAGTGTAGCTGCTGTGCTGCTCTTTTTGAAACAGCCACGCAATAAAGTATGATCTGATTTAGCGTTACAAAAATGTTTCGTGGCAGCATTCCAGAATATTTACCGAGGCAAGTGCCTCATTTGCCTCAGTGTAGCTACGGTCTTGGCTTTAAATATACATACTCAAAACTCGTGTAACTAAACACTTTTAAACACACCCCACACCCGCCTTCAGTCAGATCAGGCTGATTACAATTGGTCTGTTAGCAGCAGGCGGGAAAATCTGAAAATGTGACATATCCAGCCGTATCTTAAGTAGGCCGTGGTTGTACTTACTAGTTTGAGTGGTGTCTCGGACAGCACAACGAGGATGAAAAATGTAGCTCAAGTAGATCGTTTCAAAGCACAATAAAATTTAAGGTATAAGAGTTGGATTCGAAGCGTCTTGTAAAAACAACGACTGCCTGCTGCAGCTTAGTTTACAGAGTGGTTCGCAAACTGTGGTAGGGGAGGTGTGGGACCCATGGAACGGACTTTTTTAAACCGGCGTAGAACCTAGATTATCCAGCGAAAGTTGCTGACATTTTGTTCAGTTGAAGGTTTATGGGCTGTAAGTGTTCAGTCCAAGTTTTGTAAAAATCAATGAACGTTTTTTATTGTTCTTTTAATTTTTAAAAATTTTCAATTTTGTTCTGTAGGTCCCACCTCACTGGGACCTTCGGAACACCTCAGAGGGACCGATGGAACAATTCCTTATTATGAATAATAAACAAAAACTATCTCGACGATGCTTGCCAAATTTTTTGGGTACGCTCTTTCGTGGTCAAAAATAACTTTAACCAGAAAAAATCAGTTCGCATTAACCAAGTTTTTTCTCGTTTTGCACATATATGAAAAAATTTAACAAATAAACGTGAAAAAAATGAACTATTTGAGGACTTTGCCAATGCTATTTCGCTACGTTTGAACGAAATTATATTCGAATCATTCAACAATTTTGCATTTTTAGTTGTACTTGTAAGTCATATTTATTGGGTAAACTAAGAAGATAAACTCACAATTTTTATTAAAACTTGTGTAAAAACACCACAAAAAACGAAATTAAAATTTACATCTCTGTAGGTATTCTACCTCCTGAGCCGGTGTGTAGGCTGTATTACAGTACATTGATTTTCAATGCACGTAGAGAATATCTATAATGTTTACTCCAGTTTCGTATAAATTCCAGATCATTTCCGGTGAAACTTTAGGGTGATTGTGTAGGCCAAAGTTTTGAAATTGTTGGAAAAAGTTTCAAATTTTGAGGATTAAAAGCCATAGTTCTCAGTTGTTAAGCTTGTTGATTCTACCTTTCTGAGGCTGACACCGCTCCGCTACGTCGTTTTCTAAATTCTCTCAACTAATCCTGTACCGCTATTTCTTTCAACTCCCATAATTTTACATTGTTGTTTTTCTTAGATTTAACATCTTTAAATGCCAACAGACACGCTTTCTTTTTGTTCAATGAGTACACTAATTTTGACAAATACATCATGTGGTCCTTTAGAGCACATTCCTCTTCTCTGGTAATCTAGACACCTGAACAAAGTGTAGCCTATTTTATGTTAACCTTACTTCAAAGCTAAAACGATAAAAGTGAAAATTAGTTGTTTAAATTGTGACCGCAGACTTCTTGAAATTGTAACGGTTGGGACCGATTACCAGACGATTCCAAACATGCCGTTTTGCTTTCACCGGTCGTATTCGGTCTTCGTTTCACGACGCACGTGCTGCGCATCAAGAAAATTCGTTGTTCGCAATTCAGTTTAAACAGCACGCGCTTACTGCGAGCTATCCCTCTATGAATACAAATTGAACTGTATATATGTGTGTGGGTGTTTCTTCGGAGACCGGAACATCCCAACAGGAAAGGAAAAGCTATAGAAAATCGTCTCCACATTACACTTTATAAAAGTTTTAGCTCGGCCGTAACGATGTAGAGTGGCCAGTGGAATATCTATTGTTTGCCGCTTGTCTCAAGTTCAGTGTATTTATTTTTTTGACACTTTATTGAGGTTGTTCGCATAAAACACTTTATTTAGGTTGTTCGCAGTAACTCAACCTCTGCTAGTCTTTCTTTTGTGCAATAAACAGGAAATCGCGAATTGAGTGACCAATGGAACACCCTCGTTCCATGGATCCCATCAACACCCACTTTTGAAAAAGTGCACGATTCTACACTGTATCCCCAACCTACGATCCCAATTTTCTCTGAGATATTTTTGTGACTCCTAACCTGTCCTGTGAAACGTTTGGAACTTTCTACATTGAAATTATGACGAACAAAGGAATTGCTAAACGATTTCAAAATATTTTACTTTGATGCCGCAAAAACAAAAAAAGTGCTTAAATTTTTTCAGGTCTACATAGATTCTTCTTGTCAACAGGCAACACTGTTGTCCACAAATACAATATTCACAACCGGATAGCAAAAGACTATGGCCACTAGCTGGGAAGTAACTTAAATGTTTCTTCTGCCCCGTGTTCCACAGGTCCCGCACTTCACCTACCTCTATTGGCGGAGGCTTTCCAGGTGGTACGTGTGGTACGCTAGCAATTTCCGGGTCACATGCGAATTTTAGTGTCAGATAAATGTGTCCATTTTTGCAAACATCGCCAACTACAAGTGCGTATGCCATGTTGAATCACGTTATAACCAGGGTTGCGGAGCAGGAGGTAAAATATCCGACTCCAACTCCGACCTTTCCAAAATTTCCGCCTCCGGCTTCCGACTTTCCAAAATTTCCGACTCCGACTCCTTAACATAAATGGAAAAAAGTTTGGCTGCAATAGAAATCGTGGCGCATAGCAAGAAATCTCTGTTTCAACAAAAGTTTCAAAATAAATTGTACCATCCCAACTTAGGAGTGTGATGTAAAAAATTATCCAATTGGAGATCCGGAGTCGGAGTCGGACAAAAAATCCGACTCCACCCAAAAACCTCCGACTACGCAACCCTGGTTATAACTGAATGTTATCCACAGTTACTGAAATTAAACAGCTGTTGTTTAGAAATGAATTATTAAAGTAACATGTTTTTTGTGATATTGATTGTGTGTTTTAGTACTCATCATAAATACATTTGAGCAAAATAAGTTCTGGAATAGAGGGTACGCAGCGATAGCGGAACGCATGGATGTCCGCAGAAATTTTTCCAGGGGGCAGGGTCGACCATTTGCTTAGCTTTTTCAGGTTGCTGACGATGCAATGCAAATAGGCATTCACAAAACGCTTTACCCTGTCTACACAGGCCGTTAACTACGGGGGCGAAAGGGTGGCAAAGCCTCCCCTAAGCTCCCCCCTAGAAAAATATGTTGGACATAGTTTAACAATATTGGACATAGCCTAGTTTCAAGAATTTGGGCCCCTATCAGAAAACACTTCGCACCCCCTGGTGTCCCAAGCTGGTTACGGTCCTGTGTCAACACCACAAAGAAAACGCCGCATGTCACGGCAACAATCACAAAAATTGTGCTTCGTTGGTAACAATGCTTCTTTTCCATTCATACTTTTCACACAGTATAAAACTACGTGGCTTACTGCTATCAGCAGTCACTGTCTCGTTGCAGGCCCGCAACCGGGGTCAACTGGGCAATTTCCCCCCGAAATTTTCAAAAACATTTTGAAAGCGCCAAAAACTTTGAGTTGTTCGGTAAAACAACTAGTTACAATCATTGGCTCCCACAGAAAATATCAGCTGGCCTGGTTGCGACACTGTCTCGCTGCATTATCTGCCAGTGATGTCTGTGTTCAACAGTCACATGAGGCAAAGCGCCCACTACCGTTTTAACATTTGGAGATCCGATGCCATGTTATTGTTACGCAATAAAGACCAACAGTAGAACAATCCGCTTCCAAGTTCCGCCTACACCAGTCGCCAACTGCCTCTGCAGGCAAATCAACGGGCATGAATGAACTGCAACTCCATCACTGCATGACACCAGAACGGTGAACCTGGCTCTTGTGCAGTGTGAGTGTCATACCGGCAAGTAAAATGTCATTGCAAGAATTAAATCAATTAATGGGAAAGTTGCTGACTTCAGGTTTTCTAGGAATTTTTATTCTTAGTCCCAATTTCCAGCGGGGAAAATGCCCGTTTTGACCCCTGCGGACACCCGTGGTGGGACGCCTATTTCTTAAGTTGTAAGCATGTAACTACTGCACTATGGACTGTGCGAGTGAAGCCCACTGATTGCAAGCCTTGAATGTTCAACAAACACTCCTCCGTCGTGTCACGCTTGCCCGCCAGGCTGCCAGTGAATACAAGGCTTTGCGACCTCCGTTGCTTCAGTCTCACACCATGCCAACCGCATTGTTGTTTTAAGCTACCGCTCCACTTTCATGACGCTGTAAAACAAAGCCAGTGAGCTTGTACTTACATTTACTGCAGCGACACGTTTTACATCAGTTCGTGTCTGCAATTTCAGACTTGGCAAATATTAGTGACGTACCTAACAGTACAGGCAGCGTAGTTCAGCACAAAGTACGCCTACGCATTTCAAGTTCTTGGAATTGGTGGAACGGTAGACATTAATGGGCATTTTTTTATTAAAATCAAGATGTTTAGGAACAAATATGCGAGATTTCAGTTGGAAACAAATTTTTAATGTCGTTTTTAATAACAGCAACTGGAAGCAATAAAGAAGTTATAAGCATGTATAAAATGCAAAAGTAAGCAGCCCGTTGCAATCGTCGATGCGATTGTAATGACACTTTGAGCAAAGAGTTAATATGTGTAATGCTTTCAGCATTTATTTCAACGTAACTTAGGTTTAGACGAAGAAGCGTTTGGGACACCGCAAAGCAGTATCTTGCAAAATGCTATACGCGTCCAGATGAGCAAGGTTTCAGCAGTTCTTTGCATGGTTCCAGAACCTCGTAAATGGTTTCAAACCTTACAGTAGATAAGTATTAGGACACAGCGCCTGCAATTTTTTAAGTGCTAAAAAAATGTTTGCATCGAATGACTGACGTCAGCCAGGCGCGCAACAAGGGGGGGGCATTTGGGGAATTTTCTCCCCCGAAATTTTTAAAACATTGTATAGCAATTTTGACATTTGAAGAAACATTCAAATAATAAAGTTGAAATTTTGTATTTTAATTATTTCTAAGAAAAGTTTTACTTAAATTTTTTTTCTTACTGGTCAATCATCTCCTTACAAGATTCATCTTGAGACAGGCCATCTGATCGAAAATTTCGAAAATGATTGGTATTTAACCACGAATATGCTGAAATTGAGAGATCCTTTAAAATGTTGGTAGCCTATTTCTAAGGCATTTTTTGTCCTTTTTTTCGTGTACCACTCTGAAAATTATCAGAAATGCAGTGTAGTGTGTGTGTACGCTTTGATTTTGTTTCTTGCCATCTGAGAAAGAGTTTGCATACAGTGGCGATTCTATAATGAAAAAAGTGGGGGGGTGCACTGCGGGGCCAAGGAAAAAGTAGGGAAGCCAACATAAATGTCTATCTTGCATGGTGATTTTTCATTGTTTTGAAGATTAAGTTGCTATGATTAACCCTATCAAACGCAACATAGCCTTGTGAATATCATCAAATATGAGCTAGCGTTATTATTCACTAGAGACACCTAAACGCCACTGTAGATGCAATCACACACGTGTACTGCTATGTCGAAAGTTCTGTGCTAACCATGCAACTTCCACAGCACTGCACATGCAGTGCGGTTGACTGAGCACGATACACAACTGTGCCGGCCTCATATGAACGAAAGCAGCTTTAGACAGCGCCGGCCTTGGCAAGTGCGGGGCCCAATGTAAGACCTAGGCCCGGGGCCCATCTAAGCAGTGGTGTTATGACGTCACTGTGCTCAGTCAACCGTGATATGACCTTAATAAAATAAATATAAAAAAGATGGCAAATTATTGGAGTTAATCTGTATCTGTGTTCCTCAGCTGCGTCCACGTTTATGGCTAATATCATGCTGCTCTGGTGGCCATCAGACAATGTACCGCCAGTGGCAATTCTAGAATGAAAAAAGTGGGGAGGGGTTTTGCGGGGCCAAGGAAAAATTAGGGGAGGCAACATAAATATCTACCTTGCATGGTGATTTTTCATTGTTTTGAAGATTAAGTTGCTATGATTAACCCTATCAAACCCAACATAGCCTTGTGAATAACATGAAAAAGATGAACTAGCGTTATTAATCACTAGAGACACGTAAACGCCACTGTAGATGTAATCACACACGTGTACTGCTATGTCGAAAATTCTATGCTAACCATGCAACTTCCACAGCACTGCACATGTAAATCGAAATACCGTTTTCCGTACACAATTGTGCCGGCCTCACATGAACGAAAGCAGCTTTAGAAAGTGAACACAATTCACATGAAAGCGAAATGGTTCCAACCACGAATTCCATCTTGACGCAGAGACAAGTAGGCTGTTGATAGCCAACTAGTTTCATCAAAATATTCTTATTACAAAGCACATAAAAATAAACCATCTTCCAACGGTTTGGTGACTATACTGACTAATCCGTTTTTGTGGTAGCTT
>Ga0210059_1009589_pt1 | contig 15090 bp, 8 predicted proteins | sample Ectturendosymbi2_FD_188042 | JGI IMG/M metagenome (GOLD analysis project Ga0210059, IMG submission 188042) | Ecteinascidia turbinata endosymbiont from Florida, USA - Sample 2 (SPAdes) (version 2) | ecosystem: Host-associated > Tunicates > Ascidians > Unclassified | place: Key West, Florida...
CCCTACTCCGCAGTAGTGCTGTAACAAGTGTTACGTTTTAGCTAACAATAGTGTTAAGAATGTGTCTGTAACCCTATGGTTCTGTCTTCAATGCAGTTGCAAAAAGTGTCTGTAACCCTGTGATATTGCCGGCTTCAATGTCTTGTACTACGTTCTGTATTGTCTGTTTTTATCAACCTGCGTTCTGCAGAGTGTGTGTGTTCATACTATGGACTTCGTGTCTGCTAACAAACAAATAAATTAAATTAAATTCTGCATCTTAGTAATTTGCGATTAGGAGATCAACAATCTATTCACATCGGGTCCCCTATTGACGCAATTTACTATATAAAATTGAAAGTCTATGCCTTGATCATTTTTACTAGTAGACTTTACTCCATTATTCAAGTATATATTTTGTTATTTAATTTACTCAAAAGTTAAAGGTTTATTATGACAACTCTTAAAGATACGTTTACACATTTGACCTGTAGTTGCTAGACTGTTTTTGTCGCTTCACCACTGTTAACTTGCATCTCGATTTACCCAGTAAGGGCAGTTAGGTTCAACGCGGAAATTTATCATTAATCAAAATTTTGAAACTTGTTGTCTTTAGTCAGAAGTGGTTTCAATAGATTGAACTGTCCTGACAGTAATTCAGTAAGAATGGAATTCACTCACGAATACTATTCAAGCCTAAGCAACTAGCCTCACGAAACTATGCTGGTGCAATTGACACTGACAGAATTTCGTTCAGACAAGCCACTTTTTGTAGTTTAAACTGGCAAGGATTAACCTGGTCAAACCAGTTTTACCCTTTGGTCTAACAGAGGTTAAGTCTGACAAGCCGATTTTTACTCCTGATTATTGTCTGATTATGGCTCAAGGCGATAACTTTACCTTAGCCCACCAGGACAAAAGGCGGAGTAAGCAGTTTTTCTTTCCTGATCATAGTCTGAAGATACGCAGGTCAATGACTTAACCTTAGCCCATCGGGGCAAAAGGCGGAGAGAAAAGATTCTCCAAATGTCTGAATTTCAGTCCGGATGCGACGGTATTTATGCCCGTAAATCGTCATGTGACTTGGAAAGCCCCTTTTCTCCAGGTGTTCCAATTGGCTATTACTTATTGAGTCACCTGATGACTGGCTGATTCAATTGCTTCCAAACCTTCGCGTGGTCCTTGGTGCTCGGGGTTTCACCTGATCGTGATCAGGCATCATGTGATTTTCGCTTGTGTCTTGTGACTCGTCTTGTGACTTTGCTGACGTTTCAATGACGTTGTTTTTATGGTGACTTGAGTTAATCGTTCTAGGCTAGCCGTTTTCAGTCGAGTCAGCTGACTTAATAATCAGTTTTGATTGGCTGTAATCTTTTTGAATGTGTTGTGGTTGTCTCAGGCTTGAGGATATTTCAGCAAGTTTGTTTTCTGTTCAGCAATAAGTTGTTACAGGCAAACTTGCCTGTAACACGCAGTTACTGTACAAAGATGCTAAGAGAGAGTAACCAAAACCCTTATAACATCGTATTGAAAAATGTAGTCCAAACCATAATACAAATTGTAATCGAAATTACTGACGATTTCGAATGTCTCCAATTACTAGAAAAGTGACGTAACGCACCCCCGATTGCGCAAGACGTACGAACTCAATGCGTGATCACGTGACCGCAGTCGACCAATGAAAATTCATCAAAAATTTGATATATACCTGTGTCTCTGCTCATTTCAGGGAGCAGTGGGCTTACCAAGCTTTCCCCTTAGACCAGTAGTGGGCTTACCAAACTGGAGCAAACCAGATTGACGGATAGATAGTTAGCGAACATGTGGGGTCTGGTAGATTCGTGAATCAGAATACACTTGTAGCTGGCTACTATCCTAGAACGGCTAGGCTAATGGAATCACCGAGATTATAGGCAATTTCTTAGCAGGTTGTAGTGCGACTGCTTAGCAACATGGGTTACTCTCTCTCCTTCCTGGCGCATTAACTCTTAAATATAGAACGGCGCATTAACTCTTAATTATCGCAGCGCCTAACGTTATATCAATGAAACCATGAGTAAATGCAATCTTGTTGTGATAAACTGAGCGATGTCGAGCTAGATCGGCGGGTCAAGGTTTCTTAATTGTTAACTTGGGCGTGCCATGGACATTCCAATGGACCAGTGCTCTTGCAGAATTGTCCTAAATGTGTAGTAGTTTGCTTCTTTTAGAAGTGGACTGCCACACTTGCCAACCAAAGCGATTGGATATGCACTGAATAAACAAGAATTCACAGATGCAATCTGCATGAGATATGGATGGAAGGTGAAAGGCATACCCACTGACTGTGCTTGTGGAGAGACAAACTCTGTGGAACACAGCCTCATATGCAAACCAAGTGGTTACACTTCAATGAGACACAACTCAGTGAGAGACTGAGGCAGAGATAATGAGAGAGGTCTGTAGGGATGTTCAGACCGAACCCACACTTTAACCAATCAATGAAAATGACTATGAAAGAAAAGTCAACACTGCTGACAATGCAAGGTTGGATATCTTTGCGAGAGGACTGTGGAATAGCAGTGAGGAAACTTTCTTTGACATAAGGATCACACATCCTACCTCACAGTCATATTTTGGGAAGTCCCTGGCAGAGGTCTACCAACAACATGAAAAAGAGAAGGATAAATACAACCAAAGAGTGATTGATATGGAAAAGTCTTCATTCAATCCCCTTGTCTTCACAACAACTGTAGGGATGGCACCAGAATGTAACAGAATAAACAAAAGACTGGCGGAAAAAATAGCTGAAAAACGCAGGGAGCCGTATGCATTTGTCATAACATACATAAGGACAAAGCTCAGATTTGCTCATTTGAGGAGCACCCTCGCTGCAATACGAGGATTTCGAAGCAAACGAAGTGATGTCCACCTCCAAGACCTCACGGACATTGACTTCAGCCTAATTCCTAGGCCCACAGTCACATAAATCCAACATTACACCATGAGCATCAGGGCTGGCCTTTAGCTGATACAACCGATGCAGCTGCATTGGGCCACGCGTCTCTGGGGTCCCCGTGCCATTGTGTTTATGTAGATTGTTTATTTTTTCCATATACCCCTCGAGAATTCAGTAGAGACGGCTTATAAATCTCATTGTTAACTAACAACGCTCTTGTTGGAACTAGCGATGAATTTCCTCTGTTATCGAACGTTAGCAAACATTCTCAATTCTCGTGGTAAGGCTGTATATCTGCGCTCTACCATGGTCGTATAGCACGGCAGACTGAACAGAATGACGTCATAAAACCACCGCTTAGAGGGGCTCCGCGCCTACGTCTTGCATTGGGCCCTGCAACTGTCAGGGCTGCTCTTGACGAGCAGGATGGCGTATTCCTGGAAAAGTGACGTTTTTGTTTGTATTGCGTCATGCCACGAGAACGAATCTTTCACTGCCAGCTCAATAGCTCCAGCCGATCTGTTGCCGCCAGAATATCGCCTGTAAAATAGACACTACCTTTAAGAAATCTTTAGTGATAAATCCAAAATCATCTTCAGTAATGCAGTGATTTACGATATAGGAATTCCACTTTACGTGCTTGTTCAGCAATGCAAACTTGTTGAAACATTAGTTCCCAGCCACCGTAAATTGGAAAATGTTGAAGTTAGTGTTGTCAAATGTGTTAATTTGACATTTCTGATGTAGCTATCCAAATTGTTTCATCGATAATGCTGAAGAAAGAAATTCTGCACGAAGTTAAGCAGAGATGACTTCCTAAATCAGTGTTTCCCTAACATGTTGGATAAGTTCTAGAAAGTTGTGTATCTTAGGTAAATAGCACAAAAGCTAGTCTATTACTTTTTCGTATGGTTTGTATGGCAGGTCAAAATTTAAATTGCCCATTAGCAATTTTATAGTTTAGCAGATTTGTAACACTAGCAATTTCATAACAAAATTGCCCATAAGCAATTTTATAGTTTGAATTATAAATCTAGTGATAAGATATTAAACATTTCCTGGAGTTCTCTTCATTATTAAATTGTCACTAAGTAACAAAAGAGTTAGAAAACAAGAATGCACTTTGTATCTAGTGAACAACTAGTTAGTATAGTGTTTTTAACTGAATTACAGGCAATACTCAATGTACTCATTTAACATTGTTTTGCAATCAGTTTGGAACTGTACTGTCAAAGGAGCATCTTGAATATATCCAGTGTATTTTGATTTCCATCATGTTTCCTCGGAATATCGTTAAACTATCACAAAGATCTTTTTCCACTTCAACAAAAAAATTGTGGAGTGAATCCCCTGCAATACATGTTGATCCCAAACTTTGTATGGTTGATGACAAAGTTAACATCACAATTGAAGGTAAAAAAGTAAATTTTGTTAAAGCATTTTCAATTGTGGTTATCTTGAAACACTCATCTCATTTCTTCAAAGGTAACAGATATTAAAAATTATTGCAACTGGAATTTTGTAGTGCTTCATTTTTTTGTCTACAATCCTTGACATGTTAATGTTTTTAACTTAATAAATACGTAGAAATTCTAATATTCCCTGTTTTCTTTTTTAACTTTCACTAAAACTATGATACTTAACCAGGTCTTGTTTGTGATTATTATGTACCGTATTTATGCAATTGCAAGCTGGGCCTTGTAAAGTTTTTTTTTCATCATTTTGTGGGGTTTATCAGGGTTGATGTAATTGTACCTAACCCAAAACAACCCACCCCTTTTTTAAAAAAAACCCACTTAAAGAAACACACTACCGTATTTATTCGCTTATAAGATGATTCGCTTATACGACGGGTCCCATTTTCACCTGGGAGATTGTTGATATTCTGTCTAGACTCGTTTATAAGATGAAGGAAGGAAAGCAGGTAACGAGAGAAACACATTTCAGAGAAACGAAGTCCAGTGCACCTTTCAACAAACAAGGTGTTGACTCACAATAGGTTAAAAGATTTGTTTAATTCATAGCACGACCCAGTTAATTACCGCGTACGTGTCTCTGTTGTTTATTTTTGCCAGAAACTGTGACATATCTGCACAGTTCTGAGTGAACTATTTTCTATCTCTGTAGACCTTGCCTATAAGACGGGCCCCCCAATTTGAGCCCGAAATCTCGAGGAAAAATCCCCGTTTTATAAGCGAGTAAACACGGTACGTACTTTTCCTTTGAAAAATCTGCTATGAAGTACGAAGTAAAATAAGCAGTGCACTTATATAGTTAATAGTAAATTCTTTTTTAATAAAACAAAATGAACAATTGTGAAATTTTAAGGACTTGAAAAAAGAGAAGGTAATTTGAACAGTTTTAGTAAATTCTATTGGATATCATCTTCAACTTTGTAAAATCGGTGTATTTTAACAAATTTTCCTGTCTTCTCTGCAACCAAACTGTTTCTGATGTTGTACCATACCAAAATGTATGTTGAAAAAATGCATTCTATTAATGCAGAACTAGCAGGATATTCACATAAACTTGACGTGAAGGTGCAGAAATTGTGTGGGAGTGTTTTTCTCTGTTTGCTGTGCACATGCTTGCCAAGCCTCATCACTTTGGAGTGAACTGACCAACATGTGAAAACAAAGATGAGGTACATTTTTTGGTGGCCTGGAGGTGGTGCCACATGTAAATAAATGGTCACTGGCAGTTGGTGCCCGTAAGCAACAAGTCCATGTGATAGTCACCACAAGCGAAGTATTGTAATGCACTTATCCCTGTATAGTGCAACCTAGTATCAGTAGAATGATCTCGTTGGGTGAGCTCTATTGCTGCTGGTTGCTTTCCTGCTAGTTCGACGCCCCAAATTACCATCTTTCTCTTGTGCTTGCCTAAGTAGTTCAAGGCGATGCAGATACCTACAACATTTTCTTTACCCTCAATTTTGGATGCCATAATAGGGATAACAAGTTATTGCTGTGTAATTCTGAAAATGGTGATGTTGCATGATGCAATAAAAACAATTCTGAATGGGGTTTTTGTTTTTTTCTTAAAAAAAGAACAAAAACCTATTTCTTTGTAAAAAAAAAACTTATTTTTTCTCAAGCTTGCTTACAATGAAGGGCAGCTCAGATTTTTTTATTTCTTCACCTTATCGAAAGCTATATGTAGATGACGCTCAGTCTTTCTTTGGCTATGTGTTTTTCAACCATACTGTCTTTTTGAATTCTCTTAACCATTACATGCATATCCAATCCATCACAGGAAGGATTATGATTAACAGATGGCATTTGTAGTGGTGTAAGGTTCATTACTAAGGTTGCCAATTGAGCACAAAACATGCAAGTACACAAAAGTATCTTAGAAGTTTAGATCAGCTGTGTTTAAGTGCAGCTTACAATCAAGGGCAGCTGATAGCAACTTTATAGCAACATTTCGTGCAGCTTATGATAAGGGCAGCTTACAGTTAAATAAATACAGTATTGATTATGGCCTACCTTGTGTAATTTTAAGATAATAATTTTCATTTAATTAATAATCAATTGAAGTTGCAGTGTTTATTAAGAACCAATGAAATATGAAGCTAATGATGCCTTCATAGTAGGTGAAATGTATAGTCTGTCATATCAAATTGGTTTCTTCTTTTGAGTGAGTTCTTCTATCCACTGCTTGGCCGCGCTAGATTTTGGGGCAGGTTTTGAGCAGCCATTTAGTTGTCTCATTGTCCATCAGGCTGTGCAGTCCATGAGGAGGTGATGGATTGGACATTAAAGGACAACATGGTCGATGGTTTGTTTTTCTACGCCACACTCATAGGCCGCAGAGGAGGCCATACCCCATTTGTACAAGCAGGAGCAGAAACGCCCAACACCGGTGTGGAGGTGGTTAAGCCGGACCCAGGCTTTTCTTGGGAGGGTCATTCCTGTAGGGCGGTTACTGGTGTCTGTAATGAAAGTGCGGAGTCTTGTGGGGTTGTCCGCCCACTCCACATTCCATTGTTTATATGCCCACTGCGCTGCATGTATGTTGTTCTTGTCAGAAAATCTGATGAGATGATATGCGGCGGGTACAAATGCATGTCATGATTTGAGGCGCTGTGCATCTGCACTCGATGGACGGGTCAGTGCTGAGTGGAGCAGGTATCCAGACTCTGTGGCACAGCGCCCTAGAGATAGTGTGTCTCCATTGCGTCGAAGCTCAGCGGGTTGGAAGCCTGTGAGGATTAGAAGGTTGTCCGTTGGTGTAGGACACAGCCATCCAGTCACAATTAACAAGGTGTCGTTGATGATGGGTTGGTGAGGCAGGTATGAGCACTGCGGCACCAGACAGGCGCGCAGTACTCTGCAGTTGAATGCACCATAGCTAGGGTGGTTTTTCGGAATGTTGTTGCTCCAGCACCTCAGCTAGCAAGCCGCCTCAGGAGTGCGGCATGTGATGTTGGCTTTTACGAAGTGACTCATGGTGTCGGTGATACGTGAGTTACCTGTCGAACTTTACTCGAGGTATTTGGGCTCGGAGCAGAAGGGCAGGGCTTCATTGTTGAAGTTGACTTTCAGCTCATGCTTAGCTTCCTTGTTGTTGAGATGGAAGACTGCTGACACTGTTTTTGCAGTGCTGATCTTTAGCTTCCAAGTCTGGAAGTATTCAAAAACACAGCTCCGGCCTTCTTTTTAGCTGAAAAGCTATCCTCGATGTCCTGTGTCAACAGGGTGACCTGGTCTACGGCCGACCTCCTGTGTCGAAGCCTGCCTGCTCCTGTGGGAGCAGTGGATCAATGAGTGTTTCAACACAAGCGTAGATGAGTCTCTCAAGGATCTTAAAGGGGACGCGCATCAGTGATATAGGATGATAGCTCTTTGGGTCCCCCAATGGCTTCTCTGGCTTAGGGATCGCAACTACTAGTGCTCTTCTCCAGATCTTTGGAATTTTGAGTTGGCGCATGCAGGAAGTGACTAAGTCGCAAAACCAAGATTTGAGAGCCGACCCGGCATGGAGTATAAACTCTGGGAAGATGGAATCCAATCCTGAAGAGTTTTCTGGCTTCAGGAATTTGAGGGCAGTAGCAAACTCCTCCAACCTTAAGGGTTCAGAGATACTGTGACCCTTAGGTATTGGAATCTTCCATAGGTTGGACAGCTGCTTGTTGATGAGCCTGGTGGACTCATGGCCGCCGGTCCTGTGTGCCCTGTTCTTGTGAGGCGATGGAATTTGCCGAGACGTGGCACAGGCAAGAGGAGCGTCCACACCTTCCAGTAAGTTTGTTGATTGTTCTCCATGCCTTGTAGCTAGAAAGCGAGAAGTTGATGGAGTTGACAGCTTCCTTCCACCTCTCTTTCCATCCACGCTTCTGTTGTAGCTGAGATAGCAGGGACAAAGCGGCTCTATCAGAGCCAGTCCTCACTTGGGCTCGGATAAAGGAGTGATAGAAGGTCTTGCACTCTTTGTCCCAGCATGGCACATAGTTCTTCCGACAGCCACATGGGGTACATTGTTTAGCAGCAAATACCAGCTTCTCGTAAAAATCCTGGTATGCCCTCTGAATATTTGGTGTGTCTCGAGGTAGCAATCTCTCGACAGATTCACCTGTGAGAAGGCAAAAGCATTTCCACTTGGTTTTGCAAAAGTTCCAACGCTTCACTGGATCGTTGTGGGCAGGAACCTTGAATCTTGGTGACATTATGAGGGAGGGCCGATGTGACCGTGGGAACTTTCTTAGAACACGTCAGTTCGGCAGTCGGCTGTCCTGGCTGAAACTCATGAAGGCCAGGTTTGGGTTGATGTTGACGTTCCATTGGTGAGAAAAGAAACTGTCTGTTTTGGTTGTACAACAGTCCAAAGTTGTTGGATGTTGCCCAGGAGTCCAGGCTCTCACCGTCAGTGGATGCTGTGTTGTCTTCCCAGTTGACATGCTGGCATTTGAAGTCACCGACATACAGACTGGGGTGTGGAAATAACAGGACGGTTGCTGCAGTGAGTTGAGAGCGTGGAGGTTTGTAGACATTGATGATCTTACATCCTGCAACTTCTATGCACAATCGCTCAGTCTCTGATTGTTCTGGAGACTGATCGACCAGTGACCATTCCAACCGCTGGTGGACAAACATGGCAAGGCTGTGATTCCTGCTCAGAATTGACCCAGCTAGTGAGAAGTTGAGAATCAGTAGCTTGTCTGCAGTTGTGCAGTGGGTCTCCTGTAGGACGATGATGAAAGCCTTGTTCTTATAGGCTAGCTGCTCAGTGAGGGAGGTCTTGTTTTCAGTAAGCCCCTTGGTGATCAGCTGGAGTATGTTGGGTCATGGGTCATCTAAGGGTGTTGTATGACCCATCCCACGCTGAACACATCCAGCGTGAGCAGCAGTGGTTGCTCCTGTGATGGCAGATTTGGTAAGAATTTCAAGAAATGCCTCAATGGGGAAGGCCATGTGAATGCATCTGTCCTCTTCATCAAATTGGTTGAGTCTTTGCTATGTAGGGGTGTGCTTTGTTAGACACTGAGATGAAGATAGGAAGTTTTGTGATGTATATATAAATTTGTTTGCTTGATTTCATGAAAGTTGAAATGTGAGTTGCCATTAATTTCTATAGTCATATGTTTATCAGATGGTATCTGCAAGCCTGTCATGAGTTGCTTCCATTTTTATATGTTATTTGCTATCTTTTGTTTGGTAAGGCTTTTGATAACCTTAGTCCTTATTTTCATCATTTGTCATGCATACAATTTACCAGTTGTACATTTATGTTATTAAGGCCTTGAACCATCAAAGATTGTTACAGTCCATGCATCAACAAGAGTCAACGTGCACTGTGCATATGACAGCTTTGCTCAATACAAATCATCGCATTTAGGTATGTATTGGAATATACACATTAACACCAGAGTTGGATCAGTTGCAATTTGCATTTGAGTTGAATACAATTAATTAAAGATATTCATGTAATTGTAACTATGTCAGTTAAATTTGACACTTTTTTGTAATTGTAATTTGCTAAAATTTTAAAAAATTCATCAGATTTTCATTTCATGAATTTAACAGAGCTTGAATACATGCGTAAACAAAACCATTGAAATACTTGTCATATAACTTGCTGCAGTTGTGCTGAGTCAGCTGTGATTTGTCCTAGATGTTTTGTGGGTTATTTGGATGTTGTATAAGTCAGAGTGGTATCAACTCCAAATCATAGTTGAGACTTTGGTTTTGAGCATTTAAAAATTTAAAGGAGTATTTGTAAAATGTGCTTAAACTAAGGATCATGTACTGTAATTGATTCAATTATGTTTTCCACCATCAGAGATATCGGCACACAGTCTTTAAATTTTGTGGGTTTTGTGGCAGAAAAGAGACCGCAACTATTGTCCACCCTGGCATGTTAAGAAAAGTTATTGGGAAACACAGAGCTTCTCCTTTTCAGATGTAATGATTGTTGCATGACTACATTTACAGTAGACTGAAAATGCAAGGCCTAATTTATTCATTCGTTTTCATATTCTGCTTTTCCTCCAGGGAGAATCTTGGGGCAGCAACCACAGGAGCAGGGTTGGTTGGGTAAAGCCTTTAGGAGTTTTTTCCTAGTTTACCTGGAAAAACTGAGGAAACCCTTAAAACTTGTATGAAACTTTTAGACGCCACAACAAAAGTTTTGCTTTAATTCTTTTTTGTGCCAATTAAGAGGTTGCTTGCTACCTTAAGTTATCTCAGAATTTAATTTTGATTTCAATTTCACAAGCCTAAATATGACTAATGCAACTGAAGTGCAACGTATTAGCTAAGCATCAATCAAGTAACTAGTTTTCATGCAAGTGAAGAGCTGGAATCAAGGAACAAATTTTTATTAGGAAATCTATTTTATGTAACACTATGCATTGTCATTCCAACAACCTTATTCAAATAGAATTGATTATATTTGAGTAAGGTTGTAGGACTTACAAAGTTACAATGCATAGTGGTACATGAAGTCGTTTTCCTAAGTTTGGTGATTGGTTCAAACTCTTCACCTGTGTGAAAACTAGTTACTTGAATATGCACATGTGCAAGTGTGAATAATTGCAAAAAGATGTAAGCAGAGTCCATTCGACTGATTCCTCAAAAGTTTCCAGCAAACTTAGAGCTTTAGATAGTTATTTCAATCATACAGTTTTTTATTCTGAATCCGAAACCTCAGATGCAGAGCTGTTCAACGTAGGTGATAGGACTATTGAAAAATTATTATTGATTGAGATAACATTGGCTCTTGATCCTTAGTTCTGTAATTTTTGTTAAGTTTATACCAACATCATTTTAGTTCATATTTGATGAAAATTGGAAAATCTGGTTGCGTACATTTTAGTAAAATTTTTCAAAATGGGATTTCAGGACTAAAAATGCATAGAATTATGTGAAAGTGATTTTCTGTTGGTGCATTTGGTGATAGATTTGGCTTTCTCACCTTGTAAAGACTAGCTAAATTTATTTTTGCAAGTCTGAATCATCACATAGTCATGACAGGAGATGCTAGCCACCTGATTCTTCTAAAGCAGTGATTGGCAAACTTTCGTTATGACCTTTCAGTCGTGTTTAAAGGCCCATGCTTATTTTTGAAGACCTATTTTCAAACTTCTGCTATTTTCGGTTTCCTATATATCATAACACTGCCATGCCATAGAATGACAAAAACAATGCGTCTTGAATGTCAGAGAATGTTCCATAGTTGTTACAGTAGCCTATATTTTAGCCCACGCAATCGGTACAGGGTTGTAGCTCTTGTGTATTACGTCGACCACAACACAAAAGTGTTGCATGGCCCCTTAAAAAGTGCCGAAAGGTCCACAATTGGGGTGGGGCCCACAGTTTGCCAACACTATTTCTGAAACTTGCAGCAAAGCACCAGCTTTAAATTGTTCTTTTTCGCTGCTGTAACTACGTATTGTTATCAACAGGGATCGTAAAGACTCATGAAGAGACATCTTTAAGGGGTTCCTTCATTGGACATGAACCCATGGGATTGTTCTGGGCAATGCAGTTAAATGCAATCGATGAAGTACGTCTATAAATACAATTGTAGTCCACATTGTCTCCTTGGTTGCAACGTGTTCGCAACATAAGAGGCAGAACAAACATCAGTTGCGCTTGAACATGAATATTAGAGAGATAACCCTTGCTGTTGCCTCAAACTGCACAAGAGATTATTTGCTGTATCCGAATAATGGAGTTCGTTGAAAGCCATCAAGGTCGCATGGAGCTCAACTGCAAAATTATGGTGTCAATGAAACACCAAAAATTTGCAGGAAGTACCACCTATACGAATACGAGCAGCGTGGATATGGCCAGTGGACGGCCAAGGTGAAAATCTTTGATCAGAAAACCGTTACAGAAACAAAAAAACGGTTCTATAGGTCTACAGCCACCCGGGACAACTGCCACCTAGGAAAACCGCCATCCAATACGTCTGCCACCTGGACAACTGCCGCAGTCCAGGGCAATTGTAACTCGGGAAACTGACACGTAAGGCATATTGAGTCCTTTGCGTTTGTTGCCATTAAAGCCATTCGACCTATGCAAGTTCCTGGTGTTTTAAAAAGTTTCTTCACTCTCGGTCCACTTGAAACGATCTTAACTTAAACTTTAATATTCTTGGGTGGAAAATTTCGTGTCGATGTCATTACATCTTCACAAACTTAATTTTTTATAGGTCTTCTCAAAATTTTCTCAGCAAACTCTCCTATGCGCATTATTAAATCGTGTTCATTCCAAGCATTCACAAAACGCGTTTTTTCTGTTCGTTTCAAGTTCTGTGCATTCTTCAACATAAGCTTTCGATTTGTAAGTTACATGGCAGCAACAGCAACATTGCAGCTCACTTTTGCTGCACTAAGTTGAAACGATAATATCGCAACACACAGGTTCTCAATCCCTGTGCCACGTGAATTCCCATACGTGCCCAACGCAACACACCAAACTGAATTTGATAGCTTGTACGTGATGTGAAAACGCATTATCTTAGGTGGCGATTGTCCTTGGTGGCAGTGATCCCAGGTGGATGTAGACCGGATACCACAAAAAACATAACAAAGCCGCAAACAAGTTCTCACCAAAGTGATGCATACGCAACGAGAGCTCAAAAATCAAAGAGTTCGCAGAAAAAAAGAGCTCAGAATACCATCGTTCGATTTGCGCTGATCAAGACGGTAAGTGGTTTAGCCCGTGGTGCTGCCACCCTTCTGACATATTCGACAAAAATTAAGGTGATACAAACACAATGTTGTAGCGTCCCAACTCTGATCCCCCCAAAATGCTTACAGGGGTCCTCTAATGGTGATATTTATAAAAAAAGATTTCGACATGGCACATCCCGAGGCCGAATGGCCTTCACAACAAAATACCCTAATTTTATATTTTTTCGTATTTCACTATTTTTTTAGTTCCACTTGTAAACAAAATTTCGGCAGAACCGTCACCAGAAAGTTTTCAATTGGGGGCTTCATGTTTGTGCGGGGGGCTAGACGTTCTCACAATGTGTATTAATTCACAACACAGCATTTGCAAATTGATTATAAAATTATCAAATATATTCCCGCAAATACCCATTGTTGGCTCGTAGTTTGCAACTAAAATTTTTTGAACGATCTTAACAAAAGGAATTGGGTCTTAATCATTGTTATCTAATTAACGATTAAGAGATGTTGTAATGAAATGCAAATATTAGCAAAAATTTTGAAGGAAATCAGAAGTAAGCCTGTCATTCAGTTATGACAACAGTGTAACGGGAAGAACAAAGTTGAGGCCGGTCAAAGCAGTGCGCCACGATGAACGTTTCCTTTCATTAGCACAAATTGGTAAATTTTAGCATAAGCTCAAATGAATTTTGCTTAAAAAGTGTGCTCATCGTTCTTTTAGCTGGCCGAAATATGTATGCATATAAACCTTTCTGATGTCTTGTTAATATCCTGGTGCATGGCGCATGTTTAGATTAATAACATTGTGTATCTCAAATAGGCTGTAAATCTTAACAGAGAGTCTAGGCCTAGATGGACGCAGCATGGTTATCATCCATAATCCACTAACTGCACTACTCTGTTGGGACAAGCTTAGCAATAATTACTGAAAAAACTCTTCTAACTGTACTATAACTCCATCTTGCTGTCTGAATAGCAGGTTGCGCAAAAGCGGAACTTTGGTCGAAAGCACCAAAGGTATCTTGCTTCTATGCAGTACAAAATACGAGAAAACTACTTGTGGCAGGGGTGGCCAAACTACGCCCCGCCAAATACCTTACACATTTTTTAAGCACCACGTTTCCGACTGTGGACAGCAGTGCAACAGCATTGGCTGCTGCCTGTGTGTTGCTGACTTGTCTGCCGCAGCAGCACGTAGCTGCAAGTAGCGCTATAAAAGCGTAAGCAAAAGGTGTGATTTTATTGTTATTATTGTACTATACATCATAACAACCTATTGTTGCATAGCATACATTACGTAAATCGCACTGTATCCGGTCCACCAGTGGTCAGGCAGTCGCGAATTCGGCACTCGGGTCAAAAAGTTTGGCCACCCCTGACCTATAGGCTAGTCATAATACATTTTTTCACAACAATCATCACACAAAATACGTTGATCAAGTGGAAGCCTGACGTCTGCACGGATATAACTAGGCATGTAGCCTAACTTCACAGTCAAAACTCCAAGCAATGAATGCTAACGCTGTGCGCTCAAGCCTCAAATTCGTTCATTACCTCAAAAACGTATAAAAAATGATCAGGCGATGTAATTCTAAGTAACAGCGGCAGGGACTGCTGTCTTTAACTTACAGAATAGAATACGGATTGATAAAAACTTAACTGGTTTCTAGTGCTTCATATTTCAATTTTGGATGGTTGAAATTTTGTTTGAGGGTCATAAGCCCCCAAAAGTCCCCAGTGGCGACGGGAGTGAATTTTAGTCTCCCTGTGACAGCGTGCCCCCCAAATGACAGGTATGGAGGGCGGCTGATGCGGCTTTGTACAAACAGAAACTCAGTCCCACTTGAATACAAAACGTCAGCTGATGGGTTTCAGTTGCTATGAAAACATTTTTACAGAAGTTTCAAAATTTTCCCACATTCCAAATGGGACAGACTTTGTCAGTCCGTTTCGGGTCTATAAATTTTTTTTTTTTAATTTGATTTTGGTGACAGGGGTTAGCGGCAGGCCGAAGCCTGAAATTTGCTTTCTG
>Ga0210059_1009590_pt1 | contig 15089 bp, 14 predicted proteins | sample Ectturendosymbi2_FD_188042 | JGI IMG/M metagenome (GOLD analysis project Ga0210059, IMG submission 188042) | Ecteinascidia turbinata endosymbiont from Florida, USA - Sample 2 (SPAdes) (version 2) | ecosystem: Host-associated > Tunicates > Ascidians > Unclassified | place: Key West, Florida...
TACTGAGAGCAACAAATGGAGCACATGTTGAAGTCTATCAATAGCATGAAAAAGCAAATTCTTGAAATATGGCTATTACTTAAACTACTCCAAATTTTTTAATTTTAAACTTTAATAAACAAACTTCACTTTGCAAAAAACTGTATGATTTTATCTACTTTAGTTACTTTGCAATTACATTTTGAAATGTGTGCAGGACTTTATGGACACCCTGTATTTTTTTAGCCATAGCTTTTCAACCAGAAATGTTAGAAAGTCAATCAAAACTCCCAATGGTGACTCCGGCACTCAGGAGTTATTGTGAAAGGGTTGAATACAGTTTGACTTATCTAAGTTTTGCTACATTTAATGCACCTTATAATCCGATGCGCTTTATGTATGAAACAAGTGTAGGTAGCACTCAATTTTTTATTCTGCTCTTTAAGTCTGGTGCGTCTTTGCCTGTGAGTATTAGTATATTCATTAAATCTCATAGCAGACATAATCTACATAAAAATTTGCCTCAACAAGGCTTTTACACTCAAACAACTGGCTAGGTAAAGCTTTGTAACATTTTGTTTTCAATGAAGCATTGTTTTTTTTGGTAAAAAGAACTTAGTTTATTGTGTATCACTTTGCATTTTGGAGTGTAATTGAACAAGTGCTAACTTGATGTTAGGTAATGGTTACTGACTTGTCAAGTGTCATTCTTTATTTTGTTGGCAGTGTGTAGCAATGCTTCCCTGTAAATGGTTTAGCGTCAAGACTCTAAAGCAGTGTGTTTATGATCATGTGGAAATTGATTTCTAATTTATTTTTATGTTGTTACTTTGCGACACAAATGTGCCAATCTTCTGCAGTACATGTGCACTGTGAATCTAGTTATGGCAAAAGGAGATCGAATTTCTCAGCAGTCCAACAGCTTCATGACTGCAGGTTTAAAGGTAATTTTATTTGCTGACTGTTTGACTTTCAGTTTGATATTTATTAGCAGTAAACAAATGAGTGATTTAATGTAGCATTTAGATAAAAATTTGGTGATATTGTACTGAAAAAGATATTGAAACCTGTTTTCTACCCGCATAAAAATTATTCAGAATTTCCATGCTAAAATATTTCAATGTTACTTTTATTCATTGTAGTTTGTTTATTTGCACTAGTATCAATCCAGCAGAAAGATGAGAACCATTGTGCGACCAACATTTTTTCATCACAAATGGCTGAAGTACCCACAAATAATGGTTTATCATGAACACCTGGATAAAAAATGGCAAAGGTTTTATCTGCAAATCCAAATTTTAACAACAGTAAACAATAGGTACATTTAGCCATTGCCACATTGTTTGCATTATATACTGCTGTTTACAATTGATGTCAGGAACTTAGAGAGCATAAGCTACCACAAGCATCATTAATTGCTACAGTAGTCAAAAATAATCTTTGTTCTGACCTGAAATATTTATGATCAAAGCGCAAAGTGCCTGTCACTAACACTGATGTACAGTACAATAGCTTTTCATTCTGCGCTACACTGAGCAACCAAGTTGCAGGAGTGTGTGTTAGCTATATAATATTGCATGCAAATCTAACTATTAGTTTCTGCCAAGCATTGTATTTAGGTAAAACATGTTGAAAATGTTATATCATTTCTACCAATGTTACCATGTCCAGCATTGAGCTCAATGAATCAACATTTTGAAGTTTGTGAACATGCCAGTATTAGTCTAAAGGACTATAAGAAAAACTTCCAAGTCAAAACTATCTCAGAAACAAGTAAAATATCAAGGAGAAGTTGAAGTTATACCAGTATATATTAGGAAGAGACTGAAATATAGTTAAGAGAAATAAATTTATCAGTGACCAGGTAACTAGCCATTTCAAATACTTTTCACAGACACCCAATATTCCTCAAAATTGTAATCAAAAAACTTAGCATCTATCATGGGTACATGTGATTTTATGTCATCCTTTGAACTAGCCCAAGACCTTTCTTCAGTGGATAAATATAGCTACTTTTACTTTAGTTTGCATACACCCTTATTTCAAAGTCATGTTCAGTCAAGGCGAATGGACACGGAAGCAGGTTTAAACGTCTTCACAGTGTTCATTCTCAAGTAGGGTGCTACATTGCATGCATTGTGCACCATAGCATTTTTTTAAAAAAGTCAATTTAACAAGAATTAAAATATCTGGCTTAAGTTTTAAGAGAACAGCTGAATTATCAAAAACGTTGTGTTAAAAATTTACCAAATAAAAATTTTTCATGTTAAACACTGTGAAACTAGGCTGAATCTAGCCATAAAATGGCTAAATTGGAAACAGCAGCGTTTTATCCATCGTAAGTGTTGTCCTGACACTTTTTTGGTTTGATGAAAATGTAGGATGAACACAGAGAACAGCAACAACTAGAAAATACCAAAAATTAAGCAAAACTATACAGGAAGCAAAAAAGTAAGAGATTGAATGCAGTACCAACAAAGTTTACAGTCGGATTGAAAGAGGAAGTTTTGAGGGATAGAACAAGAGAAGCATGGGTGTGGGTGCTTCACGTTACTGGAAATCCTTTTGCTATGCAAAGAGTAACTACAGAAAATGTAATTTGTTAGTTGTTGTCACAGGCAAACAACATTGACACCTTTTATTGCTGGTACTGGTCATTGCTATATGAAATTATTAGCTGTGGATCTATGGTATGTGATGATTGGTACTCCTCTGTAGGGGATGATGCCATTATTCGATCTGGCCAATTTAGGCCTAGGTAGTGTTGCGATCGGAAATCCCGAGCAGCATGTGCGCAGAGCTTCGCACCGTGGCAGCAAGCAACAATAGAGGTCACCTGACGAGATCACTCTCGTCGTCACCGTTAGCAAGCACAATCAACTGTTCACCAGGTTCACAAGCATTATTAGAGGTCACTCACCAAGATCACTCCATCCGGATCACTATTATTGCTTGTTCGCACCACATACATAATGGTGTTATTCTTCACGCACATCCCGTTCGTGGTGAATCACACAATCAACGCAACACCACCGGAGAGGTTGCAACAGTAGTGTCTACATGAATATAATTTCTATCGTACTAAGATTACTAGCTATATATTTTAAACAAAATAATAAGGCCTAGCAAGATGTCCTAAAACCTATAGAATAGCAATATTGGAATAAGACTTAGCTCAGTAGCTGATGGCTGAGTAAAGTACATTTGACTTTAGTGTGGCACATGTTGGTGCAAAATGTTTTTAAGAAGGCTTGACCACAGCTTTGGCTAATTTTGACCTGAGGTAAGTGTAGGTAGTGACTCATTACAATCAAATCAAAGTCTGTTCGGTCAAGCAATGAAATAATTTAGAAATTGATAGAAATTTATAGAAGCTTAACTCGCTTTCAAGCAAGTTTTAAAAGACAAACTTCTGTAATGTAACGTGCATGACTTTATGTAGAATTTTTTTTAAATTTTAGATTTGCCAAAATTTTGTCAGAATGAAGATACTGCAGCGGTTATTCATGGTGCAATAAAGCAGACTGATTTTTCTCATCACATGTTTCAGGGTCATGTCCATGGCAGTTATTTGCATGTCCAAGAAAAACAGGCTTGCTACAGGCAGAAAATGTTATAGCTGTCACTACTGTAACATAATATAAGGTATAAGGATTTTTGAAAACAATGGAGATAAAATTCTTGAAGAGTATTTTTGTTGCTCTTTGCTTTATTGTGATGGAAAAGTAACAAGTTTTGTCACATATCAGGCTAACTTACAGACCAGGGATTGGCCTAAATTTCAGAAATGTAGCCTTGTTTCGATATGTTTGGTCGAAAAAATTTTTGTTGGCCTTTTGGTCTTTTTTGGCTTCATCTCAAGTTGGTTGGCCTTCAAAATTTATTTGGCCTTTTTTCACTGAAGTAGGTTCCTGTGAAGGAGTATGTAACTATTCCATTTTTTCGGGAATACTTTTGCAAATTTTTTGTGATAAATGCTATAATAGGCCGACACCTGCGTTCTTATATTAGTAATATTTTGTGTAATCACTGAAAATGTGTGCACTCACTGCACTGCAGTGTGCATTGTGTTGTAATTGTAAAGCACTAAGCAAGCTCAACGCTTGCAGACAGGCTCAGGCTTGTGTCTCCGCAATAGAAATATGACAATGACGTCAAAAAGTGGAAGGGCTGTAATTATTCTGGTCATATGTACAGGAGTGAATGAGAGATGATTTTCGCATAAGTGCAGTAAGCTGCCATTGGATCAGTATGCAAACTATCGCACTATTGTACCCAAAGTGTGCAATCTCACAAGCCATGAAAAGTGAGAGAAGTATCAGTAATGAGCTCCAGTACAGTGCAAGGCTTAATCGTAATTTCGAAGAACATTTTTTTATATTCTTGTAATTTAAATGTTTCTCTGTGACAAAGGAATGGCAATACCGCAAATACATTTCAGCATTTTTCTGGCTTTTAAAACAATCGGTTTGGCTTTTTCTTGACATTTTCATCTGGCAACCCTGTTTTCAGACATGGTATGAAGATACTGAAACTTTCTAATGGTGGTGCTAATTTTTGCATAGGTAGTCTTTCATTTGATATTCAATGCATTCAGATTTTTATTTTCAGCTGTCAATAAGCTTAGTTATAACAGCCCATGTGGAAGGAAACCAGCTCCAAATCCCTCAACTTTGAATATTTCATGGTTCCTAATCAGAAGAAGCAATAGCAGAACAAAGTTATGCGTCAATGTAACTTGGTCTATATCAGGTATACATACTCTGTTTGTGATGTTGGCCATTTGCAAACATGTCAAGCTTCTTCAATTTTAGTAAACCCAGGTGTTTGCTGATACATCAACTATATTGAGCTATGCATCAAACAATGTGGTTTGTTTGTTGGCAAACTATTATTTTTTACGGCGTTTATCATCTTTGATTCCACTTATTACATGCATTTTCGTTTTGGATGCTGTGTTGAAAGAGTAGTGTGTATGCCTAAGGTTACCGTGTTTTTTGGACTGTGAGGCGCACCGGATTGTAAGGCGCAGTATCAAAAATTGAATCCTGGCTGTTCTTTTTTCATACATAAGGTGCACTAATTGAACCAAACCTCAGGTAACATACGAGGACAGTTTCAACTCCCTCGAGAAAAATTATCAAAATGTTGGTAATTTGTATGAAATTGTTTAATGTTTGCGCAATAAACTCTTTCTCTCGGATTACAGTACATACCAGGGTGTTTAATCTGTCACACGTGCTTAATACCGTAGACACGACTAGAATAAAATAAAAGTTGTGCGCTTGTTTGAATCGGTGTGCACCAATGAAGCCAGGAGCCTTGCAGAGTACTGCAGTCTGTGGTAAGTGCTAGCCACTCTCGGAACAACATACGCTGCTCATTGCGACTGTTGTTGGTTAATCACGTAACACGATGGTCTGTTTACAAAAAAATTGTTAACTAGCAATTAAATAAATAGCATTGTTTACCACATAAAATTGGTTCTAGATGAGAAAGCACGACCAGATCCATTCATAAGGCGCACCTTCGATTTTTGAGAAACTTGAACGATTTTAAGTGCGCCTTATGTACCGAAATTACGGTATTCATACAAACTCAGTTTTACAAACAAATATATGCTCTAGTGGCAAAATGCCATATGCTTATTATTTATTCGTTCTCCTCGCTCTTTCTCTGGTGAGGGTAGCGTGGACAGCAGGCCTAGGATTAGGGTGCATTTGAAAATGGTGTTTTCGAAAGAGTTTACACAATTTTTTCAGCCCAATATTTCATGGCGTGCCAGTATGATACGTAAACAAACATGAAAAAATGCAAGTCAATCAGAACATTTCTAGGGGCTCCGTACAGCAATCTGATAATCACTTATTTCAAAAATATGCTTTAATTTAAAATCCCCTTCTTATTCCTTCTATGCTTCCATGTGGATACCAGTGACAAAAAGAGGTTGAAAACGTTAACGCAGATTCGTTATCAGTAGTATTACACGGATTTGCTTTCCTTTCACAAGATTTTCTTCTCAGATCTAGCTTCTCATCTCGTGCCTTTCAACAGCTTCACGAACATTTTGATAATTTTTCTCAATTTTGCGGCAGACAGAAAATCAGAACTCAGAACAAAAATCAGAACTCAATTTTGCGGCAGACAGAGAATCATTTGAACACCGCGTTCTGCAAGGTCATGAGTGCAATTTGATGATCAGGTTTTCTACTAGGAAGCTTCGTAACTGGCATTCCTTGGCCATTCACAAATTGGCTGATTCAAAATGCTCGTGAAAATTTTCTGTGGGTCGTCAGCGGTTTCAACTATAAAAACCTCTGTTTAAGTGACCTGCTGAGCTGGTGTCATTTTGAGACGTGTAGCCAAATTGGTGACTTTTGAAGACTGTGACAGATTTCTTGGAATTAATGCCAAGGTACCTGGCGCTGGGTGCAGATTCTAGACATTTTTAACTGTGTACCAGGAGGTGTGTGACTCGGCCAGGAAAAAGTGGGAAATTTGGGAATGTCATTCTGGGGAAATCTGACATGCTCGCGGGAAATTTTTCGCAGCAACACTATCAGCTTTTGAAATTTTTATGGAGTCAATAAAAAAATTGCGCTTGGTGCGAATTGACTTTCTGCGCAGCAGGTCGCATTGGTCGGCTTTCGGAAGTGGAGACGTTTGGTTCAAAGCGCACTCCATCCATCATTGTAGATTGCCAAGGGTCGAGGTAGTCCCGTCGTCACGGGGGGTTTTGGTGGGCTTAGCCCGCAAACACAGCTCCAAGCCTCCTCAAATTGAAATATGAAACACTCTAGATTAGTGCATTTTTTGTCAAATTTGAATATCAAGCCCCCCATTGACGGCTGTGTGGAGACGGTTCTGGGTCGAGGCATTCTACTCAAAGCGTACTCCATCCACGAATGGCAATAGCGGCAAGCGCAGTCGGCAAGGTAGTTTACTCGGCATAAAATTCTTAGTTGTCGTGCAAAGTAACTGAATCAGTAGTGACACGGGCTGAGCCAGAGTCTTTCATTACGATTTATAATATTGTAGAATGCAAGCTTGATTGTTTTGTACATTTGTGCCACCACCCACTTCGCTGATTGAAGTTGTTAACTTCGGGTCTATTCATTGGGCTTGGTCACTATTCAAATACTTTCGTTCCATGTCTGACCTTTCGCATTCATGTTGCAGGTTACCTGAATCAAAAACTAATGTTCTTAGCAAGCGTTCTCTCGACTTCGTTCTCTCGCGCTTTACTCGGGCTCATCCGCTAGAGCCCGAGCTGCCCTCTGCAAGTAGGCATTCAAGTATTTTTAATATATAATTCATATAAGATTAAATGTTTTTTGAAGCAACTCACTTGCATAGAGCAGTGATTTTCAACCTTTTTTGTACCACGACCCATTATAGTAACCCACTATAACCAACGACCCCCATCTAAAACTCGATGAAACCAAATGCAATACAGCTGTGTACGTAGGCGTACGATCCGGGGGGCTGCAGTCCCCCTCGGCTTGAAAAATATGCAGGGCAAGCGCAAGTTGCTCAAAAATTCTGAATGATAAAAAATATTTCAAAAAAGTGAAGATTTTCAGAGCAACTCTGATTTTTAGGACAAGCGCAAGTTGCTCAGAAATCCTGCATGATAAAAATAAATATGTTCAATGCAGTGAATTCAGGGCACACTCTGTTTTTCAGGGCAAGCGCAAGTTGCTCAAAAGTCCTGAATGTAAAAATATATTCAGTACAGTGAAAAATTTCAGGGCAAACTTTGTTTTATCGCCTATAAAGTTACATGATATAACGTTATAGGAGAATTTTTGTTACAGACGAAGCCGTTATATACGAATTCAACTGTATAGAACAGATTTAGAAGAGGTTTCAGTCAGGCCCCATTCGGATTAAACGAAAAGGTTAGATTCAGGGCAAATTTTTTCCGCTTCCCCCCCAGTAAAATACCATCCCGGACGCCTATGACTGTGTACATAAAAATCTACTCGCGACCCCTCCAAAAATGGTTCACGACCCCTCTGGGCAGTGTTCCCTCTGGAAATTTTACACTAAGCAAATGTTTGTTTCAGTGCTCATGTAGTTGCGCACCCATGTAGACCAGTGTTTCTCAAACTTTTTTTATTCCATCGCCCCCTTTTTACTCTCGACACGTCATTTTCGCTCCCCCCCAAGCCTGATAAAGCAAATACAAGGTAGTCAATTAAACAATTTTATTTAAAGAACGTGTTAAATAGCTCAACCAAGACATTAAACAGCTGAACTAAGCAACTGTTTTATGACGCTCATATTACGTTCAGAATTTTTGTGAAAATACCTCAGGGCTACGGAACCGGAGCTGGGCATTTTGCCCGGAGCTGGAGTTCAAAATAAAAATCAGGAGCCGGATCTCAGTTTAAAATTTTGGACCGGATCTGGAGCTGTGGCCGTTTGAAAGGTAGCTCCTGCTCCGGGTTCCTTCCTAGATACTAACGGTTTTGCCAAATAGACTTACGTGTGCGTTTTATAGCACACTAAACGCGATTGTTACGAGTTACGACACCACAGTGGATCTGCAAGCCTTTGATGTTTCTTCGGTTTAATATCGCTAGGCTATGACATCGTAGCTGGCAGGCGTGGTGTTATTCGGTGAAAAATGGTTCTCAAACACTGTTCTAAGTGCCGCATGCAGCTCCAAAGCATCTTTTGTGCGGCTGTTCGCAATCTTTCTGTAACAGATTCTATTTTAATAAGAGCTGATGACGCCTACTTCGTAGGCGAAATATTTACTCTGCATGAGCTTGGTGTCTGATTCTTTGCTGGGAAAGGATTCCTTTCGTTAGGCAGTGTCTTTCAGTTACACCTCTAATATTTTGTGTAACAGACTTCGTTAGTGCAATGAAACAAAACGTGTCAATTGACTTGTGGAAAATTTTGTTAGTGCGGCCCTCTAACAAAATTGTAGTGCTGGATTTGGCTTCCTTCAGCGAAATGGTTGTGAACCACTGTTGTAGAAGTAAAAAAAGACGCAACTACCACAGCGCTCTTACTTTCTAGTCAGAATGATCAAACCGGGTCTGTAGTAGTGTAGCGATCTAAAAAGAACTGAGCTATAATAAATACTAGGTATATAATAAAATATCCAAAGCTTTTGTAGCTGTGTAGTCATGCTATTAGCAGAGAGTATGGTCAAGATATAATACCATTGCAGATTTAAGCGTAAAATGCACGACGCGCCATTGTAAAGTAAAAATTTTTATTAGAAACCGTTGGCCTTACTAGCAATAAGGTTTCCCGGATTATTGGCAAAGTTCACTGGGAAACATTACGTTTACAAGCAGTAGCGTAACATGAAAGTTATAAATGATTGGCAGCAAACTAGCATTGCTTTGCATAGCAGTACAATTATCAGGAGGGTATGAAAAAACATTGTACACAAATGTGGACTTTTCTTGAAGTTTTCATCTGTGGAAAAAATCTGTTTTCAGCACGGTAACCATGAATCTTATTTTCTCCTAAGCTTCGTGTGTTAAATTGTGCTTTACTTGCGATTAATCACTGCTTATCTGTAGTGCAAAAGATAAGAAGTCAGAAGTTTTCAGCTATTTGTAAAATATAAAATGTGAATTTCTTATACTATTTCTTCGAACAAAGGGCTTTTAAACACATCTTCGCATTTGTGTTAATGCAAAGGTGTGCGTGTTTGAAAGAACACATGAGAGTCGACTTTTGCGCTCTTTACATGGTTTGCCTGGGCAGCGCTGTTGCCTGGAATCGCCAAGGCTGCAATAGGCAAAGCATGCAACGAGTGCAAAACACTTGGTTAATTGGGACTGGTCTGCGTAAATGCTCTGACATAAATGTAGTTGTTCAAACAGCGATTTTTTTATTCTGGTCGTAAGAAATAAGAAAACGTCCTCAGGCATTGACGGCAAAACCAGCGATTGCCTTTCCAGAAATTGTTTATGTTACCGTTATCTTGGGTTACGTTTCTGCTAGTGACTGTTCTCTGAATCGTTTGAATCTGTGATTGTTGTTTTTCGCTGATTTCCTCATGGTAACAGCGCTGCTTGTAAAAAACTACCAGGTTAAATTATTCAAAATGGTTTGGTTTATTCTCTTAATTTTGTGCACTTGATTTAATTCATTTTCTATTCAACTTGAAGCACACCAAGTCAACAAAATATTAATGTGTGAAAAGGACCATAATCCGGAGCCATGAAAAAAGAAAGCTCCGGAGCCAGAGCCACACCCATGAAAACCAATAGCTCCAGAGTCGGAGCTGTGTCATCTTTATGACGGCTCCTCAGCCCTGAATAATCCACGCTGTAACCGGGCACATAAACGATCCAGAGTAAAAATTTAACAGATAAATTGCTGCACCAACAACCTCCAACGATTATATCATAGTAAAACAAAATTTACAAGAAACTAACAAGTCATAATATTAGGCTACTGAAGTTAACTCACTGATCGAAGCATTTCAAACGTCACAAAGGTTATGCGGTATATATACGATATTAGATCGGGACTGTTGCTAGTGCGCGAGAACGAGTTTTCACTGCACAAGTGGTCTGTTGGTACTGGGCATTTGCGCACCTTAGAGGGAACATTGCCTCTGGGAGTCGCGACCCGTAGATTGAAAACCGCATGAATGTGAATTACAGTTCAATGAACAGTTCGCATTCGAAAATAATTTCAAACGAATAGTTGTCCAGTAATTCGGGAATACAGATGAGCAAAGTACGCAGACGTTTACTTGGGCTCATCCGTTAGAGCCCGAGCTGCCCTCTAAAATTAAGCCTTTTTTAATTATGATTCATATCAGATTGAATGTTTTTTAAAAGCAATGAAGTTGCACAGACAAACCCAATTCGAGAATTATTTGAAACGAACAAAATGATAGCTCAGTAACTCGGGCTAATATGAATGAGCCTGGTATGCAGAGAACTAACTGGCATTATCGTTGCTCTGGAACACACGTTACGAAACAATCGTCGAGTTCTCATGAGAACATCTAATTCATTATTACGTAACTTACGTCACATAGCAACGATAGTGCTAGCCAGAATAAAAGCAAATGGAAATTTCATCGATGCAAGCCTTGAACGGTTGCATTCCAACAGTGGCCTTGGTATAAATGGCGTGACGAGCCCGAGTGACGTGTTTGACCTGGAGTCGCCTCTGAAATGAATATTCCAGAACACTGTATTTTTGCGTTCGTGAACAACCTGTCACGTCACTGGCGTAAAGTTGATTTTACGTGGATAGGATGTAAGATCAGTCTACAGTAAAGAAGCGCAGTGACAAGCAATTGCTTGCCTGCGATTACGAAACTAGTTGACGTATACGTTTCTTGTCCTTCAAAATGTAATGTTAGTGCTTTAACACCAAAGTAACATTTGGTAAAATAACGTTCGGCCCATAAACTAGCTCTTTTTTGCGGAGATTGCGGCACCGTGACGCATAGTTCGTAAACTCATTGAGTGACAGGTCTGTACTCGTTAATGCTGCCATGACATGTACTCTATTTGATTCAATTTCTGTTGCCTGCTATTGCGTTCTGTGTGTCACAGGAGTTGGTTGTCTTGATCACTCCTTGCCCTTTGCGTGTAACCGCAATAGATCACAGGGCGTTTCAGACGTCGGCGCTTGAAATGAAAAACAAGGGAGGTGGATAAGAGCTTTATGGCAGCTGATGTATCAAGTCTCAAATGTTAATAAGTCTTCTTTAAAAAAACAGCAACTTCAAAGCTGCAGCTCATGCAAAACGCACACAATAGTGGAAAGTAAATCGAGAAAACTCCACCACAGCTCGCGGGAAATCAAAGTTAGATTCCTGGGATATTTACATTTTTCTGGCACTGTGTGTGACTCTTCTTCATCATCTTGCGGAATTGTCTCATCGCTTTGGTCGCTTTCTAAATCAATATGAATGGCCTTGGGTTCTTTTTATTTTCCCGTTACTTCCCTTTTCTTAGAATTTACGCTGTCTCTCTTTTAGCTGTTCTATTCACTTTTGTCCTAAGCTTATTGTCGTAGGATCCCATAGTCATTTTTCGAAATTCTTTAGATCCTTCTCTTTTGGCCTTACTTCCTTCTCGATTTTTGCATTACATCCTTCTCTTAGACCTTGTGCTCTCTCTCTTTCAGCTTTTCTATTAGCTTTTTTCCTAAGCTGATTGTTTTATGATCCCATAGTCATTTTTCGCATCACTGTAGTTCCTTTTCTTTTCGCCTTACTTCCTTCTCTTTTTGCAGAATTTACGCTCTCTCTCTTTCAGCATCTATTCACTTTTTTCCCAAGTTTATTGTCATATAGCAGGGGTGGCTAAACTGCGGCTCTTTGAGCTTTTCGAAAAATTATACATTTTCATGCGGCTCTTTGAGCTTTCCGAAAAATTGTACATTTGTTTTTTATTTCTATTGCAAAGTGTAGAAATATTGTAAAATGCTATTGTGGTAGCTACTAGCTAGCGTGCTGTACATTACTTTTGTAAGTCGTTCCAAAAAGAATTATGATGTCACCGAAGCGTAGATTGCAAATGAATTCGTGTTTTTAGACTTTTATGTTGCGGCTCTTTGTAGCTTAGTTTTTAAGATATGCGGCTCATACATAAAGCAGGTTTGGCCATCCCTGTTATATAGGATCCCGTAGTCATTTTTAGCATTACTGCAGTTCCGTCTATTTTTGCTTTCTTGACTATCGCGTTACTTCCTTCTCTTTTCTCAGAATTAGTGCTCTCTCATTTTCAGTTTTTCTATTCACTTTTTCCTTTATCTTATTATTGTAGTATCCCATAACCATCTGTCGATCCATTTTCATAGAGTTGAGAAAAAGCATGGCTGTTTTGCAAACGTAGTCATGAGACGTTTCTCTTCATCCAATGATTTTCTCCTCGATGATTCCGGATTTCTGTTTCCTATTGGACCGGCTTGTAACTTTGCATTTTGTGTGGCAAGAGACAAAATTTTTTCTTAAACTTTCTTTTTTGTCATGGTTGGTATGTTTGATTTTCCAGAAAACGATAATAGTTCTCTTACAATTTCTGATTGGGCGATGTTGGATTTTAGCAGTTGAACAAATAGCACCGCAGCAGTTGCTCACAGATATGGCAAATGACTTCCTCTAATATGATCATCGTTCTGCGTTATGGGAGGAACCAATCCATAAATTGGGATCTTTGAAGACATTTTAGGACTGACAACTGAAATTAGATCAGCCCGAGATGAATGGAAATGATTTAATAATGAGATATTACACGACGCAATTCAAATCAACGCATTATGTCTACTCATACCAAACGTATTCATCACTCATTCATTGCAAAGCATTCACCAAATATGGTGATTATTGTAATTGTAGAGAATTACGAAATATGGATATCATCATAGTCATTACCAAATATGGACATGCTTCATCACAGGCTCTCTAGCGCAAAATAGATGTTTCTGCAGCAAAAACCAAACATTTCTATGAATGTGGAGTAAGTTATACAACAAAGGCTCAAAGATAGGCAAAGATGATAAAAACGAGCATGAAAAGCCTGAATTAATTACTACTGGTCATTAGATAACATGAAAGTGACGCACGAAAAATATAAAAAATAAAATAAAAAACGAAAAAATCGAAATTTTCAAAGTCGATGTGGACCCTATAATCATCACCAGAATCAAACTCTCTTCTGCATGTGTTTTTGCTTAGTCTAGCCTCACATACAATTCATTGGGCGCAATTGATCTGAAACAACACGATTTTGAAATGCTCCCTACCTAGGATAACCCGAAATACTTCGCAGTATTCAGCGATCTTCAGTAGTTCTGCTGCCTCCACATCAAGACCGGACCAAGCAAGAGCGTAGATGTAGTCATGCTACCTTGTCCTTGGACAACCCGTGGCCGTTTTCTCACTGGTGAAGCTGGCAGAACCTGCCTCGTCAATCTTTCCTGGGACATTGTGAACATGTAGCTGAGTGTTCTCTGTTCAGAGATATGGCTGGAGATTCAGGGCTTTACGAGTTTTACAGCTTTATTGCAAAGTGTTGCACCATGAACTCTAAGCAAAAATCCAATCTAGTACTCTTTCAGTCAAATCTAGTACTTTTTTCAACTATCACATAGAATACAACAATTAACTATTATGCCCCATTACACCATATCTTTGTGCGTGTTCCAGATAGAGAGAAATTGTTTCAGGTAGCCTATGTACTGCACTGCTTGGCATGAAGTTGAAGTTACGTTAAAACATTTAATGGCTATTTTTGTGCAACTTATTTACCTTTGTTTATTGCCATTGCCTATATTTGCACGGTCCAAGTGAAGTTATATTAACTTGGTTTGTCTTAAGTAATGTTTGGTGAAGGTAATGTGATTATCTGGTATGAGCCACATTTTTGCAAAATGACTTGTAGTTCAACTCTAGTTACTGTTTTATTGCATGCCTCAAAGTCATGTTGTAGCCTGACTTAAAATTCCTTGGCAGTCAAAACAGGAATGAAAACAACTAATTCCATCACAGTCAAGTTGACAAACCATTAACTTAGTTGCTTGATGGTATTTGTGACTCAATTCATCTCTTGAAGAACATCACTCAAGCACATCATGAGCCATGCCTACACATATGTTTCATGAAGTCACAAATTTAATGTTGCAGGTGTGCAATTTGGATTGTCTGATAGATCCTTCATCGTTATAGTAAAAAGAAGTGGAATGCTTGAGCGAAAGCTGCATGTTTCTTTACTTTGCAAGCAATGTTCTCCATGTGAAAATACTGCTTTCATAAATGAAACTACTGTTGAGGTAATCTTAAATCTTGGTGTTCTCTATAGCTTTTAGTGCTTATGTTTTACATAGTTTTAAGCTCCTACAAAATGCTGGTTTTGGTTGTTGGTTTTGCTTTGGATACCTACTTTCATTATGCCAAAAATAAGTCTGTATTCTAGTTTGTAGTACAAAAGTGTTATACTGGAAGGTGGGAATGAATTTACTAAAAAAATATTTTGGTTGTATGAAATTTTGAATTGCATTTGGTATAACAACCAGCTGCAGTTAAAATCATAAATGCTATCAAGCACAGATGCAGAGTACTGGTAACTTGTTGAAAAAAAATAGTAAACATGGAAAAGTGCTAGGTC
>Ga0210059_1009591_pt1 | contig 15089 bp, 7 predicted proteins | sample Ectturendosymbi2_FD_188042 | JGI IMG/M metagenome (GOLD analysis project Ga0210059, IMG submission 188042) | Ecteinascidia turbinata endosymbiont from Florida, USA - Sample 2 (SPAdes) (version 2) | ecosystem: Host-associated > Tunicates > Ascidians > Unclassified | place: Key West, Florida...
AGCCTGTTATAAGCGGTAACTACAATAAAATCCTATGTCAGAATAGTCTGTGCCTGGTACCATAGTTGATGAGCATGACTGGATGATTTGCAGTAAATTAGAAGAATTTGTGCATATTGGTTGGGCAACAAAGTGGATACACGAACTTTCCGTGTTTTTTGTGTCTGTGGGACAGCAGGGCTTGCCAAGAGCATTGGACTAGGGAAAGTTGGCCAAAGAGACAAAGACTTGAGATTGGTAAAAGAAATATTATACTTTTTCCTTTGATTAATCCAAACGAGGTGTTACTTCCTCCTTTCCATGTCAAAGTATGAAAACAGTTTGCAAAAGCTTTAAATAGGTAAAAGTGACTGATTTGCATATTTGTGTGAAAAGTTCCCTGCGCTGAGCACTGGAAAGTTGAGGGCTGGAATTTTTTATGGTTCTCAGATATGAAGTTTAAATGCAGGACAAATATTTTCCACTTACCTTGACAACCCTCGTAAAAATGCTTGGCGGTCACTTACAGCAGTTGTCAAAAACTTCCTTGGATATTTTGAAGCTCCTAACTATTACGACCTTTCAAAACAGCTGTTAAAGTCTTACGAAAATTTAGGATGCAATTTGACTGTGAAGGTTCATTTTTTTCATAGTCATGTAAAATATTTTTCCGAAAACTTAGAAGCAGTGATTGAAGAGCAAGGAGAGTCCTTCCACCAAGATACAAAAACAGTGGAAAAGATACCAGGGATGCTGGAATACCAACATGTTGGCAGACTATTGCTGGTGCTTAGAAAGAGGTTGCTGGCAGTAGCAACTCCCGAAAAACACAGAAAAGACAGTTTCTGGATTAGCAAGCGTACAATCTTTTCTGTCATGAAAAAAGAGTATGCTATCATGTTTGGGCAATTCTTTGCATTTGAACGTTGTTTTTTCACCACAACCTTTGCACTGCAAGGCCATAATATCTGTGTAGTTTCTCATCTGTGTCTTGTAAGTCACAGTTGCAAGTATACAGTATACACTAACTGACGCTTTGTGTTTGTTTAACCTCTGTATGTTTTGTATGCTGCACACTGCTCTTCATAAGCTAGTTTACAAATCACGGTTATTACAAGAAGTCACTAGTACTTACATAACATGTTAGCCAGTTTAACGAATCACGAAATGCGCAACCCTCTTATGCAACAGTATGCTTAAAATGATACAACTGCATAAATTAAAAATATTAAATAGCTCAAAAACGTGACCACATAGGGAGAATCTGACAACAGTTTTGAAATCAGCGCCCCAAAATTATCCGGAAAACGCTCTCAAACCCCAATCCCCATGAAATTCATTTAAAATTGTAAACCTGTGTAATCTTCACAAATTGACACGCCCCCGTGTGTATATGTTTGCCCTAAATACCTTTAAATACTGGACATTTTTCGCCTGAATAAACAATGTTCGTGGGCTGTACACTTCGTGAGAAAGACCACATCCACCAAACCCAGCTGTAAGATTTTGAAAATCGGCAGAAGCAGTGTGACATTCTGTTGGCTTACAATCTGCCGGCCTCATGGTCTTCACTGTTTATACTTTTGTGGTTTTTAACCTAATTTGAATTTCCGTTCTTCTGTCTTTCAAACACAAATTATAATTCAGGCAGAGGCGTAACAAAGTTAGATGGCGACCGGGCAAGAAGCAAGTTTGGCGCCCCCGTGTTCGAACCCAAGATCTTCGGAAGCAGATTTACTGTATTGAAGAATGTTCATGTGACATTGTTGGAACTTTTCGGCGCCACCCGCAGTCATTTGGCGCCCCCGGCAGTGATTCGGCATCCAGGGAATTGTGCCCCCCTTGCCCCCCCCGTTACGCCCCTGAATTCAGGTTTCCCTGTATCAATTCTTTCTACTAAATACAATGATGCACGAATGCATCACTTCACCAGGAGTATCAGATTTCGAAACTTTGCAAATTTTAAACATGCAAGTGTTACTACCAATTTGTCTTAGATTTTTTGGTTTTATTGAAGCCGTCTACCAGTACGTGACTTTTGGAAATGTTCATCAGTCAAAGTAGGTTTGGGTAACAATTTGCAACGACTTTCGAAACTCAGGGAATGATGCATGTGCGTTTGATATATGGATCTCAGAATTGATTTATTTACCTTATATAAGGCCTAACATGGTAATATAAAGGAAATCTAAGCGCTAAAAACGTTGCACAGATCAGTAACATTGCACCGGCATGCAAGACACTTGATAAATATTTTTTCTACAAAAATTAGCAGAGTGGCTTGTTAGGGTTGCCATATCTGAAAAGGCAAAATTCCTGACAGTCTCAATAGCTGCTTTTTGCTACAAGCAAGCGCTATACGGCATTTTTCAGTATGTTCTTAAAAGCCAAACTACGAATCCACCGTAAAATAGCATCATTATTGCAGAAAAAGATATCACAGTATTGTTACACAAAAAGCTGCAAGCGACAAAATACAAAAAAGGCATGTTTTTTTATCTCCCAGTCATGACTATATTCATAATTTTCAGAGGGTCCAATGATAAGAACCTCTGAACGTGTCCAAATTCCGGACATTAGAGCATTTTTTAAAATTATTTCCGGACACAAATTTTAGCACCGAAACTCCGGACATGTACGGAAAATTCCAGACGGTATGGCAAGCCTTTTAGAGTCACAAAATAATTAAATGTATTTTTGTCCTTTACTCTGCCAGTACGTTCCCTTGTGAATTAAGCTTTTTTATTGCGCTTTCCATCAGCTTGTTTGTAAACCTTAAATCTTAAAACAATTAGCTGTCTCTTAGGATATTTTGTAGTCTTCCATCTCTATTTGAAGAAGATTTTCGGTGCTTATTTTTCTTATGAGAGTACCAGCCTATCAATCCCGGCTTATTTTTTGTCCCGCAGCAAGTCGCCCAGCACCAGATCGCCGAATGCCGATTGAAGATCGACCAGTGCAGGTTGCTCACTTTGTTTGCTGCTCACATGATCGACAAGTTTGGAGCGAAGCGGGCCATGAAGCAGGTTTGCTCCGAACGCTTCTTGTTGCATAGCTTGTGAACAGCGAAACAACTGACGTGATCGTACCTTTAAATAATTCTTAAAGATGCGATAATGCTATTACAGAGATGAAATGGTGTACATAGTACCCGCAGGCTACATGACTCAACCAATGTACTAAAACTTCCATTTCTTCGGGCAAATTCCTGTGCTAGCAGTTTTGCGAAATTGGAACTTTTGTCAGAGGAAAAGCGTGCGGCAACTTTGCCCTGCAGCTTATAAAACCTATCGTGAAATTTCCAAGGCTTTACACTTTTGATCTTATTAAATCCTGTTTCTCAACGGCACTTATAGCGTGCATCACATTTTTGTTTTGCAAACCGCTAGATCTCGATGATCAAAGTTGTTGCATTGAGAATGCTTTGTGACGTATCAGATACAGCGATACAATTTCATGGAGGAGCTGGTATATCTCAGGATACACCTTTGGCCCAGTGGTGAGTAACTGGTCCGTGTGCGCTGGATGATGGATCTTGGGCGAAACAAACTTTCTGCAGCTCTCTTCACATTGAGATCATCCCTTGTTGATCCCTGTTGTGCCCATGAGTGCAGGAAGGATTTTTTCCAGGGGTAGCCAAAATATTTTTCCAGGGGGACCAAAAGTGGTGAAATTTCAATTTATCCACTCGAAGCTAAGAAAACAAATATTTTTGCTAAAAACTTAGTAGGAAAATGTCACATTTCAAAATCCAGGGAGTAGCAAGGCCCCCCCTTTCCCCTTCCGACGCCCATGGTTGTGACTTGTTTCTGCCTGCATGGTTGAATGGATACCGGGATAACCCATCTAGTCATAAAATCACGTACGGCTGAGTAATACATGAATCTTTCATTCTAAACAGTGCTCCTTGATGCAACAACTTGCAAACCCATGGAACGTATTAGGTTCTGATAGAACTACTCATTGATTAAGTTTATTTTCCACGAACACTGAATGCCGTCGTATTTCCTACAAGTTTATAAATGGTTGTTCGCAGGTACGCCTTCGCGCGATCCCTGCGAATTGCTGACGGACCTGACGAGGTTCATCTTGGAAGTATCGCGAAAATGGAAATCAAGCAACACATTTTGCAGCAAAGACTGTGAACAGTAATTGCAATGACAGATTGCCCAATGATCACTAACTTCGCAAAAGTATGAGATAACAACTACTAACAACTATAACAACTATGACAAATATTCTACGCACATATCCAATGTTGATAAAACACTATATATTTAGGAACAGCATATGTACAAAAATTATTTGTGACAAGCTCTGCTGAACTGTCAGAGGTACTCCTTTATTCAGTTTCCTGCTGTTTGTTGGACAAGAAATTGTTCTTCGTTCACAGTTTTGATGTATTTGCATTAATTTGCTGGTCCTCAGTGATGTTTTTTAACGTTTTCGTAAAGTGTTGCTTAGTCTAGTTAAAGAGCTTGTTTTCGTCAATTTGAAACTCTGCAAGCTATCTTTATGTTTCGACATCAGGTTTGAGCAATCAGGCCCCACTATGATCTTTTACCAAAGGCTTGCTATTGTAGAACGTTACGTAAAATACAATTATCACAAACAGGAGTATGTAGAGCAGAAAATGCTTTGAGTGCAATTTGTTTTGCAGAGCACATTCTTCTCTGAAAATCACAGCAAAATAGCAATATTTCCTAATCTGCTCTTTTGAAGACGTAGTCCATCTACCATGACTATTTACATGCTGTTTCAGGACCGCAACCAGCTGAAATTTTCGAGGGGAGTAGAATGATTGCAACTTGTTTTACCTAACGATTAAAAACGTTTTTGACGATTTCAAAATGTTTTTGAAGATTTCGGGGGCAATTGCCCGGTTGCCCCCTTGGTAGCGGGTACGTGCTGTTTTATGCCAGACGTTTTCTCTATTCAGATGCTTATAAGACCTGTGTTATTACATGATGTGACTGAGAAGTAAAGAGAATAAATACCAACCCATTTGACTGCTTTCATTCGCATTTATATTGCCTTATACAAACTTTTTGCAAACCTTCGTCGAAAAAAAATTTCAATCTGCTGTGATTTGTACTAATTTATGTCGAGCGGTATAAATTTAATTAAATATTTTCAAATTCGTCATGCTTCAAGGGTTATGTAGCTTGCGGCTGCACTGTAAACGAAAAGCGTGTTTTTTTCCACGGTGGTTCGGTGGATTTCTAAATACACTGCACTGCAATGTCGGCGTGGTTAGTGGACTTTTTTGCACAGAAAGGCGTGGGTTACGCAATGCATGGCGCGGGGTAGTGGAAAATGACCAGCCGACGTGCGGTGTTAATGAAAACAAAATCCACTTTTGAGTTGTGAACCCCTTCGAAACGCTATAGCAGAAGAAATATGGTAAAAATTGCTTGGTTAGTTCGATAAGCTAACGTGGGCCAAACGCACATGCTATTTTACTGAGTGAGACGTGTTACCCGCAACACCATGCGCATGTCTTCTGCTCCATTGCCAAATTGCAGTGACAGGCACTTTAATATTTCTGTTGTCCCAGGTTCTAAGAAATTGTTGATACTTTTATTGACTAAGTAGTCGGGTCTACGTTCATAGCGACAATAACATGCACCACTGGTTTTGGTATGAATTAGTCTTGGAATTCTAGAGTTTTTATTACGGTTTTGAGGAGCGCACATACGTGCATTATAAACAAATCAAAAGTACTGTGCTGTTTGAGTAACGCATACGTATTCCCACATACCACTGGTGTAGGAGGCGGGTGTGCAGGGGGTGCTACCGAACCCCCAAAACTTTTGATTTGTTGAAAATCCGGGCAAAATCACTTAAAATGTGGGCAAAATCTGTGGAAATTTGGGCAAAATTTGTGAAAACGTTCGGAAAATCGCTTTATGTGCTTTGATTTTACAAAAATGGCAAAAATGGTGCTTGAAGTGTGCTTTGATTTTTTAAAAATGCGCCCAACATGAAAGGAAATGCCACTAGTTTTTTTTGTTTTTTTTCTTTGGAGTTTTTTTCGGCAAATTTCGGGAAATTTGGGCAAAAATCCTTCGCACCCTCGAAAATTTGCATGCTCCTACACCTATGCCACATACAAATATTGGTAGAAAAATATCTGCTGTATGATTGTTCGCTATGTCAACCAGCAGCTGTGCTCTCAGAGAAAAGGTTTATCTATATTCTAAACTGCATGCCTAATAAAAATATTTCCTCTTTCCCAAGCTTCATTTGCGGTAGGTATGCACAGAGTGGCTCGTTCAACACACAATCTGCGTATTGCAGGAACCGCAAAACCCATATCCCACACCAGAACCGTCGCCAGAAAGTTTTCAATAGGGGGACTTTGCCTTTCTGCGGGGAGGGGGGCTTGACACTAAAAATTAACAAAAACTCAACTGATTTATAGTGTTTCATGTTGTGATTTGGGGGGATAAGCCCCCAAAAGCTCCCGTGGCAACGGGACTGTCCCACACTAATCCACTGGACGGAGAGCAAGTTGCATGAAGTGTTGAAAGATGTAAAAGTGACGGAAGAAAAGGATGTTTTTGACGGACTTGTCACTTCATTGTGTTGTGACTGGGTGTTCGACATCGAATTGCCAGCATCTGCTCATAAAACCCTGTCATATATTTGTGGATACCAGTTGAAAAAAACGAATGTAAAAATACCACACAGCGTTGTTAAAGCCTTGAACTCTTAACCCTTTCACGACCAAAAGTTTTTTTTCAATAATTTACTTTATTTCCCTTTAGTTCCTTGCATAATAGACAAATAAGCATAAAAAGCGTGATTTTTATTTTTCATGAAGTGTGAAACAAAAATTAGGGGGTAAATATTTTGGGACATATAATACCAATGATATTTTATATTGAGATTATATGTCCCAATAGCATTCAACATAGAAATGGCGTTCAACGAAAAACAAAAACGAAGAGTCTAACAACTTCAAATAGCAGACAAGAAACATCCACCAAAACTTCGTAAATGTGTTCAGTTGTGGTATGGTGTAAAACATCCTGGGAACAGGGGGACACAACACCTGAGGAGGGGGCACAACACAGCGGGGGCACAACACCCGAGCACAGCGGCGGCACAACACCTGGTATGGTGTAAAACATCCTGGGCACAACACCTGAGCTTGTTGCCAAAAATTCAGACTCTCCTTTTTCCAAATGCCTTTTGAACTTCGGAACATTTTTTCGTGGCTTTATCACTGTACCTACAGCTGAAAATGTCAAAGTGTGAACAAGGTTGACACTAGTAAAAAATCTGTCAAAAGACAACACAACATCAGAAATTTTTATTGTTGAACATAATTTCGTTACAACCCTCTCTCCAAGAGTTCCTTCAGAAAACTCATCATTTTCAGTTTTTCCAGCGTAGATATTTAGATCAAAAACATACCCAGTTTGTGCATCACACCTTTGCCACATTTTGACTCCCCTTTTTATAGGTTTCAATAGAAAGTACTGTTTTAGTACTGAGCGCCCTTTGAATTTGACCATCGACTCATCACTACTCTGGTGGGAGCTTTCACTCATCGCATTTGAAAAAGTTTGCTTCATGCAATTCGCAAGTTCTTCGACGTAATAGAGCTTTGCTGCACTGTCAGGTTTTTCTGGATGGTTGAAATACAACTTAGACATAAGAATCTGAAATCGATTTCTTGAAATGGCATTTTTGATGAACTGATTTCCTATTGAAGAATTACTGGACCAGTAATCACTGAGATTAGGTAGTCGGTTGTAACACATTACAAACATAACCCCTAAAAGAATCGTCACTTCATCTTCGTCGGTATGAGGAATCGCAGCATTTTTTTGGATGTTATGCAAGTTAATTCTTTCATTTGTACACTGGGCAATAAATATACACAGACTTTTTGGAAAGAAAACTTTGAAGGAATCAATTTCCTGTAGTGTTGAAGGCACTGCAACTGTAGGTTTGCATGGGATGTAGTCATGAGTGGGAAACTTGGGTGTGAAAGAAGCTGTAGGTTGATGCCAAATAAAAGAATTACGTGCAGCATTCGATTGCGGATTATTCTGAGGGGGATCACTACTTGTTGATGGTTGTGCCCCTGCCGCGTCATCATCACTACTACCAGGTTGTTGCACTTCCGACAAAGTATCTTCACTCTCACTAGCGCTTGTTTCGCTGCAATCCTCACTATCAGGTGAATACGATGACTCTGAGGACGTATCATCATCACTGCTATTCCTAAACAGAAAGTTAGTAGCTTCACTTTGCCTTAATTTTTTAGCCATCTGAAAGTAGCAAAAGAAAAGCTTATTCATTTTGTAGTATAAAAATACCAATGGGACAATTCGTCCCACTATAAAATACCATTTGGGACAATATGTCCCAATTAAATGAAACGAAACTAAAAAGAAAAAACATAGAATAATGATTGCTGGAAATCACTTGCAATTGAGATACACTTACCTTGACTAGTTTACAATAAAATATTTCACTGCATGTCCGCAACCACAACTCACCAAACCTAAAAACTGAAAACTGACTTGTGAGTTGGTCGGACTAAACAGCGATGATTCAAAGAATGATGCAATCACGTGAGATTTTATGACCTGGCAAGAAGCGTAGTGCGTAGCTGTACCACTGGGATACAAAGCCGTTGAAGTTAAATGCGTGTTTATCCCAAAGGTAGCTTCGAAAATATTTTTGGGACGTATTGTCCCGTTGGTAGCGAAAGGGTTAAAAGACAGTCAACAGGCTTAGCATGAAGATCAGGCGTGACACACGCTGTTTCAGCGTTGCCACGAATTACTCATGCAGAACTTTTTTCAAAGAGCAGATAGTGGTTGAGGATGTGATTGCTGTACAGAATATGGTCCAAGTGTTTCATTTATGAAGTAAAATCGTTGCAAACTGTACCTGGGTGTGGGTTAAACAGGTTTCGTTTTTGTGAAGCGTTTGGTGTCATTATGAAACTCCCTCCAAGAAAATTGGTTTCGCCGTAATAATATCTCATTGCCTGCCTTTGGCGCTCGTGTCACGTCGCGTATGCTACGAACTCGTAAGAAAAAAACGAGCCCAAGCAGCAGTTAAAAGGGTTTCTGCAGTGCGTTTCTGGTCTTGTATCAAACTGGGTTCAACCTTTGTTATGTGACAACGTGTCAGAGCACAAGTGTGGATAAAAAGGAAAGTAAGTGAACTCCCCAGCTGACCTTACAGATTGGGTTAGTAATCTTCGCCAGCGGACGTAGACGTCGAATTTCTCCCTAAAGTAGTGGAATTAGAAATCCACTGTTGGTGGAGAGCAGAATCTGCTGCAGGTGGAATACAGAATCCGCTTGATGGGGAGGTGGATTTTATGCTTGGAGCGGAAACGGTGAACCACGCCATTGAGTGGAAAAAACACTCATTTCATTCACAGTCATTGGTTCTGTCTCGAAATCTTGATACTGATCTTCAATTATTTGGTCAATTTCGGAAAAAATCTGTCATATTTACCAAAATGAAGAGTGGAGTGTTATGGCCGACAACGCTTTGAACAAGGTGTGAAAAAAATGCGATTATGTTTGCAAAAACAACGCTTTTTCTGTCCTATACACACAGCTGACAGGTGGTCGGACTATGCGGTTAGATCTAAAAGAATTGCAAAGATATTCAATCAGATCTTCGTTAGTGGGTTAGTGATGCTGCACGGAGGGGCCAGCACAGTACAGCGATTGAGGATGTTACTGGCGGATCGGATGACTCCGCACACACAGTTTTTGTTATCAGCCAATCCCATTCTGTCGAGGTTCGCGTTAAACCGGCCGTATCCAGTGCGCAATCGGTTAAGTTGGACCTGTGCTTAGCGTGGCGCGTTGTATCCTGGTGGAGAGTTAACAAAACCAGAGATATAGAAAACAACGCTGAAAGTCAGAGGCTTTGTAGAATGATCCGCAATGAGGCTGCATACCGAACTATAAACAGCAGAGCTTCATGCCGGTTCGATAAAAGGCATACACCAATCGAAAATCGTAGAAAAATACCTGAAAGGGCGCAAGACTATCATTCACAACTGTTATCGTGTCACAAATGTCCGTATTTTTTCGTCAAAAATTGATTGCTTGAATAACTTTCTAGCATCATTTCTTGAGTGACAAAAAATTTAAATGTGGATTCAATGAGGCTGGCAGTTTTCTTGTGATCCGTGATGACCCGTGACTTAGAAAGTATTTTTCTATTCACAGCATTCCCCTCGGCAAGAGGCTATGTTCATTTGCTGATTTAAATTTTTCTACACAAAACGCTCTCAGTAAGGTAAAAACTGAGAACATTACACTTGCTATCGAGAAGCATCTCTCGTTTCTGGCGAAGGGCTTTAAAATTTTCTGCCCTTAAGCGAAATACTTTTGCTTTTTGTCATTTTCCTTTTGACGCGTTTCAAACGTTGTTGGAAATCAGTTTCAGTGGGTGTAGCGCTTGATGATCTGGTACTACTGTAGAGCAGCAAACAGCACAACAGAGCATACGGAAAGCTTGAGGCAAATGCAAAAGGTTCTATCAACATTGTTCGCAAGACAGGTTGACTTGTACAAGAAACAACAACGCAACAGCTGAGAGTTTTAATGAACTCATATCGGGCTTTTCGAAAAACACAGTTGTTTCTCTTGTCAGCAAAAATTCATTGAGTGAGCTTAAAGCGTTGCACCGCAGAGCACGTATAGGCGGGACGTATGCACCAATGAGCGAGCAAAAATAGCGGCCAGTCATTATTGTTAGTAGTGAGTTATAGCTGAAGTCTGCTGTGTCGGAGTCAAACTATAAGAGTGAGTAACGGTGTGGTGCAAGAGTCCACATTTGGCGAAGGGCTTTTTTCTTAAATTAATATTATCAGGGACTTCAGCATCATGATACGTCTCACTAATCGTTAGCGAAGGGCCAAGATCTCTGTTTCACCAAAATTGAAATATGTTCAAAGTACTTCATGTTTGCGTGCACTTCTGAGTCTTTGGTATTTATGTGTTCATTAAGTCTGCTGATGAGGTTCTGCTGAGTCTGACCAATACTCGTTTCACAACATGCGAACTTGTTACCCTATAGAGCAGGGGTTCCCAACCGGTGATACTCGTACCCCCAAGGGGTACGAGATTGAACATCAAGGGGTACGAAGATCCTTGGGTCACAGAGCAGCTTATAGAGCAATATATATCTCAAATTTTTTTTGGGGGTACTAAGCATTTTTCCGCCCACAAAGCATTTTTCTTAAGAGATCGATTTAGCGTCAAGCACGCATTTTCAGTAGAATCTATTAGAATAGGGATTGAAAATGCGTACTTGACACGAAGTCGATCTCCTAAGTAAAATGCTTTGTAAGCAGAATGAGCTGTTTTGCCCTCGTGGTACTTAGTCGCTTAAAAGCTGATACGTGCGGTCAGAATTCTCGCAGAGTTCTGAAAGCACAGCATGGCAGGGAGACTCCTCGAATACCCTACTTCACTTGCAAAAATGCTCAAGAATAAAAATGCTCAGAGCAACACACTACAACTGTTTTCTTCCGACCCCGAGTACTTCTTTGATTGCAAACGGGAGTTGGTGGACAACTCTGTGATGATCACACCTAAAGAATTTTAAACAACGACCGTTGCTGGATATGCTTGATATTTTCAACTAGCTGTTAATTCCACGCAGCAAAACTAAAGATTTTGCAGCAGGCATCAATTAAAAGAACGTATTTTGCATAACAAACTAGCAATATGCTGTTGTTGAAAACGTTCATCTTCACCTGCGTCGTTCTGCTTAATCACTCCAACGCCAGTATCAATTCCGCAGGTTAGTGACATTTGTTTGGTGATGTTGTGTTGAGGTTTTCTTCAGGGGGCCGCCCCTGGTATTTTCCTAGAAGGGGTCGGCAACCTTTTGCTAACTGTGTGCCAACTTAAGATTTCAATTCAGTGTGCCAACAACATACGCATTTTATATAAATAACATACGTATTTTTGTACAAGTCATGGTCATTATACTTTCTTTGTGAGTCATAACAAAATTAACATATAAAGCTTGGAGATGCTGCGTGCCATTGGAAATTGCTTGGCGTGCCAAGTGTGGCACGCGTGCTGTAGTTTGCCGAACCCTCTAGCTAGACTGCCAACAGCGTTTCTGATGTGAGTTTATACGGCTAGCACGGGTTAGAGTAACTCATATCTACAGTCTTTAAGTGATAAAAACTTTTTGCAATTTTCATTACTATCCACCTTCTGGACCGTGGTTTATTTATGGTTTCCAACAAGGTTCTTGTATGTCCAGCGTATCTTGCATGGAAAGTAACATGGCAACGGCGAGAATCCACTTGTTAAAATGTTCACAAAAAATTTGATTGTTGTGCAGCAAAATTACGCTAAGTTCTTTCATTTCCAAGGATATGGGCAGAATTTTTTTCGTTTTAATGCTTTTTCCGAAATTTTCACGAAGTCCTAAAAGAGTTAAAAATTTTACAAAGTGTACTGACTTCCTTCGCCCACGGAGACACCCTGTGTTTCCCTCCAGGACATCACAGCAAGAGATCGTTTTGGTAAACTATAGTAATGTCCCAGCCTTCATTGATTTCCTAGGCCTTAAACAAAGTAAGCATTGATCTACTGACTTCCTTCACACAGGAAGTAGCCCTATATTTCCCACCAGAAAATCGTCACTAACTTCGTGTGCCTATTAGCCCCCTACCACAGTTCAATTATCAATTTGTATAGGGCCGACATGCAAGAACTAAAAGATGCGTTTACTGGTCAAGCATCAGAGTAACGTACAAATTTCCCCAACTTGGTTGAAACAGCGACCAAAACCCAGCGAAAATCGCAGTTTTTATTAAGTGAAGCAAAGTCGCATTACCTATCTCTCGAATTCAGGCTTGCATTGCGCAAGCACAATCGACGTAACTCACGTAAGCACAGAAAAAACTTCAAACAATCCCATTGCGGTAACAAGTTCTGAGCTGTTTGCGCATTGCCTGTTCAAGCAAGCAGTTCTGAGTTGCGCGAACATTCGCTGAATTATTTCCAATTTGAGGGAAGGCATGACCGTGCGTTAAATATGCACCGCACGTGCAGCTTGCATACAAATGATGATTTTATATTTGACGTTGAACACAAAGATGATACGTCGATAAACCAACAATTCCACATGCAATAATGATTACCAGTATGATAATATCACTGCCCTGTCTTTTCTGCCATATACATTGACAAAAATGAGTTATTTATTACATTCTGTCGCAGAATTGAGTATGTTGGACAGCCGAAGGCATGAATGCGTTTCAGTTATATCAAGAGTATTTGATGTATGCTTTGTTGTTCAAGAAGACATTTTAGTTTGTTAAGAGGATGTTTTTATCATATGAAGCAGGGAAAGCGTTAGCTCTGACTTCTATGCTACAAATAAGATCTAACAACCTCGGAGCATTTATTGCAGCAAACATTTTCTTGCTCCTGGCTTTGCTATTATAAAGGTTGCTGGTTAACAAAGCAGATTACCCAGTTTTTGTTACATTTCGTTAACGAGCTTCAGAGGTTGTTTTGGCAAAGGTCAAGCGGGTGGTGAATTGTATCTGCCGGATTAGGAGCTGGAGAAGCATTGTATTAAGTAGTTGAAGTCTAAAAATAACGTCTGTGTTCAAAGAAGTGACAAAATTTTCAGTATAAAACTTTACCCCTGTTGCGCAAAAAAAGCGACATACGGATAGTGGTTTGACACAGCACTCTGGAAATTCTGAAGGAAGTAGTGACAAAAATTAAACTAAGATCTGTTGTCATGGAACAAAGAAATGAGGCCATACTGAGAAGTGACTCATATATTTCGAAAAGTGGTGTATACAAATTGCTTTAAACATAGAGATGAACGCTACGTGGGAGTTTCGTCAAATAAAAAAAATTTTGGAAGTTTGTACTGTTACAACCAAAATTTTATCGAAGACAAAATTTAGTGTGCTTTATTCAACTTAAAAACCAAGGCAAAAGAATCAAAATTAGGTAAGCAACGTAAACAACCGATACAACGGACAGAGTGAGTGACAGCGAACTTTTATTATTATTATGAGGGGGGAATGGCACTGTAGAGCGACAGCGAACGAATGAGTCAAAAAGCAAGTAGTGAACGAAGTAAACACAAGAATGCAATCAAGTTATCAAAGGAAAGCAAGCGCAAAAATAATTACGCGCGGAAACGAGTATCACATGTACTATATTTAAATTTTTCATCTGTCCCCGACGATGACTTGTTGCGGCCCGGGCAGGAGCTGAATCAGCAAAAAGTGGGAATGCTGGTGAAATAATTGTAACAGGCACATTAAATCTCCATCACGTTGAAATAAATGAAAACACTTAATTTTACACAAACACATTAATTTCAATGGCTACGCCTATCTTAACATCGTGGCTACTTAATGCAGCAGCAACTCTTACATAGCTTCATCGAGTAAGGTTTTTCTTCACTTTTATAAATTGTTTAGAAATCTTTGTTAAACAGTCTAAAAACCCTTTCTTGTACTACCATACAAAAAGCTTTGTTTCTGTATGGTATGGGTAAAACAAAAATTTAAACGTGGCCTCCATCATGTAGTTATTATCTTGGACCAACCTGCTGGGCCTGCATGTGCAAGCAGTGCTCTCATTTTTAGGGATTTTGTCTCTAGATTGGGACTTTGACCCTTTTACGTATTTTTGGAGATTTAGGGATTTTCGGAAAAGTTTGAAAATGTGTAAAATGAATCATTTCAATTTATTTTGCAAATCCAATCATGTTTGGTTCTATTTTGAACACTTATAATGGCGCTTCGATATTATGCTGCACCACCACAGATTTAGGGATTTGAATGTAAAATAGGGATTTTTTGGTACTGTTCTAGGGCAGTGCTTCCCAACCAGTGGGTCGCGACTCGCGAAGCTATTTCAGGTGGGTTGCGAAGCATTTCTAAATGTTACAGTTTTCTATGAGATCGGGAAATTACTGCATTCTCATTACGTAACAAATATGTAACAATTAGATGTGTTGTGTCGCATTAACTATTTCAGTACGTACGCCCCTAGACGTTGGAAAGTGTAGGTAGGCTACTATAACTATAGGGAGATTAGTAGTTTGTTGATTTCAGG
>Ga0210059_1009593_pt1 | contig 15089 bp, 14 predicted proteins | sample Ectturendosymbi2_FD_188042 | JGI IMG/M metagenome (GOLD analysis project Ga0210059, IMG submission 188042) | Ecteinascidia turbinata endosymbiont from Florida, USA - Sample 2 (SPAdes) (version 2) | ecosystem: Host-associated > Tunicates > Ascidians > Unclassified | place: Key West, Florida...
CTGCTGCACGGTGCTATCCGCTTGAGAGGCAGGTTGCCATCGAGCGTTGGCTGGCAGCAACCCGATGCTTTCCTATACATCAATCGTGAACAGTTACAGGTAAGTTGCATTGCATGGCCGTTGTAAGCTTGTGATATTCTGTCAAAAAGAAATAAATGATTGCAGCAACTTGGTTAAACCAATAGGGAAAATTTTCTGTCTTTCACTTAACCAAATCGTAGAGTTTTAGGCCGTTGCCTGTTATCAGAGAATCTCGACTTTGGGAATTTTAGAGAAGTTTTCCGGATTTTTTCGACTCTTGCCGTGCCAGAAATTCAGGCTCACATATTGACCGGTTTTACTTCGACCTTTTGTTTTGCGAAACTTTTCGTCAACACACGTGCTGTTATAAAGACCGCTTTCAACTTAAGATGAATTCCACATAATCGAATACTGAGAAGACATCCTCAGGATCGATTTAACATGAAGCTATTCCTCATCCGCCATTGACGCACTTACCTAAGTCGATGTGGTTCATCGCGAAAACATCATTGGAAACGCATAAAAGTGTGTATTGTGCGACACAGGCGGCTTTTGCGGTGGTTACTAAGGAATTCATGGACATCCAGTCCAGTTCGGATGCTGGTGGCAACATCATGCTCAGAAATATATCGTGGCCAAGTATGAGGTAAGACAGTGTAACCTTTCCTTGTAGCGTATTTGACGGTTATTTTAATGCTATTCGAACTTCAGGTAGTGATTTTGCTTCCTCAGGAGTCAAATCGCCGACTTCATATACGGTTGTGACGTCACAAATGCGCATGACCAGCTGGCTTTGAACTCGATGGTTGATTATTGGTTGGCAGCAAGCTCAGTCAAGAAGGAGTTTGAGCTGCCCAAAGGTTTGGCGTATTTTGCTTGATTGTAAAACTGAATCGGAGTTTAGCTGTAACATGTATTTGGCATAGCTTCACAAGCGAACATGCCGTTTGATGAACCATTAATCCAAGTTAAATGATCTTCAACTCGGCGTTTCAAAGAGGCCATCCCTACCCAGGCCTGTATCCAGGTTTTAAGGTTTGGGGGGAAAATACATTTTTATGGGGCAAGATTTTTGTTTTTATTATACGTTTAAAACAAATTTGTCTGGGCACAACAAAATTTGAGAGGTCACTTTCCCCAAATGCCACCCCGTGACTACGGGCCTGTCCCACCTATCCTACTTGTAAATGCAGTTGCACAAATACATTTATTAATGTGTAAATAGGCGGCGATGTGTTGATCGGGGCCCATGAAAAACTTTAGTGAGAAAAATAAAAGTTCTGGCGACAGTAAGGGTATTCTTCGTAATCATCACTACCGTAGAATGACTTTTGTGTCACCCAGGTAGTTTTTTATCCATGTCGCTAATGAGTTGAATTCATCTTCCGTTCGGACTTGGACGCAGTGAACTTTAACGGGCATTCCCCGTGGGCTACTTGGCTGCCCCAACGGTGCCAGTGGCCAGCGATACTAAATGCAGTGTTGGTTTCATGCTTTTTTTTCAACTTACAAACACGTAGCTCGTTTCTCGTACTGCAGTCAAGTATCGCCTCCCCTCCGTCTTGTTTGCACCGAGTGTGAGGCAGAGCGCCATCTTGCAGTCACTCGATGCATTACCGCAGCACTCGCTAGAGGTTCCCGAAGCTTGTAATCTCCATCCAGCTTCTGACGCAATTGTCGGAGAAGATCAGTACATTTTTACAAGGTACGTTTTGACTTTTCTTAGGCAAGAGATAAGATTGTTTATTTTCACAACCATGGTATTACCGATTAGAGCTTGCCACTTTTATGTAGAAGTTTGCACCAACATAACTCGCCAACCAATTGAGCTAGAGAGCTGTTCACACCATCTACGGATTCGGCAAGTATCCAGTTCAGATTTTAAAAAAATTCGTTTTTAGTGGGGGTTCTCTGTGGGTGACGTCACAATGGATGGATGTTTTTAGCTGAGATTACCTGGCCCTGGACGCCGACCCAGTGAGCCATTTTTTGGTACAAGATTTTTTTGGAATCTAGGACATCATCCGAGTCTTTAGAGCCATTGATTGCCTTTCATATCTGGAGCCAAATGTATGGTGCAAAAACCAAAAATAGGTAAAAATTCTACTCACACAAATGCTGACCCCTGGTGTACTATACCAATGGTCATAACTCGCCAGCCAATTGAGCCAGAGAGCTGTTCAAACCCTCTAAAGACGTGTGAAGTCTTGTAGTTTAGAATATAAAAAAGTTTTTAAGTTTTGGATGTCGCTTTTTTGTTGATGTTAACAAGATGTGGGTATGTTTATGCATATTTGTTTACATTTGGATGACGTCTTCAGGCTCTGGAAGCCAACGCCATGAGCCGTTCTTCTGACTCGAGCTTTTATTGGATTCTAGGCTGTCATACGAGTCTTTAGAGGGTTTGACTGACTTTCTAGCGTTTCTGGTTACAAAATTATGGCCAAACTTCCGGAAAATAATTAAGGAAATCCCCACTGATCCCCGAGAGAATTCCTGAAATATTTGGAACTCTTTTGGCATAACTTTTGAACCAGAAATGCTAGAAAAGCGATCAAGGGCTCAAGACTCGCATCGCTGCCTAGAATCCAAAAAACTTTGAGCCACAAATTCGGCTCATTGGATCGGTCGATGACGTCATGAAAAGAACCGAAAAACTGACTCCAATCATGACCCTGTGGATCCAAAACCCCAAACCCAAAAATTATGATTTTTTAATGCTAAACTACAAGACTTCACGAGTCTTTAGAGCAGGGGTTCCCAACCTATGGTACGCGCACCACTTGTGGTACGCGAAGGTCTTCCAGGTGGTACGCGAGTAACTTCCATTTTTTTAGGAAAACCTGGATTCACAGCTTTCTAGTTTAGGTGTCGGGCTTTGTTTCTAAATAAATAAATTTTCCTGTAGCCTGCTATTCCTATTGTATCGTAACATTATGACATTCGATGCGCTGCTAGCAAATTTACGCCACATATCGACCAATTTGTGGAAGATAAACAAAAACAAAAATCTCATTAGATTTAGTTGTGGTATTTTATTGATATTTTAATGTATATTATTCTTCTGAAGAAACTAAGACTCGATCAAATTAGTTGTTCTGGAAGAAGTGGCACGCGTTCACAATACGGGGTGCCCAAGTGGTACGAGATCGTAAAAAGGTTGGGAACCCCTGCTTTTTAGAGGGTTTGAACAGCTCTCTAGCTCAATCTGCTGCCGAGTAATGGCTGACCAAAGTTGATCCTGAGAGGGCAAATTATACTTTTCGTGAAACTTTTTGATTTTGGTCAAAAACTGGGTTTTTGAGCCATAATTTGGCCCCAGAGACTTCAATGACTCGGATGATAGCCTAGTTTCCAAAAAAAGCTTGAGCCAAAAAATGACTAATTGGGTTGGCGCCCAGGGCCAGGTAAACTTAGCCAAAAAGGCGAAAACATCTCCCCATTGTGACATCACCCACAGAAAACCCACACTCAAAACGAAAAAAAATTTTCATGTGAAGTACAAGACTTGTGCTGAATCCGTAGAGGTTTGGACCAAGGTTGCGGAGTCGGAGGTTTTTGGGTGGAGTTGGAGTCGGATTCCTAACAACACTGGGAGTTGGAATCAGATTTTTTTGTCCGACCCCGACTCCGGATGCCCACTTGGATCATTTTTTGCATCACACTCCTAAATTGGGAATTCTTGTTGAAATAGTACAATTTCTTTTGAAACTTTTGTTGAATCAGAGATTTCTTGCTGTGTACCACGACTTCCATTGGCTTTAACAGCCAAATTTCATTCCCTTTATGTTAAGGAGTCGGAGTCGCAAATTTTGGAAAGGTCGGAGTGGGAAATTTAGGAAAGTCGGAGTCGGCATTTTACCTCCGACTCCGCAACCCTGGTTTGAACAGCTCTCTAGCTCAATCGACTGGCGAGGTATGAGGTTGTAAAGCTTTACAAAAAAAGTGGCGCAAGCGGTAGTTAAGGGTTAAACCGAGTATCTTGCATGTAAAGGTTCAGTCGATCTTTCGACATTCAAACCAAAGTGTGTTTTAGAAAATAATTCCACGATATCGTTTTGGAAAACAAGGCAAACAACTTTTATTTCGTATTCGCATGGAGCGAGTGCCATGAACTGACTGTACAACCGAAAGGTCAGTTGGACAGCCGACGTGATCGCAATACGTTCGTTACGCACACAAACGCAGAAACCAAATTTGAGGCGTTACCGAACAGGAAATCTTGGAAAATATCTCATCAACTGGCACAAGTATAAAGAATATAAAGGCGAAGTCAGATCTGAAATTTATTCGTAATGCGGTAGCAGGTCAACCTTGGCGTTAAGTACGTTCAGCAGTAAAATTGTGTAAATAGAATAAAAGCGATTTATTTTTCTTCTATTACCTCGTTTCAAAACTTACTTTTTAGTAACTGAGCTGCATTGTTTATGTGTTGTTTAGGAGGATTTGTACAAGGTTCCTATGTTTTTGATGGATGCTCGTATGGTGATTAGTTAAATATACACAGTGACTTGCTTGTTAGTTTATTTTTGTGAATTACATGGGTTTCAATATTATCAGCAGAATGAAGTACTTTATTTATTAGGAAATGCTTACTAATATTGAATTTTCCTAAGTTATGTTTATGTTTATTATTTATTTTAAATTCACTGGCAAGCATGTAGTATTTGTTGTTGCGCAAGTTGTATTCCGTTCTGCGGGATGACTGCGAATGAATGAAACAAACGCTTATCGTAATGGCCCGTATGAAAAGCCTACAATATATATAAAGTATTCCTGACATCAGACTAGTTTTCATAAGTTTGCAAAATGCGAATTCAAAATTAAGTTGGAGTGACTAGAAACGCCGAGGTAGTTCACGCTGTCAACTTGTTAGATGCTTCGGCTACAAAACTGTACTTTTACTGTTTAGATTTTCGTCTTTATAAAAAAAACATTGTAAAGTTATTTTCGAGAGGTAATTATTAATGCATTTATTTTCGCCTAGTTTTGAATACAAATCATTATTGATTAACTGGATTTCCTTGATTATTTTAGTCTTTACCTGGTACCAGTATTGTATCATCAAAATAGGATTTCATTTTTGACAACCACAAGTCATTAATGTTCATCAAAAAGAGTAGAACTCGTACTAAAAACCTCTTCTGTTTGCTTCTTTTTTACTTTTTAGTTCCGTTTCAGCTACATGCATTTTCATTCGTCGCAGACTCTTAATTTCAATCAAAGACCCCACTTGAAACTTCGCAAGCCTATTTAGAAACACGAAATTCTTTATGCGTCATGTAAGCGTAAGTGATGCAAAAACAAGATGAGTGTTGAACGATGTTAATTTTGTTTGTGAACTTAAACGGGCTGCACTGGGAGGTTGTTATGGACTTTGATCTCAAGCAAGTGCTGTTTGATACGTTTCAAGCTTTGCTTGTAGCAGGTAATCTTTATCCCCTGTTTGCCGCCGTAACATGCAGTTACGATAGTTGGACTGCGCGCAATTTGTAGACTTACCTTGCAATTAGAAACTACCATACGACCTGACGAAAGCTGTAATTGCAGGTTAAACATGGTCTACGACTTTCTGCCGGAAACCCAATCGCTGTCGCACAAACTCTACCCCAGGCCTCCAACTGCGTTGGACGTTCCACCACAAACCTCGATCAGCAGCACTAGTTCCCATCCGTGGGTCGTTGAGAGGTGAACAAGTTTACTCGATGCAACAACCGTAGGACATCGCTTTTTTGAGTTTTTTTTGAAGTAATTTTAACAAGTTTGTGGTTGTTAAGACAGGACGTACTTCATTTTAGTGTTTTAGCTTCAGACAATTGCGTTACTCAACGTTTTTCGACTCCAGCTGTTGACAGAAAGAAATAATGCATTGCCAAGGTTACCTCGCGCATCCGCCATTTTTGGAAATTGCGCTCTGTTGTTTCAGAGGAGTATTTGCAACTCACAGCCACTTTCTTCTTAAAAGCAAAAAGGAGATTGAGTTGTGGGAGGTCTGCTATAATGCTTTACCGAAGCTACCCAAATCGTGGAGTAGGGTAAGTAAGTTTAGGTTGGACTCGGATCTGTAATTCGTTTCTACTAACTAAAGGTAGTGCGTTGTGATCCGTGTTGAACTGCTCGTTTGCTTGGGCGAAGCATTGGCATTCGACCGTGCATAAAAGACGCAAAGTAAATCATGAGGAAAGCTGAGCATTTTTGACGACGCACTTCTGCCAACGCAGTTTTCTATTCGCTTTTCCGCATAGGATTGTTTTTATCGCATGTTGCTAAATCGGTCCGAGGTTTCGTGGAGAACTTTTCGCCTTAAACTGCATTGTTTCTCAACTTCTCTCCAATCAATTTGTATCTCTTCACTGCTCTCTGCAAATCAAACTCTTATTAAGAAGCTTTTATGTGGGGAGAGTGATTAGGTGTTGCACAAAAATGCCACAGTTGTTAAATTTAACTGTTTCTCCTGACTTTAACTTTTAGGAGTACGTGAACGATCGAATCCGAAAGCTCGGTGGGCCAACGCCTTTCAACCTATTCATTCAACGAGAGCTGGTCAAACTCCACAAACTTCTCGCCGAAATAAGGAGGTAACTTTTTTTCGTTTTTTTCACGCAAGCATTTCTAGAAAGCTTTGAAAATTTCTAGATAAAACTTATGCGGAGATGTTGCAGTTATTTTCTGTGAGTACAGTTCCCTTTGCCGTCAAATCTCAGATCTCAAATCATTGATTTGAATCTTAGTAGGTTTTCTAAGACTTGTCTAGTTTGCTTTTTTCAAATCGATCAATTGTTTCAAAATAATTATCAGTTGAAATTTAAAGAGAGTTTAACAATTGTGGTGCCAATATTTCCAACCACAGCTTAACTGGTCACTGGGGTCCATTTAGCCACATTTATTGCTGTTATTTGAATTTGGTTTCCTAAAATCTATATTGCATAATTTTACTTTACGGCTCAAGAGGTCAGGTAAAGGTCAAATTGGGCTTCTTTTCAGTGTGGTCGAGAATTAAATTGAAGAGCAAGCAACGCAACCTGCTTGCGCATCATACGGTGCCAGTAAATCCATTTATCAGCGCGTCGATCAAACGGCAAACGTAGTCTCCTCTTACTGCGTCTTCATGGCCTTTTCATCCGCGCATTTGTGAGCATGACACTTAGATCTTCGAAATTTGATGACAGCGGCAAAATAACCAGACGATGTTGTACAACTGATCATCTTGCAAAATATAGCATCGCATAGAATGAGCCAGATGTAATCGCGAACAAAGTAGAGATGCTTGCTAATAAGCTGTCTGAATCATCTGGTAACTCTATACGTGATGGCAGGGGAGACCACCTGACCACATACCCCAGTCGTTTGATTATTTGTCTTGATATTCTAATGCAATGTTTTTTGTTATCAGGAATGCTTTCCGCCTTTAATCGTTTTTTCGGCACAACTTTACATCGCATGATTTTTCACCACAGGAGCTTGCTTGCCATTAAAGCCGCTGTGGAAAATTTGGATCTTTTTGGAGATCGTTTGACACACCTCGACGTCGTGACAGCGAGCGAACTCATCCGGTCGCGCATTCCCAGCCAGTGGATGTCGCTAGCGGGTGAAACAGCGCCACCAAACAGCACACCGCTGTCACAGTGGCTGAGCGACCTGTCAACCAGAGTGGCACACTTTGAGCGGATTTTGGTTTTGGTAAGTTGTTTGCAATTCTTCCGGTGCTTCAAATTTTGCAAAAAAGATTGCGGCGTGGCGTACGTGTACCGAGCACTTGAGGAACGTTTGGCTCACGTTACTTCGTGTTCAGTGTTAAAACGTATTTGTACCTGAGATATAATGCCATAGAGCATAACGTGTTTTTTTCCCGAGACAAGAAAATATAGGAATTTCTATAAAACTAAAACACTTTCCAGTTGGTCTTTACACCACGTAATGTGTGGATGGATTTTATATTTAGCACAGTCTAAAGCGGAATAAGACGCACCACACATATGAATTCTTTGACTTGACCGAGCTTAGTTTTGCCCCATACCGGCAGTCACTTATAAGTGTTCTGTGTGCCGAAGGAAAGTGCAGCGTCAATCCATTACTACAAAATTGAATTGCAGGGAAAGGACAAAATCCCAGCATTTTGGCTTGGCGCGTTTTTCAAACCCCACGCGCTCATATCAGTGCTAAAGCAAGAGGCAATTAAAAACCACATCGAGAAAACCGGAAATGTCGACAATGTTGTCTTCCACACTGAGGTGACGCAGCGAGACAAAGATCACGTAAGTATTGAATGACATCAGCTGCAGCATCTTTGTACCATTATAACAGCTGTTACGATCGGAAAGCCCGAGCGGCAAGCTCGCAAAGCTTCACACTGTGGCAGCAACCAACGAAGTTCGCATTGTGGCATCAAGTAGCAATATGCCCACAGCCACGGGGGGAAATTCAGGGCATTTCCCCCCATATTTTGTTGTGCCCAGACAAATATGTTTTAAACATACAACGAAAACAATGATCTTGTCCCCTGAACATTTATTTTTTCTCCAAACCTTAAAACCTGGCTACAGGCCTGAGTAACAATAAAGATCACACGCAGCGATCAAATCTGTTATTGTTTGTTCGCGCCACATATATATGGCTGCTGTTTTTTGCTCATATCCCGTTCGTGGTAAATTTCGCATTCAACGCAGCGTCAACCGAGTCTTCAACACACTATGTGATGGGGAATTCGAACTTGTTGGCAGCAGGTCGCAAAAAGCACGACGTAAAGTTCTGCCAGTAGAACTTTAACTTTAGGTTAGGCCGTTTTGACAAATTTAGCTTTACTTAGTGAGGGCCACCTCGAGTATTGGATCCAATTTATTAGTTTGTTCAACATGAAAGCAATTCGTTAGAGTGTTGCCTTGTAATGTTATGCGCTTGTCATTGACGCTGAAGATGTAATTTTTTTACATGGTTATTGAAACAATCGTGGGAAGTTGTTCCAAACGCGTGAAAAATGACTTTTGTTTCTGTCCAGCTTCGAGACCCCCCCTCGGAAGGATTTTTCTTACACGGCGTTTACATGTGGGGCTGTGCATGGGACAAAACGAGCGGAGAGATTATGGATGTTGCCCCTAGATACGCCCAAGCGCCGCTTCCAGTCATCCATGTCACGTTTACCACGGAAACTGCGAAGTATGGCACTGGAAGTGAGAGTGCAAGGTATTTATGAGAACCGCGACGAGTGTGGTTTGTGTTTCGTTCATTGCTTCCTTTGGAAGCGTTGCCAAACGATTAATTTGACCCGCAGTAGCGCTTGGATTGGAACAGAGGTTAGATATTCCCACTGCAAACCACAACAACTGTTTTTGCTGATTAAGCACGGCTTCTTTTTTCCCACTGCCTTCTCCAGCGCACCCAGCTTTGACGGAGGGCTACAGGCCGAAAATGATGTACCAAAATATAGGGGTCGGACAAGCAAACAAAATTAATAAGAAAACTAAAGTGAAAGAAAAAGAGATAAAGGTTTTTAAAGTACTTGTTTAAGGAAGGTGCATTTTATGCTGAACGAACATAGTTTTTTTGTGGGGGGCAATCAAAGGAAGAGCTGTGTGGAAATATTGACGGACCATGAAGTGCACGAGCGCCGTGCCTTGTTGTTCTTTGTCGAAACTGAAAGTCAAGAAAACATGAGAGCGCAGAACATCGTTCTTCAAACGATGCTCCGGCGGTATTAGTTCAGTCGAGGAAGAACGATGAGGCAAGACTTCTTGGCATTTTTATTATAGTTTAGAAACTTTTTTTCATTCACATAAACTTCCAAAACGAAGTTTGCTACAGCAGATTCAACCAATTTTATCGCCTTTTGTCTGCGATAACTAACAGGCACTCTTTTGCTAATCAAACGCTTCTGTCATTAAAAATGCGGTCTCAATTTTTGACTAGTTTTCACGAAACAAACAAATTATTTACCCGGTTAGAGGTAGATGTTTGATTTCTATAAAAAAGCAGAAAGGTGGAAGTGCATAGTGCTACACTGCCTCGTTTCCGTGATTGCTTCTACTGCAATGCAATAAAAAAGCCGTGACTTCCATGCCATAAAGAAAAATGTCCCAAGGGAAGCATTTGCTGCAATCGTTTGTTCAACATGTTAAAAAGTTACTCTTGTTCTAGCGTAATTGAAGTTACCTAGTTATACTAAATTACTGTGTAGGAACTGCGTGTATGCATCTTACAGTGCTCCATTAAACGTTTGAAAAAATTTTGTTGTTGAAGTGCTGGGATCTATATTGCGAAGCACAGAGATTGTGTGAGAGCAGGCATAGGTTTCAAACAATACCAACCTCTGCTTCTGGCGCGTTTCTAAACCAAGTGTTGTTTTCCAGATATGCTCTGGCAATACATGACATGCTACACTACCTAGCCTGGATCGTCATTATTGCAATGTGCTATTCAGTTAGGACTTGTTTTCTTTTCCTCTTTTTTTCTTTCTTATTCATCAGGGCATCTGACTAGATAACCTCATGATTATTTCAGACGTCCTGGGAACAAAATAAACGCTGTTCTAATGTGGTTTGTTTTCTGCTGCATGACTTGATGCCTGTTTATGGTTGTTCCTAAATAAACTGAAACTGATATAAGTGCTTCACGTTGTCCCTGCAGACCAGTGGATATTTATCCGTGCCCGGTTTTCATCACACGCACGAGCCCGAAGGTTCCGGTATTTGAGCTCGACGTCGCGAGAGATTCGGTGCCATCTTCACGTTGGGCGCTGAGGGGGTTGACGGCGACCATCAGGAATTACTAAGTCTGGTTTCAAGCCTGTGGTATAACACCCTGCGGAATGCAATTTAGCTGTGGCTTAGAACTCGTAAATAAATACTTATCCGTGTTTAACAACCGCTTAGTTGGGAGCTTGATTTCAATAATGCTGTTTCTGCGTTTTTATTTCTTATTCTCATTTCCTGATATGTATCTAAGTTTTCTTCGGATATGAGTATTCCAAGTTGTTTGCCATTTACACTAAAGACTCAAATTTGCTACTGTTTTGTCGTGTAACAATATAAACTAATCTCTATTGATGAAACGAAAATTGTAAGGCCTACAGGCGTGAACGATAACATTCGAAATTGATTTAGCATATGAGCTAATGTTTTATTTAGAGATTTTGCCTACACGTGAATTGTTTCATTCCGCATCGCTTTTATTTTTAGTTTGAAATAATGAATGCCAAGCGTATTGTTAAGCATTGTTTGATGAAACAGATCGCGTAGACACTTTGTAGTTATATCACGTCATTGTTACCTTTTTCTCTTCTGCAATCCTACTTTTATTTTTTCTCGCTTAGCATTTTCCCGTATTTAAAATACTGTGATTATATGCCACTAATAAATGCATTTTATGTGGTGCGGTGTTATAAAGTAGCATGCATATCATTCCGTTAGTTTTGACAATCTCGTAGTGTTCTGCTACATTATCGCTTTAGCTCGTGCTGTTTGCAGTTTAAGGGACGAACCCCCTTCGTTGCGCGTTTCATCATCATGGTTTCATTCCGATGCCTGAACATTTACCTACGAAATAGCTGTAGTTTGCCTCTTTATTTTGTGTATGTACGTTGCTCATGTAGTGTGCAAAACTGTTTACCATGCATTCACTTAAGCATTTACAGTGTTTGTTATGGTAGTTTGCCTACTGACGGATTTGTTGCCATTTCTTTTGTGCATTCTTCAAATAAGATTTGCTCCAGTGCTAACTACGAAAATTTTAATATTTCAAGTTGTGCGCCGAGGTCTGCGATTGATCGCAACTGTTTTTTTGCAAACTCGTTTTGTGAAATAACGTTTAGTCACCAATCTCTGAAAGCAGCAGTTCATGCACCATTTCAACGTGAGCCAACGGTACAGTTTCTGTGCCCTGTTATACAACTCCATCGTTTACCTATTCAAGCCTTGATTATCAATCCAAGTATTTTCGTGAGAACTGAAATTTGTTAATCGCGTTTTGTAACGATCGTGCTGAGTCTCGCTTTGTATACTTGCTGTTGATATTGTTTTAGTTTTTTTTTTTGTTTTTTAACTTGTGTTTCCATGTGTGTATGTATTGTAAAGATTGTACCTCGAATTTTTTTCCTTATAAACTTTTACCTATCAGGGTGTCTCCCTTCCTACTGTATGATTGAATGCGATGTGTGAAATGATTGCATTCTACTGTACAATTTTGATAAAACTTGTGGCGTGATTTTGATCTGTTTAGTCAACACTTGGAAAAAAACGTGATTCTTCAGGTGTAATTGTTAGGCTGGGTAATTTTTGTTTGCTTCAAAGGCAGGGGTGGGCAAACATTTTCTATAGAGAACCACACTGAAAACTATTGCTGTCGGTGGCCGCATAGATTATACACATTACATCTGTAATCGCTTTGAAAACATTAACAAAAACTTCTTACATTAGCTAGCACAAAATGAAGATGACAATAGTCACTTCCGGTTGAGGGCAAATACGGTTTCGAATGAAACGTGTGGCACAAAATCTCCAGAATTCTAATCTAATCGATAAAATTACTTGAACATAGACGCGAAATTGGTGCTTTCTATGTACGTTTGGCTGTCCTGCGGGCCGCAAAAAATGCCGTCGCGGGCCGTAGTATGCCCTGCTTTAAATGAAATTGCCAGTGGTAATGGTTACATGCAGGTACAACTCCAGGCTTTGCACTAAGAAATTCTTGAACAGACAACTTCTCGTCTTTTGTTTACACACTTGAAAGACTCAACTTGCAAACTTAGAGCCTCTGCAAACTTAGAGCCTCTCACAGTAATTCCATTGGTAAATCGACCAAAAAGATGCCACTTCCAAAGCACTTTTCAAGAGTGCACGCTAACAGATCGGTGAGCCTTATTTTTTCTTATGTTTTATGCCAGGGGTGGGCAATTAATTTTGCCCGGGGGCCACTTTCAGAAGGCTGCCTTTAGCGGAGAGGATACTACCTTCTTATGGAAGCAGAAGCAAGTCTCTGTTAAGTTAGGCTCAGCACTAACATTTACTATGGTAAGGTGGAGAATATTTCAGATTTGAAAATTTTCCTAAGGCCTTCCGCGGCCGCTGAAAACGCTGTGTCGGGCCACATTTGGCCCGCGGGCCGCTATTTGCCCACCCCTCTTTTATGCGATCCACCAACTGCTATGCAGTGTAAATATTGCCTAGTGCAAATCACCAGATGAATGTTATAAACCAGCGTGGTCCAACGACTTCTGACCTACGGGCCATTTTACTACAACGCGACAACTCGCGGGCCACTTCTAATAAAATGATGTAGCCTATAAAAAAACAGATTCAGAACAGTTAAAACTAAAAAAAGAGAAGACAAGTGAGTGGGTCGTTGAAACAATAGCAATTCATCACAAATCTCTATGAGAGGGATGCCTGTGGCCGAGGCTTATCTGACACTATCGCACAGTGTTTCGTCTCCCATTCGATTTCTGTTTTTAGATTTGATTGTTTCATCATAGAAAATGTACTCTCTCACATTTTGCTGACTAACTTCCAGAAGCTCTCTGCAGTCTCTAACACCGTTATTATTGCCCATTTTTGTTAAAAGGTGTTATGCTTTTCTATTAAAATTATCTGCTGCATGGATGGGCAATAACTTTGGCTCGGAGGCCACTTTGAGATGGCAGCGTTTAGCGGATAGACAGACAGATTTATTTGTTGCTACTGAGTTCATTGCGCCAGATGTACTCTTCAAGACAATGAACAGCGGGTACCAAAAAAACAGGTTATCTTGTCAGGTGCCCCAGCAGAGGGTTAGCGGCGGGCCGTACCTTCTAATTTGATCGTAAAATAAATAAATAAAACAAAATGGTAAACAGAAAAGGTAGTATTCATTGTTCTTGTGCAAATGCACTTTATCCAGGACAAGCAATTCAGTGAGACAAATGTAACCTTACACACTTTTCAACAAATTTCAGATTTAAATCTTTTTCCGGAACGCGTCCGCGGGCTACTGAAAACGCTGTGGCGGACCGCATGCGCCCCGCAGTCCTGTAGTTGGACCACACTGTTATAAACGGAACATGTTACCATCATAGATGGGAGAAAGACTATCGTTATGTTACTATAAGATTTCCTGAATGTAGTAGCTGATCATCCAGGTTAGAACAGTTATCTTTTTCGAGCCAGAAAGTATTGTTTCACATTTTATGAGACATATGAAAGAAAGCCCTATGGATGCTGTTGCATCTGGTTTATTATTTGAAGATTTTTCAGAAAATTGTATTTTGATTTCAGGAGAGAGGGTACAACATTTGCATTGATAAAATCGACGCCTTATGTCAAGATAGTTCGTTGGTAGCCTTGACAAAGGCAAAACGCTGTCAACACGACGACACATTCACATACTCCTTATCAATTCTCTTTATTTTGCATATGTACACATGTTCGAGACCAATCAACATCAATTTTAGTACGAAAGCCCGGAGAAACCGATACATAAGTTCGCCTCCTTCAGGGAAGACTACCAATAGAATGTTGCGGAAGACAACAATGTTGGGTGAACTGTGTACACGACACAAGGGAAACATCCTCGGAATGTCGAGTTGTCTACACAGACCGAAGAGAATCACATACGCTCCTTGCCTTCAACAATGTTCGTTCTGGAGAGACCTGCAGTTTCAGGATACGTAGAAAGAATAACTTGATCTCCTTCAACTTCCACCATGAGTTCTCTCATCGGATTTCTTTAAAGACACCCCATATCTCCAATTCAACAGAGTAGGAAGGAATGTTGAGTTCGCGTTGCATCCTCAACATGAAACGTCTTGTGACTCTGAAATACAAACAAAGAAAGACTTCAAAATCAAGTTCAGAAAACAACTTGGAAGTTCGCCGACAACCTCATTAAATAGTGAAGGCAATGAAGAAACGTTAGAATGTCTAAAGTCATGAACTAAACCCAAGAAGAATGAAGACGGACACTGGATTTGCAAACACTTGGTTTACAAGACCATTGTATTGTGTATTTGTTTGAACTATTGTGTACTTGTGTTCCACATGTAATAGCAAGTCACCACTAGGAAGAGAGCGAACCAAAACCTTGTAAAAACAATTATGTTAACA
>Ga0210059_1009594_pt1 | contig 15088 bp, 14 predicted proteins | sample Ectturendosymbi2_FD_188042 | JGI IMG/M metagenome (GOLD analysis project Ga0210059, IMG submission 188042) | Ecteinascidia turbinata endosymbiont from Florida, USA - Sample 2 (SPAdes) (version 2) | ecosystem: Host-associated > Tunicates > Ascidians > Unclassified | place: Key West, Florida...
AGGTGTTTCGGAAGCAGATGTACTGTAATAAAGAAAGTACATGTGACATTTGTGGGACTTTTTGGCGTCCTCTGCACTCATCCAGCTTCCCCGCAGTGATTCGGCGCTCGGGGAATTGTGCCCCCCTTGCCCCCCCTCGTTACGCGCCTGCTGTGGTCATTCGTCAGTTATAAATTGCATACCAGCAGCCATCAGTAAAACACAGATTACAGGTCATAGCAATTTATTTAAAATCTAGTGATTATCATGCAAAGCCGATTTGGTGACAGGTACCAGCAAGTAGCAGTGATTTCGTCGCAGTGTTTTTGTTGGTATGCATTTGGCGTCGGATAATTTTTTAGTTTTAGTGAAAGCAACTGTATTTGAGAACGACGTATTTTCCAAATTTGATTTGCTGCAGCTTGTGCTTTGAATTATTGATTATAGCCTTGAGTTTGCTTGCTTCTTCTTTCTTTGCTTTTGCCCTTCAGCATTTAACCAGTATGCAATTGCTTGCCGATTTCAGGACGGAGAATGAGTAAATTACATGATATAAATTTCCTAGTAAAAATTTGTTAATTGATTCGACTGCGTCACCTTGGTGAAGACTAATTACTTAAACAGATATGTGCACGTCGGAATTATCGCAAATGCATGAAAGCAAAACTCAGTCGTCTGATTCCTCGAAAGCTTGCAGCAAACCTAGACCTTTTAATCGTGTGCTACAGAGATGTTTTGCTTTCGACAACCAAAGCTAATCAAGCTGTATGTTGTTGTTTCCATCGAAATGAAAAGTCTATGGGCCGAGCATAAATGAGTTTCATATTTGGCAAAAAGCAATCTTGCTGTCGTTGAACGTCATAACCAGCAGGTTGCGGCGTTGCCGGAAAGCTTAGATGCGACGAACGAACTGGGAACATGTAAATGTGAAGCCCTACCCTAATATGAGTTTTTCACAATAAATCGATGCATTTTTCTATGTTTAATTTCAATTCAGTAAGCCAAGGTGTGGTGAAGTTAAGAAATGTTGCCCCTTATAACTAACTACCTCCGCGAGTATCCACATCTAAATTTCGGGAAGCGAGCTGTTTTGAACCTATATATAACGTGAAGGTCGTCTTTAGCAATGTAAGAGTCAAGTATCCTTTCAAAATTTGATTTAACTTTGCAGATATTTATCAAGCTTCAACTGAGGCTTCTCAACTTTTGGGAAGATTTTTTAATGATACAAAAATAGATAGCCTAGTAATATCTACGAACTTTGGAAAAAAAGAAAAACAGCAATCTTTTTTCAATTTGCAGGTTTTCATTCCAGCGCCGCTACATGATGAAACAAAAGGCCAAGAAGAAAAAGTATCCTGGAAACCGAGTGCAAGAGGAAAAATGAGCACATCAAGATTTCGGACTTACGTTCTTTGTACCATTATGTGTGCATAACGGCTGAATGAACGGAATGTAAAGAAGTATTGAAGTTTCATTCATAATGCTCGCTTGTACCTTCAGATAACATATCACATATTGTGTTTACATGGCACTGAGTAATTGTGGCTTTTGCGATTGTGGCCATCCTAAACATGTGGCTGATATTGGCCTCAAATCTTGCAACCACCTGCATATCGGTCACAATCCATTGTGGCTTCTATGTTCTGGACCACCTCGCAAGCAGGGCCGCTGATAGCCAGAATCTGGAAGATGGCTCAGCAAGAAAAAAGCCACAATCGAAGCAAAGCCACAATAAAATGCGCCAGATCCAGGCATTGCGTTCGGGTGGTGGCAGTCGAATGGGCCAACAACATGCTTTGCTAATTTTGCGCGTTTTCAACACTTACGTGGATATAATGTCAGTGCCCCAAATTCAAACAAGCACGGTGCACAGTTTCGATGGGTGTGAGAAACTGAAGCAAACGTACAGATTAAATCCAGTAATCTATAGTTCCAGCTGTACAATATGCGACATGTAACAAAAATGTATGACAAAATGTTCTCATCCAAACACTGTAATTAAAATTAAAAACAAAAGCTTTTCTGTACTTGCCTGGCATGAACTGAACTAATATGAAGCAGGTGCTCTGCAGTATATTCGATTTCCTCAGTGTACAATTTATAAAATACATTAATGAAATGCTTTCTTTTGCTGAAACTTTCAAGCGAGTCAGTTATTCCTTAACTCTCACAAAGTAAAACATGAAGTTACTAGAAACAGTTTGTTGATTTTACATACATTGAATGTGTCTTCTATGACAAAATAAACTTTTAATTGTATACTCAGTAACAAGAAAATATGACTTCATTAATATTGTTAAAAAGTGTCGAAGCTCTTTTGTCCTGTTTGACAAATCCAAATTTTTGGTGGTGCGCTTGCATCCCCTGCACCTCCAACTCCTACACCACTGCCAACAACCGGTGGATTTTAGCATTGTTGGTTCATTATACAAGGTGGGAGGTCGAAGAAAGCGTAAAACGCATTAGTAACGTTACTATTTTTTTCCGGTCAACCGACAGAAATATATCGGATAGCAAACATAATCTCGGTTAATCGTTATTCGGATAAGCTAACCCTAATCAAGATAAACACAGGGATGGTTGAGCACCCTGGATTTGACCGTAACTTCTGAATAAACCTTTATGAATTTGCCCACTCTATAACCAAATGTCCAAGTTTCTGAGGCTACGAGTCTAGGGCTTTTGATCACAAAAACGGAAGAGTTGAAACAATCACTGAAAATCAATTTTAATCAACAAATTGCTGCTCTTACAAGGTGCCGATCGCCCCCGCGCTACGTCACTGATCGTACACTTTAATGAAATGTTTTTGCTTCTTTATTGTTGTGGTTGGCAAGAACGTGTTAGAATTAGTCAACAGCACGCCGTGGGCTTTTCGTTTGGGAGTTGAGAGGCAAATTCTAGTCTGGGCTACTTATACCAAGGTCGTCGGTAATTCCGCTCCGTTGTGTTGAACATCGCAGCTTCAGTACTGCGGAGGGGCATCAGAAAATATGTCGGTAACAGTTACTGACACCATTAATCATTATCCCATACGTTTACCCCAAATGGTCCTGAAACAGTGTTCTGAACCTGTTATTTTGACAAAGTGCTTTATGTATTGACATCTTCTAGTTGTCGGTGTTTCTGTTTGGACGAACTTGCGCAGAAAAGCTGCATTCTGCGCAGACCACGAAATAAAAATGTAAATCCTTGTAACAATACTCAATCGAATGTTAGACAGTCCGATGCGCCAGCGACCACTAAGTTAAGCACATATTTGCAGTAGCACAGCCAGCATAGGGATGCAGTATGCGCAGTCTTTCCTGCACACTTCTCCAGGCACTGCTCGTGTTTCCCGGCGAGAGGTGTATTTAGCGACAATGAGTAAACCACACAGATCTACAGAAAGCCGAAATGGAAAACATCACTCAACAAACATTGCATTTGCTGGCAAAAAAGAAATGCAGTCTCTTCTGTGTACAGTGGGCTATTTCATTTTTGAAAAGCTGGGTCATCGACGAACCCCAATGTTATCTGGGCAAGATGTCCTATCAAATGTATCTTACGATACCAATAGGTAAATAGTAATTATAATATTTTATTTTGAGGCAGACTCATGGCTCACATCACAAGGGTGGGTAATATACAACAAAAATGTTCACTGGTTAGTCATAGCGCATTACAGAGTAGCGTTAGTTAATAAACACAGTCAGTAGAGATAAGCCAAACTTTGAAACAACGCAAATATGTTATTGCATTCGTAGAAATCCACCAGTTGCAAAAAAATGAAGACATTCTAACACCAGTTTCTGAAATAAACGGCTAAAAAAGCCGGATAGGGATGCTCAGCGGCGCACAGAAGCATGTAAATTGCTTTTTTTATTTTATTTATTTGTTTATGAGCAGACACGAAGCCCATAGTATGAACACACACACTCTTCAGAACTCAGGTCGATAAAAACAGACAAAACAGAACATTGTACAAGGCATTGAAGCTGGCGGAATCACAGAGTTAGAAACACTTTTTGCAACTGCAATGAAGACAGAACCATAGGGGGTTACAGACACATTCTTAACACTAAAGTTAGCTAACACGTAACACTTGTGACAACACTACTGCGGAGTAGGGACCCAATTCCTAAATTGGTCGAGTCTAGGTAAAATGCTAAAACATTGTGGCATGGCACGCCATCAATCAAACGGATTTTCGATCAAGGTTTCAATGTTTTTGCAAGATATTTAGCTTGAGGCTGACAACTGTTTGTTTTCACTAAATTTAAAGCAAGGTTTGCGGTTGGTATTTTATTAGTTTTGCATTATCGCTTTTTGACGTATATCTTTTTGACCACGTGCAATTAGCTACTGGCAACAGCAAAATTTGACAACGTTGAATACGTGTCTCAGTCAGAGTTGTATGTCAGGCCGGGTTTGGGACTTAAGTTTGTCAAAAAGTTTCGGGCCTGCATACAAAAACTTTTTATAAAATTCAGAGCAATGTTTTTTTTCTTTCGTGACTTACATTTATTGTGCTCACCGCCGTGACTTCTGTGAGTGAAATGATTGTGACTTTTCTTCAGCTAATTCTACTTGCAAACACAGCTGCGTTTTTTGTTATCTGCTCGGATTAGCCTCACACATTTTTCGAGGAGACAGAGGTGAGGAAATTAGCACACGATGGCATCGCTTCCAAAAGATCAATCAATTACGCGATTCTTGGCTTGTTTTAAGAAACTACGGTCTACATACCGGCTTTTCATGTCTGCAACGCCACTGTGGACAATTTCGTGCGCGTTTTTTATTCTTGAGAAACATTACATTCCACAGTACCATGGCTGACTAAAAGCTAAGTTTGTGCTTGTTCAAGCCGATGCTTTGGTCAAGGTGGTTGCTATTTTGGGTGTGATAAAACTGTGTACCTGCAGCTATACCCGTACACCACGTTTTTTGATACCCCGCAGTTTCGCATATCTTGACTCACTCGGTAAATTTGGCTTTCGGGCCTAAATCAGGCTTCAAAAATAAACGTCGGGCTCGGACCTGCGATTTCGGGTTCGCGCTTCAAAATGAGGCCCGATTAAAACTCTAGTCTCAGTCGAATTTTGTTGTAAACTGTTTTTTTCTGCTTGTGGGAAGCATATTTTCTCGCGTTTACTATTACGTCTCCTTCATTTTTGAAAATTCAGACAAATGCATCAAATTCACTGCGCGAAGTTCGTGGTATTGGCGTGTTGGATGAGAACTATCACCTTCTTCCGCATTTTTTCAGTTTCCGCGCTGATTTTACCAACAGACCTTTGCGCTGCGGCAAAGAAAATTAGGTGCCAACACGACTCACAATTTGCAAAATGCCATGGATTCTTCTGCAGGCAAACCATTCGAATCCCTCAAGCCATTGCATTTGGAAACGTCGCTTTTATGCGTGTGCACTACGGCGCAATCCTACGAAGACGAAGGAGTCCAGCTATTTAACAACAAAGTTTTTCGGTCTCCACCGCGCAGAGAAGTCCCACAAAGTTCCAATGCCGTTAGTGTTGTACATGCCGAAAGAATCCATCGAAACATTGTCGCTACCAGCTGCTGCTGTTCTTACCGCACAACAAAAACTTTTCGATCTCAACCACTTTTCACTCATAACCTTTCGATTTTCACTCGTCACACTCGACAAGTACTAGTAAGCACTTACTATTCTGACAGTGATCACTAAAAACTTTGAGGCTACTCACCCTGATCTGTTTCGACCGAGGAGGATATCCTTTAAATTTTCGCCGCAAATTTGTCCATTTGCACTCACAACCTTTTTGCAGACTGCAGTGCGATGAGCAACTGATTAGCAGAATAGCAGTTAGTAGTCGCTGCGGTCGTCTTAGAAGACTACATGTTTTTCCTGGGAAGGAATATTGTCTGTCTTGACGGTAAACTGCTGGAAAAGTCAGGCAGTTTCATTCTTTGCGTTTTCATTTAACTTGCTCTTCTCGTATTCACAAGTTTATGTGGAACTGCAACTGTGTTGCATTATGACTGGCTGCGGTTAGGCGTTGCGTGGATAGTGTAAACGAGCGGTTCGCTACAAAGGCTTGAACATGTTTAATAACAAGGTCAACAAAAACACATTGCAAATTGCTGCAAAATCGCTTCGCCTGATAGATGTTGCAGTAGGACGTAAATGCATGCACAGTTTTATCCAACTATAGCAAGCAATCGCGCAAGCATTGTTATGCCAATTACAAGCTAAACCGTTGTATGCCTATGTCTGACTTCTCTGTCACATGTGAACTGTCCTCGAAGAGCATCAAGCCCTGGAGCAAGTAGAGATAAATATACAGGTGTATCAGTCCCTTCCTCAGGACTTCTTGGGGCATTTGGTCCGCCCAATTCAGTATGTACCCAAGCAGGACAACACGAATTAACCAATATATCATTTCTTACTTAATCAAAATGAATCTTTCCATACATTTTGGTCAGAACTGTCACACCAATTTTGGAAACTCCATATGCATCTGTTGGAAAGCCACGCTGCTCATGTGTATTGCTTTTTGCATATGTTACAAATTCATTCATTAGCTGACACAGATCTTCCTCAGTTATTTTGTCAGATTCAAACTCTTGCTGGAGTTCTTTGCTGCAATTTTTTAATGCAGGTACGCATAGCACACTTGACACATTCACAATTCTCCCATTGCTTTTAACGCACGGAAGCATCATCTTTAATACATTCAATGCTCCATAAAAGTTGATGTCCATTGTTGTTTTGGCTATTTCACCAAATGACAGTGGACGTCCTGAACGAAACTGAACACCTGCATTGTTTATTACAACATCAATTCCTCCGTACTTTTCAACCACCATATTGTGAAATGACTGAATGCTCTTCTTTCTTCAACGTCCACAAAGTAAAACTTAGGTTTAAGTCTTGTTTCTAACGCTTTTACTGCTGCGGCACCTTTTTCTTCGTCTCTTGCTGTCAGGTACACATCTCTGTCAAACTCTTTACAGAGACCTTTTACAATGGCAAAGCTAATGCCTCGGTTTGCACCTGTTACCATTGCAACTTTCTGACATGCCATAGTACAGTTTGCCTGACCACCTATATCTGTAAAGAATTAAAATCAATTTTGAAAGCTGGTTTACACATCAGTTGCACAAGGGGATTTCGTGGCAGAAAGGCCTAAACCCATCGCCCGGCTTGTCACGTTAACAAAACGATAGCCCTAAGCACAGACTCTCTTTTCTTGTGAAGTAATTGCTACATTTCTGCCCTTACAATAGACTTAACGCCAGGCCTCTTCTACATAAACGTTTCCGCAGTGCCGCCTTTTCATGGTACGCCCTGATATCACAAAAGTTACTGTGCAAATAGCGCGACCGTTCTCTCGAATGGTGTTATTTGGACTGTTACTATCGGGCTTTTAGTACAAGGACCCGTTTGAAAAATTCGTGGCAGTTTCCCCATGAGCTATGCTTCTGTCATAAGCAGTGGCGTGCAGAGGGGGGGGCGAACGGGGCGCCGGCCCCGGGCAACCAAGGCAGGGGGGCATTCAAAGAGTGAAATACAAAAATTTAATTGCTGTAACTATATGTTTTTTTCTATTGTAAGTCTACTAATAAATGCTTAATGGACTTAATTTTTCAAAACTTGTGTTATGGACACAAGTGACAATAACATGGCTGACTCAGAAAACAGTGAAAACAGCAGTGAAGCAACGGTGATAAGACAAACTGTGCGATTTGCTGATTTGATGCAAGATGAAAAGGATATGGAAGAAGTTGATTAAGAACAGAACCAACAGTGTTGAAATGTGCAAATAAGAGAACTGTCATGTGAATGTGGTGTATCAATAATGTAATGTATTATGATTAACAAGTGAAAGTGTATTGTGAGTATCAGAATGAAGAATTTGTTTGATGTGTATGTGGCGTAACATTTTCCAAGAAGTCAGAAACTTTCAAAAGAATGATTCCGATTCACGAAATTTTTAATCAGTAATGGAATGGTTGTTGGACATGGTGGACTTAAGTGATTTTGCCCAACAAAACAAAGTAACTTCCAACTTAACCGTAAAATATGGAAATGCTGTGGTTGGAATTAAGGCTAAACAAGACATTTACGATGTTATATTTATGAATGGGAATGGCAACGAGAGAAACAAGAATGAAACTTGTGTAATCTCATGAATTTATGTCTCACAGCAAAACTAGCCGAAAATAAATAAAATGGAACTAATACGTACTTTAAAGGAAAGCCGAAAAACGAAGTAGAGTGTGAGAAAGATACTCAGAAGATATGGGATCAATGACGATGCTGAATTTACGCAACCATTGGTAGAAATGCAACTTGGGAAACCATTAAGGCTAGTGTTGAACTGGCTGACTGTAAATACCAGGAACGGATACGAAATTGAAATACGAATGCAAGTCCCTGAGGAACAAATGACTTATACAACTAGCCTCGTACTAAAGAGATCTGCTATTCGTGTTCGATACATACATGCCACGCCGGGGTTGCTGGGCGAAGTATTGCACCAATGGGATACTTACGTTAGCTATGAAACGCTTACACTGGAGGAAATACAATGCAGCGTCGACCGCGCCAATGCAACAAACACAATCCGAGAAAAGCATGACATCATGCAGAATTATGTTAACAACTTCGTAGTGCAGCAATTGATGAGTCCTCAAGAAGAGAAACAGGCCGTACCCAATATAACCGCTACTGAAGAGATGGGTCCAACAAAACCACCCAAAGTTATGAAACAATCAACCCGTTCTGACTAGTAAAACTATGTACCAAAGATGACTTATTGCAAAGTGTTGCAATACTGTTGCGCAATGAGAAGCGTAGAATCATGTGATATAGATGCTGTTATAATACTGTTGCGCAATAAGGAGTGCAAAACCGTATGATATAGATACTCTCAATAGAATTGTGATTAAAAAAATTAATAAATGATGTGATTTGCCTGGACACTTGGCCCTATAAAGGAAAGGCGACTGTGCACCAGAGATCAGTCTTGGATTGGCAGAGCTGTGAGTAGCATCTCTGTGCAACTTCTGTCGTATTGATATGACATCTGTTGTACTGATCTATGCTCCTGACCTTCGGTGAAGGAGAGGGGTCGGTTGGAGATGTTCTGTCATGCGTTGCAAGGGAGGTGCTCTGTGAAGAGTTCCCTTGGGTAGAATGAATGTGTATAAAGTTGTTTGGCGATTACAACATTGTGAAGTACAGGAGTTGACTCATAAAGGAAGTCATAATGAAATTGTATTGCGAGATCGGTTCTGAAGGAATCTTTTGTAACAACTGCACAGTGAGAATTGTGAATGCAGTTGGCTTCTTGTATAACAGCGCAGTTTGATTTGTAAACGCTGTTATTATGTGTACAAGTTAATGTGCATACCGTTGGAAGAAATGAGAATAAAATTGATCTGTTTAAATTAGTATGAGTAATCCCAGTACTTAAAGAATTACTACAGGTATTGTTGATTGCTATACTGACTCTGCTGCTGTCTGTGTCACATGGTAGAAAGATTGGCCTTGTTTAGAACCCCAACGGGAAAGTGAGAAACATGGTGTAGAATAATAAACTATAACTTTTCTTACTTTTATATAGTTCGTCACCAGAGCCAAAGAACGAGCTAGTACACTTGTTTTGTTGTCAACACTAATTTTTACGTATTTAAATGCCAGTAATTCTAAGCTTCTTCATTACCAGGGACTTTTACTCTAGGTGTGCGCGGCACACCCAATCAAATTGATAGTGGCGTGACTTGTTCCAGATCGTGTGATCAAGGGAAAATCACAAAAAGAGATTAAAGATAATCAGGGTTAAGAAAAACCCGTTTTTTCAAAAAAAAAACTCCTGGTTTCTTTTAATTCGTTTTTTTTGTTTTTTTGAAAAGAAAGGTTTTGTTCTTTTTTCAAAAAAAAACACAAACTCCCATTCTGAATTGCTCTTATTGCATCACGCAATATCACCATTAGTAGAATTAAACCATAATAAGTTGTTATAGCAATTATGGCATTCAAATTTGACGGTAAAGAAATGTAGGCTACCCCATCTTTGCTTTCGCAAAGTGTTGTTGGTCAATTCACTCCAAAGTGGTAAGGCTTGGCAAGAACGCGCACAGCAAATTGAGAAAAGCCACTCCTGCACAAACTCTGCAGTTTCACAACAAGTTTACGTACATGCCCTGCTAGTTCAACATCTATATAGTGTATTTTTTCATTATATGGTTTGGTATGGTCCAACATCAAAAACAGCTTGGATACAAAGGCAGAAACAACGATTAAAATATACCGATTTTACAGAGCTGAAGAAGATAACCAGTAGAATTTACTCAAGCTGTTCGAATTATTCTTCTCTTTTTTTCAAGTTCTTCAAATCTCGTTGCTGTTGGTTTTGTTTCATTAAAAAGAATTTACAGATAACTGTACAAGTGTGCTGCTCATTTTACTTTTTACTTCATAGTACATTTTTCAAAGGAAAAGTAAGGAGTGGGATTTTGTTGGGTTTTATTGTTTTTTAAGACCTTTTTTTGGTGTGACCTCCAAAAAACTTAAGGTCTTCATGTGTTTTTCTGCAAACCTTGGGCGTCATTTTTTTTAAGTCAAGCAACATTGGGCGCTATTGTTACCCGGAATTTCAAGAATTTTGTCCAGATTTTCAGCAAATCTAAACGTATGGGGGTGCGCTTTCACCCCCTGCACCCCCACCTCCAACGCCACTGCTTTTTTAACAGTATCATAGGTAATTTCGTGGCTCATCAAGATCGACTTGAAACAAATTTCTTGCAGCTTTTCGGGCATCCAGAAAATTCAGAATGATTTTCTCTAATTCATGTTATTATTTTTGAGGTCAACATTGTTGATGAACAGAAACAAACATAACTGGTAACAATTTTTTGTTTTTTATAAGTTTCCATTGCCCTCAACTGTTTTACAGCTCCCCCTGCCCTACCGCTTCTCCGGCGTCCCGGAATATGCATGTTGTGTCAACAAACTTCGCCAAAACGTTGGTTGTAAACCTGATTATGACGTCATATTATGACGTCACATTTCACAAACAGCGTATATCCAGTAACAATGACCACAATACACCACGCTTAATACTAGAATTCGGTGGGGGGGCATCCAATCAAGCAGTCACCCCGGGCATCACCAGACCTCTGCACGCCACTGGTCACAAGTCACAGAAGGCCAGAGCAAGGAAATTGGTGTACGGATTGCAAAAGCAAACTTAGTTTTGCATGGGCTTCATTGCTTTGTTATCACATAACGGAGCTTTCAAACACCGCAAAGCTATGTGTTTAAATTGGTGTTTCTTCCAATCTTGGGCAACGAATAAATGAGTGCCATCTCAAGTACAAGCAGCAAAGACGAAATTTTTGCGAAGAGTTAACGGCGTAACCCTTCGCGATGAAGTGCGCAGCTGTGAAATTCATAAAACATTGAATGTCAAGCGAAATCACCGAATAGACCCACCATCTACGAATGACCCTACCAAGAAGAGCCTGGGTCCGGCTCAATCGCCTCCGCACTGGTGTCGGACGTTTCCGCTTCTACTTGCACAAATGGAGTATGGCCTCATCTGGGACCTGTGAGTGTGGCGCAGAAGAACAAACCGTCGACCATGTTGTCCTCCACCGACCTCCTCATGGACTGCACGGCCTGACGGTTCTGGACGATGAGACAACCGAATGGCTGCTCAACACCTGCCCCAAAATCTAGCGCGACCAAGCAGCGGATAGAAGAACTCGCTAAAAAAAGAAGGCGTCGTAGTTTAAGATATAGCCCAGTGGTCTTCAACTTGTTTTGTTCAATCGCCCCCAAATGTCGTCCCCCACTGGTGATTTTATTGTTGGCTAAAAGATTCTTTTGATTTGAAAATATTTCAATGCTAATGAAATAAACGGCAATCTAGGTAGCACAAAGAAAACAAATACAACTGCATTTGTAGAAAAATGTTAACAACCGTTGGTTCCAACTACTGCAAACTTATCTGCAAGTTTTTTTAAAGCAGGTTGCCAGTTAGTTAGATGAAGCCGTATGGTGCTTCCCTGGTCTTGTTCATGTCAAAACGGTTGCGGTATATGTTACGCATGTGGAGTAGCCTACTTGGTTGAAACCTTGATCAGCAACACACGTCGGGGGAAGTTCCAGTTTAGCTTAACTATTCCCCAACTTTCAGAAAACGCTCACTGCGCTTGATCCAAAAGTCACCAAGGTAAAGTGAGCTCGGCTTTTTCGTTGGATGCGAGAAAGGTAAAATTTTTTTTAAAAAGAATTTTTTAAATAAAAAAGAATTTTTCTGAAGGAGGCCCAAATTTTACATTGATTGCACGTACGAAAACAACGCTTATGCATGCAACAGTTTTAAACTACGGCCAACACATTTTTCTGTGGGGGGATTCTTCCAGGGGCGCCCCGTCACTCCGTTAGTTATGGGCCTGCTTATACTTCGTGTCGACAGTCATTAACATGAGATATTCTCATAATAACTGGTTTTGACAAGGATCATGATTTGGTACAAACTGGTCAAACAAATTCTAGGAGTTGAATGCATATATAATCTTCTTTTTGCCATAAAGTGGACATAGGACATTACCCGAGACCCTGTTTTGACGCCAATGGACACGACACTGAACGTCGGTTGATGGAAGCTGCGCCTGCGTAATTGCAAATTTCGTAAAAAAACGAAATATTACCAGGTTTTACCAAGTTCGACAGATAGTTTGACTAGTTGCGCAGCGACAATAGATATTAATTCTACCTGTCCTCTGCTTCTGTGCATTCACATAAACAAGTTGATCTGCCACCAACTTCCCACACCCGATCTGCTGTAATTGTACAGCATACGAATTAAACGAACTTACCCTCACGAGCGCCAAACAACGCAAAACCATCAGCGAGTAGTTGGTGCGCCAGGTGGCGCTATAGCTGTCTCGTTATATTTCGGTTTGTACAATGTAATAAACAACAAAGGTTAATGTTCGTGGCGTCGGAAGACAAACAATCGATTCCTCAGGTCCTTGAGAAAAAAGTGCAGGCGACAAAAATGGCAATTCCACAAAAGCGGTGCCTACTGCAAACGGCACCGAGAACTAAGTCCGAACAACGAAGTCGTTTGCACTTCTGCGAAGCTGGCAAAGGAACGAAAGAGGATACGAAACGTGAAACTTGGTCGCAACGCAAGCATGCGGTAAAGGCCACAGACAGTGTAACACTGTGGAAACAAGAATAGGATTCAAACGAGGCTCAAGGACGGATCGTGAATTGTGACGTCATACTGACTGAGCACCACTCTTTAATTTGCGGGGAAAGGCTTTGCAAAGAGGAGTTCGAGCTCGCACTAGCAAAGCACCTCAGTCGCTTCATGGGCAAGTGACGGCTCGGGTTTGGTCCTTGACATGTTACCAGAGGAATAACAAATTGGTTACCGTGCTTCGGAAACAACTACGGCTGCATCAAATCGGGGTTGAACGACTGGTTGAGGTTACGCAGAAAAACGACACAAGTCGAAGCCGCATGTAATGGGCGGTTTACAACGGAAAGTAACGCGCAAGTATTCATTATTTAGGAATATACAACGTAAACTTCACACTCTATTCAACTTCATTGACCAAACTTGACCGTTTGCGAAAGATATTACCGTATTTCGCTGAAACAGCTTCTCACTGGCTATGTCGTCATGTTAGAGAAAAATGGCGACAGCCAATCGTATATCAATTATCTGAAAGAAGCGTACAACGGGCTATGAAAAAAAAACAATTCTAAACATGAAAAGACTTGCTAAATCATTAAATTAGGTTTCTTGTCACGAAATATGTATCAGCCGTAAAACCGAAAGAATGAATTTTTCTTTAACTCAGCGTATTTCCACGTAATAGCAGAAAATACGTAAAATCGACATCGTGCACAACTGTGTTGTTCTCTGCTCGAACGGACCACTCTTCAACAAGCCTGGCATAGAATGGCGCAACTGCGTGCGATGGCTGCAGGTTGGACCCAAGCGCATAGGCCAGCGGTGGTCACAACTCCGTCGCCACGGGAGGGCTTTGGTGGGCTCAGCCATCATAAACAAAGCTCCAAGCCCCCCTAAAATTGAAATATGAAACATTATAAATCAGGGGAGTTTTTGTCAAATTTTAGAATGTCAAGTCACCCTATTGAAAACTTTCTGGCGACGGTTCGGAGTGGCCACTCGAGATAAGACCAAGGTCCAAGCCGCCAAAACATGACTAGCGACAAAAGCGCCAAGTGACGATGCTGTGGTGAAACGTGACGCTGGGTGGCGCTCGCGAAAAGTCAGAAAATCACGATCGCCTCGCAGCGCAGGACGCAAATGGACTTCAAGGTCAGTAAATAAACCGATCACTTCGCCTAAAAGGATCCTAAGGTTTCGTCAACGTGCAACGATAAAAACTACTCTGAAGATCTGGCTCGTTTCAGAGAGACATTCCGCCGGGCTCAAAACTTTATCTTAGGCTGCGTGACAAACGCAAGTGCGAACATGTTTCGGGGGCAGGCGTCGATTCATCAGGTCATACAAAATCCTTGAATGATTCGCACAAAGCTTTCTGGCGAGTCCACTTCGACAACAGTCTGCAGTGGCACGCAACGCATGTTGCGATCCCACGAGTCCCGGGCAGCGAATGCTTCTTCGTCGAGAAAATGTAAACGTGCAGTTGCTTTAAACTAGGTGTCAATTCGCTGTCCGGCCACACAGCAGATAACCGAAAAGTAGGGGCCATATTCCGGTCATTTTGCCCCTGAAAATTGATAGTGAACTGTGAGTGCTGTGAGCTATACACGAATCGAGAGACCACGGCAAGGACACAATGCGAATCAGCAAAAGTTAGCAGGCAGCATTCGACCCAGTCGAACTTGCTCTAGTGTTGGTCGGCCATGCACAAAAGGACCGCGATATCGAACAACACTCGTTTCTCGCCACAACAGCTCGTACGCCTTTCAGGTCAAGAGGTGCGGGGTTCGATTCCAAACCGGTGGCAGTGTCACTGTGAACGCGTTTCATTTGCCGAAGATTTCTTCATACTCCGTAAGCATGTAATCGACTATTTGATTCTGATAAACCATGTAGACTGCCATGTGACCCCCGGCTACGCCTCC
>Ga0210059_1009595_pt1 | contig 15088 bp, 10 predicted proteins | sample Ectturendosymbi2_FD_188042 | JGI IMG/M metagenome (GOLD analysis project Ga0210059, IMG submission 188042) | Ecteinascidia turbinata endosymbiont from Florida, USA - Sample 2 (SPAdes) (version 2) | ecosystem: Host-associated > Tunicates > Ascidians > Unclassified | place: Key West, Florida...
TATAAAATTTGTTATCATAACCCCCTCGGAAAGTATTTTAATATTGAATTGAAATCGATAGTCGCACAACACGAGAATCTGGCAGCGAAAGGCATTTTTAGTGTTAGAGTGCCTTTGCAATTTTTCATCTCATTTCGTTTAAACAAAAATAACCCCCGCGATTTTGTCACAGATCAATCGTTCGACAAATTCCAAAGATTTTGATATAAAATTTGTTATCATAACCCCCTCGGAAAGTATTTTAATATTGAATTGAAATCGATAGTCCCGCAACACGAGAATCTGGCAGCGAAAAGCATTTTTAGTGTTAGAGTGCCTTTGCAATTTTTCTTATTTCGTTTAAGCAAAAAGAACCCCCGCGATTTTATCACAGATCAATAGTTCGATAAATTCCAAAGACTTTGATATAAAATTTGTTATCATAACCCCCTCGGAAAGTATTTTAATATTGAATTGAAATCGATAGTCGCACAACACGAGAATCTGGCAGCGAAAGGCATTTTTGGTGTTAGAATGCCTTTCCAATTTTTCTTCTCGTTTCGTTTAAACAAAAATAAACCCCGCGATTTTGTCACAGATCAATAGTTCGACAAATTCCAAATATTTTGATATAAAATTTGTTATCATAACCCCCTCGGAAAGTATTTTAATATTGAATAGAAATCGATAGTCGCGCAACACGAGAATCTGGTAGCGAAAGGCATTTTTAGTGTTAGAATGCCTCTGCCATTTTTCTTCTCATTGCGTTTAAACGAAAATCACCCCCGCGATTTTATCACAGATCAATAGTTCGATAACTTCCGATGACTTTGGTATAAAATTTATCTTCATAACCCCCTCGGAAAGTATTTTAATTTATAGTTGAATTATCACTACTAATTTTCAAAACATGCTTGTTTTGAACAATTCGTATGAGCTTGCTGCAACATATTTGCTAGTTTTTTTGCTTTGGATGTTCTGTTCAGAACTTGTTCTTTCATTTCCTTGCGTTTATTTTGTCGTAACAGGTCATTTTATCCCTGTTTGAGGTCTTTCAATTTTATGCGCGAACCTCGCATCCACTGAAAAAAGTGCGGCTGGAAAAGTCGGGCTCACTTTACCTAGGTGATTGTTGTTGCCTAGGGTTTTCATAATATCGAAACTTTGATTTGCATCACAAGGTCCTGTTGATGGAAATAGGTAGAATTTCATGAACCACTAAAACACTTGGTTGCACTCCTACTAAATGGCTAGAAACTGTGCATTGAACGAGTAAATGGGACATTACTGAGCTGAAGAAAATCACTGACGCCACTGCGACGAGTAATGCCACAACCAACATAGAAAGAAATTGGTAACCGTCTTAATGTGTTTCCTGCACCTGATGCTGCTTATGTTGAGGTGTATTTGAAGCGCAAAACAATATCTACTCATTTTTGTAACTATTTCCACGACTTTCACAGGCCCCTTGAAGTTGAATAGGCCTATTAGTATTATATATGATATCGTCTGTTTAGATTAGAGTCAAAACTAAGCTTGATTAAGTGATTGATTGCTTGTTTCATGATTTGGATCATGATACTCAGCTAATAAGCAGAAACAATACAAAGAGCCATCATGATCATGCAAAAATTGAAAAAGAAAACCAACTTTCAGTGGACATTAGAATAAATGAAAACACAATGGCAATCTAACTGATAAAGAAAGAGTGTCACTATGTCACATAGGATTGGTGAAAGACCATGGTGGTCATCTAGTCATCCAATCCCATTTATCACTTTTTGACAAGTGTTGAAATATATCAGATAACAGTTATAATAAAAATAAGGACAGTAAGAAGAGCAACCAAACAAACACAAAACATGGTAAGGTAAATGTACAGATGAAAAGAGCATGTCTATTTATGGAGGGGATCAATTTTTTTGAGGAAATTTGGTGCGGTGAAAAAATGTTTTAAAAAGTGTTAAAGCTAAAAAGTAAAAAAATAGTAATCAATGACGTGCAAAAAAATAAAACAAAACGAAAATGTAGTCTAATTTTATGAGGAAGAAATGTGATGTGCACAAGACAGAATAAGAAATGTTGCAACCCTATAAAATAACTACTGTACCAACATTTCTGTCGGTTTTGAGGAAACGTGTCTTTGTTAGCAGCTTGAATGTTAGGCAGTGTCATCAACTCACCTTTGTGCCACAGTGTTGATTTTCAATTTCTTGCATCAGGATTCAGATTTGCAACAACCATGCTGTTTAAAGGGTTGTATCACCGTTTGATTGATGTGGAACTCATTGTAAAGGTACGTACTATGCATTCCTGAATGCTAATAACTGTTAAGGAGCTGCTACCTCTGCAGATCACGTTTTCATTATGGACTTTCCAACAAACCTTCTTCTTGAAGTATATTGTTAATATTTATTGTTTTGTCGTCTTTCGGTGTTTTCAGTACTGGTTTCCATCACAATGCGGTAGTATATAGATGTTAGAGTCCTGCGTAGGCTAATTTTTGTCCGCTTCCACAAAATTTAAACCCGCTCTGCACCTCAGGAATTTGAGAAATCTTTCCCTGTCTCCACAGGCTTCAAACTCGCAGCTGACCTGCCTCGCACTGTTCCCGTCCCAAACTTGGACTTACCACTGTGTGTCTGAAAACCACAACAAACTCATGCAATGTGTTTTAACACTAACAGCAATTTATTCAGTGGTTCATTTCAAAACCAACAGGTCATTAATATACTGTAAAGCATAAATGTTACATGTAGTCAAATTTCTGTTATTGTTTCTCAGAACACTGTTGAAAAAACGTGTGGCGTATAATGATGAAATCTTTAAAATTGCTCTTCAGCTATTCTGAACATGACCATCGATACTAAACGCTAGTTGCCATCACGCAGAACGTATTTCTTGCAGGCTCAATGAGATCTGGAACGTCCAGTCTGTGGTCTCGCTACCACCAGTGGTGAATGTCTCTGCACCCTTTTACCATAAGCTCTCATTGGCATTGAATTACTTGCTCCTGCCACTTTCACATGCATTGGAACAACATTCAGTTACCCAAACAAAAGATTTTTTATCCTGCTCCCGACCATTACCAGACCAAGTTCAACCCGTACCTGCCCTGCAAATGCGGGTACCTGCAACCCATGTGGGTTAACCTGCAATGCGCAGGACTCTTATGGTAGTCATACATCGAAAGCACTTAAAAGATTCCAGAAGTCTGCTTACTTCATTTGAAATACACTGTAAAAAAGGGGCTTATTTTTGTAAGAGTTTGAGTAATTGACTTGGAAAGTGCCCCAAAATCTGGGGCAACGTTAAATTTTGCCTAAAACAGTTTGGGGATTGCATGATATTTACCCAAAACTAAAAACATTTTTATCCCATATTCAAGAATCCCATTTGGGGTAGCTTTAGAGTATTGGGGATAATTCTTCTTGTTTTCCCAAAGGTAAGTTGAATGATCTATCTTTGTTACCCCCGAACATCAGCTATGCCTTGTGAGCTGAGATCACAATTTTTTCAAAAAATTTTAAAAAGTACTTAATTTCAACAGACAGTTTCAAAAATCATTGAACCACATAAACAGTTGACTTGTGAAATTTCTGTATGCTCCAGTTTAAATTTTAACTGCACATAAATATCAAAAGACACAAATGGTGCCTATTAACATAGTATCTGTGGATAAACCAGATCATTTTGCTTGACATAGCCAGGTGTTAAAGTGCGACTTACAAGCCAAGCATGGTAGCCTAATGTTCACAATACTGAAGGGTCTCCAGCACCAGTGCCCATAAGCCAGCCATTGTAAAGATTGTCAGAAAAGAAGTGGTGGTGTGTATTGTTTTGTGATACTTGCAGTAAATGTGTATTGGTATGCTGAGAAAGGTTTGGTCGCATAATAACTGTGAATCCTGTCAACAGGCAACTGCCGACTTTCTTCTCTAATGGTGGCATGCATTGGGCATCATGAAGTAGGCCAAAACGAGACTGTAGAATCGCATAATATGACAGGCATCATGGTACTGTAGTTTGTGCGCATAAGAAACTTGTCAAGACTTTAGGTATTGCTGCACTGAAATGCAGCTCAGGAAAAGTGTACAATTGCAATCTGTTCAGTTATTGAGTGCAATCTTGAATTGTTATATTCTGGGTAGTGCCAGCACAGCGAAAGGTGTTACACATTTCTGGTTTCCACAAAAGGTAAGGACACCTCATTCAGCAAGCATGGCAGAGTAAACAAGACCAAACCTTGCACAAGAGAAAGAGTCAAGGTGTGACTGACCAATCACGTCAGATGACTCTCGTCAGTCATCATGTATTTATCCGCATTTCACATTTGAAGAAAAGACCTGGAATTGTCACAAGGGTGAGCTTTGTTTTGACACCATTTGGTGAAGATTTATAATTGCAAGTGTTTGCATATTGTTACACTACACTACCGTGCTTTTCCTATTACAGGCTGATTGTCAGTTTGGGACCAGCTGGCTGAAACCACTGTAGTAGCTGCAAACTGACTGAAGTGCTGTTCACTAACCATTCATTAGCATTTTTGCTGCAATACGTGACCTGACATGGAACTATCTACACATAATAAGTTCATATGATGGATTACTCATGTGAAGATGTAAAGAGATTTATTTTGGAGGTTTTAAGTGATGTTCCCTCTAAGGACGACTATTGCAAAGAATTTGAAAGTAAGTAAATTGGTAATTAGTGCATACCAGGCCCATAACCAGGGAGGGCGCAGCTCCCCTACAAAATTTTACACCCCACTAGAAAAATGTGTTGATTATAGCTTAAAAATTTGGGCCCCTTTCAGAAAACTCTTCACCCCATTTGGTGTCCCAAGCTGGTTACGGGCCTGATGCATACTAGTAAATCTTACTTCTGACCAAATACTGCAATATGATTCTGGTTTCTGTTTTAACACTTCGTTCTTTGGGATAGATGATGCTTTTTATGTAATTATGGTTAATAATGCCCAAAATTTCCTTTGCTCTGTTTTCAACAATGTTGTTATGAACCCTGAAAAACAATAATGTCTCAATGCTATATGAGGTATAACTTCACTTTGTTAAACATATTTACGATGCATGCATTTTCAGTTTTATGACTTGGTTAATACTGGCAATCGAGCTATAGAGCTTTTCAAACCGGCTTATCACACTGTCGAAAAGCAAAAAGGAAATTTAACCTACTCTGTCACTGTCATGAAGAAATATTCATGCTTTTACTGTCTTGCTTTTTGGTTTGATTTTGGTGATTCTGTTGGAGGTTGTGTTTATCTTTCCTTAAGCAGTGTGCATATGTACATGACTGTAGTTGTAGATTTTGTCCTGGAAAATCTGTAGTTACAGATTTTGTGTCTGTAACTACATGTCTTGTCTGTAGTTATAGAATTTGTCTAGTATGGTGTAGATTTTGTCCTGCACCTCATGAAGAGATGAAAATGCAAAATGTTCATACATATTCAGATTGTGCGCACAAAGTGGAACAACTTACACATTTTAAGTTTTATATATTATAAATAAGGCAACCACTTTTTTGACCTAAAAACTAAAAATTTTAACTTCATAATTTGAAAAGTTTGACTTTATTTTGACCTATAAATTTTCTGCGTTTGCAACTGCGAAATAATTTAGCCTCAGGTGTTTAGGTTAACCCAGAAGCATATTCAGACATTCTAAGATTGGAAATTTAAAAAAATTGGTAGTTTTTTTGGGGCGATATATTGATAAATAGCCTACATTAAAAACTATTGGTGTCAAACCTGAGAACATCATAAAGTTGACGCATTATGTGCACAATGGATTGAGTATTTACCAAAACAATTATCATAAGACCACTTCTTGCCTTACCACACCTTTCCTACATTATTCAAACATCCAATAGTGGGCAAAACAACATCATGATGTCAGAAATTGCAACAGACACATTAGCAGACATGGGGCGCTTACAGCACAAATGTAATCGATGACGATTACTTGCCACCTGCTCGATTACGATTACCAATAAACAAAATCACAATGTAATTGATTACAATTACATTGAAAGTAATCGCGATTAGTCTTGAAACATACTCAGAAAGAAAACAAAACCCATTTGCATAGTTTTATGTAAGTATATGTTCAAACAACATACAATATGAATCATTACAATAAAAAAAATTACTAATCTGTAAGGATCAAGCACCGGAAAAAAGAAAAGAAAACATTGATTGTTTACTGAGATGTTCGTTCAGTCAACAAACCAGTCACGTAATGAGAGGTTTGAGCTAGAGGAGAAACTTAGCTGGAGGGGCCCACTGGTCTTTGTAAGCGACCTTCTAGTCAACACTCAGAAAAAAACTTTGCGCTAGAGAGCTGTTCAAGGGCTCAAACGCATCGGCCAGTCTAGTAGATTGCACTCGAAAATAAATTTTTTGTTAGGGGGATGCAGATTTTTTGTGACTGACGTCATAAGTGCTGTAGTTTTGGGGTCATTTTGGCTCATGTTGCCTGGCCTCGGGCCCAACTGCTAGGCCAAAGTGTTTCGCTGAAGTTTTCGTTGGAAACTAGACTCGGGTCCGAATCTTTTGAGCCTTTGATCGACTTTCTAGTGTTTATGGTTCAAAAGTTATGATCTAAATAAACAAATTAATTAATTATCTAATTAACTAATTAGTCAAAAATTTTTACTAACTTACATCATAACATTTGAACCCGAAACCCCAGTAGGTCATCCAAAGTATCAAAAGACTTGGATTGTAGCCTAGTTTCAAGTAAAAACTTCAGCGAAATACTACCACCTAACGGTCGGCACCCAGGGCCAGGCAAAGTGGGCCAAGGTGGCCTTAAAGTCCTCCACTTATGACGTCACTCACAAAAAACCCGCATCCCCTAAGCAAAAAATTTTTTTCAGGTGCAGACTAGAAGACTTGCTGCGTCTTTTGAGACTTTTACCAGGTCTGTAGAGCATACTGGACTGGATAAATTCCCCCGCAATGCCATGTGTGTTTAGGCGTTTTTTTCGAAAATCCCCGAAAGCAGCCGGACGCCAAAGAGTTAACAGAAAGATGATGCAAAAGATGTGTGGAAGTATGCTAGGCTCAATGTGTGGAAGCAGAACAAAAGCAACACAAGAAATAAATGACTCGATGGGGTCGCAATTCATTTAAATGAATTTAATGTGCCCATAGGTAGCAAAACCTTTATTGGAACACAATCCATTGCACCATTTTAGCAATTAGCCTGTCAGAGTACAACAAATGAAACGCATTGTCCAGGTCCTGTTAAAAAGTGCACTCCACAATAAGGGTCAAGTATTTATGCAATGTTCTGATTCAGTGGTTCTTCACCTTTTTTTCTACCATGCCTCCCTTCAGTAATTGTCATTTGTTTCAAGCCGCCCTGACTTTAAATAAGCTGTAAAAACATATGTATTTGTTGGTAAATTCACTGATCAAGCTTTTCATGTTCTAGAGTGCGTAAGGGCTCGCACCCCCCTGGAAATTTATTGACACCCATAGGGGGGCTTGCCCCCCAGTTAAGAACTACTGTTCTACCTACGGCAAAAAACAATTGACCAACTACTGCCAGAGCCCATTCCGTTCATGCTCAGGCAAACATTATACAGGGTGCTTGGATTTTTTGTCATGTGTATGTCTGATAAGTTAACTACTCCAATGTGCATTATCATGTCATTGATTGAGGTTGCAATTGCTAAATACCATTTTGCTGTTTTCAGTGGCTGCTTGAAGAATTTTAGAATCTAAAGATAAGAACAGAAGAAAAGTTGCTCAGGAAATGGATGACACTTTCTTTAAGATGAAGGTTTATAATTGAAGAAAAGCCAAAAGACTTTATCAAGGAATGGCCTGCAATTTGAAATTATTGATGAGGTAAGAACTTTTTGTCATTGCTCTTCACATTCCACTCTCTTGTAAATATTTAGCAATTTAAAATTCATTCAGTTTATAGATGCAAAGTGTTTTTTTTTGAATGAGTTGCAACCAGGGCTGCGGATTGTGAATTTAAATTTCTGGCTCCAGCTCCAGGAATCTAAAAATGTTAGCTCGAGCTCAAACCTATACACCTTCTTGGCTCCAGCTCATTTTGGGCCACCAGCTGACTGCTTGAACTTTTTTGAACAATGAGTCCACATACAGCATACATATGCTGGGGTGGGTCACATAACTCATTTATTTCAACAGGTTTTGTGAAGCTTCTAGTAGCCCTCGGCCACTTTTTAATTCAGAAACATCTTGCAGACTCTGTCACATGCCGAACAACTACTTGCGTGAAAGTACGTAAGGTGGTGTGCATTAGTTTGTATTACTTGCAGTAAACATGCAAAAGTTAAAACCACTGGTTTCAATTTTATGAAGTGTAACAAATGACCTGGCTACTTTTCTGATTGCATGAATCAATTATACATTTTCTTCATGTAAATAACGCATGTATTTAAAGCCTGGCAGTGCCTGTTTTGTGTATTAGGTGGTAGCCCATTCTACTGCAGGGGAGCACAAGCGGCCTTAATGCGTAGCCATGCCCATGAAATTTACAGTTTAGGTTATGGTAGCCATGTATTAAAACTCTTGATGTATCACAACAATTTGACCTATAAAACAATAAAAATATGTTAATATTTGTACGATTCACTTGGCCCACAGAATATGTCTGTGGATTGGGAACCCACATTTTTGGCTACAGCTCCACTGCCCAAAGAACTTTGGCTTTGGATCCAAACCATCCCAAATTGCTTAGGCTCTGGCTCCACAGCCCTGCTTGCTACATTGTTAGTGCGGTTCTTAAAAATGTGAAAGCCTTGATTGTTTTGAGTTCAATTTTTATGGTAAAGCAGGGGTGGGAAACCTGCGGCCTGCAGGCCAAATGCAGCTCCTGACAACATTCGATATGGCCTGTATCAAAATTTTTATTACCCAATTTGCAAAACAACATTACAAACGAAACCCCTAGATAAACGCGAACTAAGGCAGGAAGTAATGAGAAGCCTTCACCCTTCATAGTAAAATAAAGGTGGTTTTTTCAGATATAACCAGTTGTTATTTGCGGGCCTCATGCAATAATCCACAATTTATGCAGCCTGTGATAGGAAATGGGTTTCCACCCTTGTAAAGGTTAAATTTTAAAATGATTGCTCGCTCAGGTATTCCAACTATCACAGCGTTTTAGGTTGTTCTGATGCTATTTATGTTCATGCGGGTGGCTCATAGGGAGAATGGTCTTCATTGTTTTCACTATTCACATCTACCTAAAGCAGGGTTGACAACCTATGGCTATGGTTGTCGTCCCGTGACGAAGTAAAGCTTGGCGACTGCTGACCTTGAGGTTTGTTGTCAAAATGGGCGACTCCTGAAAAAATCCTGTATTCACACACAAATCTTCCACCCACGACTAAGTAAAGTTTGCCAACCCCTGATCTAAAGCATCGTTACCAAAATAGGCAACTCCTGAAAAAATCCTGTACTCACATACAAATCTTCCAAGAAACGCCCTCTTTATCTTATCCACATGAAAAAAGGATTGCATCCCTTTAGCTTTGCGTTTGATTCATGTCTGGCTTGAATCAGCAATAAGTATTTTGTTTTCCGACATGCTTATGTCCTGCACTTACAGTGCTGTACTTTTTCAGATTTTCACATCATTATTGCCACCCTAGTGCTGTGCTACCCGCTTCCATCCAATACAAGGGAACCAGTAGAGGCTGAGAAGTACAGGGTGGACTTCTACCCAGTGAGTACTTTCTTTTGGTTAGATTGTGTCAACGTCATATCCCATAATAGTGATGGCCTGTCAATTGTCTGTACTATAGGAAGTCTGAGAGATAGCAACAAGCTTGTGTACTTAGTCTGTGACACTTACCAAGTGTTTTGCTGTAGAGCAAGGCTGCCCAATCCGCGGCCCGCGCAGTTGCTTTAAGTGGCCCGTGATGTAATAATTTCGTAAGCAGACTTTTCAAATTTTTTAGTATTTTTTTATAGGGACAAGTATATTTGCCATCAAAACACACTAAAATTATACCTGTTTTTTCTGTTGCGGGCCTACCACCCAAAAACTTGTATAACAAACGCTTCCAAATATCTAAATTTTTTGATTTGGTTTACATCCGTACAAGCTGTCAACACTGCGTGCAACTATAGGACTCATTATCACCTCATGTTATCACATAAAACTAATCAAAATCAAGGGATTTGTTATGTCAGAATAGCTTATTGTTACGTCACAAAAAACGTTTGTGGCCCGCAATAAATGTAATGTGAAAGTGGCCCGTAACACTAACAAGGTTGGGCAGGCCTGCTGTAGAGGAACAAATCACTGCAGATGATGTTTCTTGGAGCGACCCCATTTGACCTCCTAATGGACCCGGCGTGGTTGGGTGGTTTCGCATTTTGAAACCAAATGATGGTTAACCCATGTATTCTGCAAAATCTATACTGGCAAAATGCTATCTTACAAGATCGATTCAAATGACAAAACGGCCTTTTCTACATGTCCACACCTGTAATAGAACCAATGTGTGAACCTTAGTTAAAGTTTGTCCGACATTAACATCTCCAGTACAGTGTTATGTGCTGCAAAACCCACCATCTTCTAGCAGAAAAAATCAGTTCCTGGCACAAATTATAACAATTTTCTTACCTTCGCTAAAACTTTTATGTAGTGAAGGAAAGAAAAGTATTATGGGTCAAAATGGCTTTTACAACAAGCCAAGCTAATACAGCAACAATATCTGTTGGCTGTTGCAGTTTCAACACTTTCTTTGTGAAGTAATTCTAGCATTGTGTTAATACATGTGGTTGCTTTGCTTTTCTCAAACTGCGATTTGTATTATTTCAAGGTCAATTGCACCGTGGGACAAGTCAATACCAAAGTAAGAGAACGCCTTCAGCAGTATTTAGCTGTTCAAGGAGAAACCAAGTTCATATTCATGCTGTTTGCGGAAAGAGAACTGGTGATGATTATTTCTGGGGCTGGAAATGCTCCATAAGCCCTGCTTGCATGATTGCATTTCACTATAATCTCCCGTTTAAGTTCGCGAAAAATATTTAAAAAATCTGGATTCAACTTTTTCACTAACTTATTGGTATTTGCAGTGACTCAAACACGGCAACACAACTTGTCATGAAAAAAGTTAAACAGCAACAATATGGTGCTAAAGTTCACCATTTAAACAAGTCAGGAATGGTCAGCTGATGCATGTTATGCTCTCTTTTGCGTTTTGCTTTCAAAATCACTTGCCTTGAAGGTATAACTTCTCTTCCATCTCTGTAAACATCCCGACAGACGCTCTATTTTTTTTTCTTTTTCGTCTCTTCAGACATCAGAGCAGAACGTTTATGAATAACTTCTCGCTTCGCCCAGACTTTTCTAATAGTAGCCTCACTAACTTTGTACTGCCGTGCGATGCTTCGTTTGCTTGCAGGATTTGTGTGGCTCAATTTAGAGATTACTTCCAATCTGTGTGACTCATTCAAACACTTGACTTTACCTGGCATATGTGAATATTATAATATAAGTCAGGGGTTCGCAAATAGTGGGTCGCGACCGAAGTTTGGGTCCTCATACTCTGGGTCGTGAAATAATTTAATTTTACCATAAATATAAGCATTGTGTCTGTGTAATTGTGCACTAGACAGATAAATGCAATCATTTACTGTTTTATGTGCTAAGTTGCTAAGTTTCATGCAACTTTGTGCATGAAAATTGCTACTGTCAATGGTAGTCCTAAAATAGATATTAAATTATACGTACACACACAAGATGCAAATATACGCATGAAAATATATATGCTCAAAATGTTCCACAAAAATTATATATATGCTCATGAAATGTTTGGGTCGCGAGAATTCAGAACTAATTTTTGGGGTCGCGCCAAAAGGTATTTGCGGGCCCCTGATAGAAGTAAATACTATGTGCCTTGCCAAAAAAATTAGTTAGCTTCAGTCAATGCAACAATCAGTCTCGAAACTTCAGCCCTAATGATCAGCAACAGCAAGTCAGCGTCTTCATTTTTGCTGATGCATATACCAGCCGTCTATAGTACGTAACAATACGCTTTTTGTGTAGAGCACAAAGCATAATTGCTAAGTTCGCACATACTGCTCAGATTCAAGTTGCGAGGTTAACTGGGAAATTACTGTATGTAATGCATTGTGAATACTGTGGGGATATTGTGAAGTACCTTACGTTTATAGCAGTGGTCTTCAACCTTTTTTGTAATATCGTCCCCCTACAGGCAATTCGCTTGAAAATCGCCACCCTTCCTATAATTTTTCTGAAAATAGTATTTTGTTTTGAAAATAATTCAGAGCTAATGAAATATAAACGGGCAATCTAGTTAGCACAAAACAAAACGAATGCAGATGCATTTGTAGAATAAATGTTATTAATTTCTAAAAAAACAACTCATTCCAACTAATGCGAACCTTGCAATGGTGTTTATCTGCAAGCTTTTTCAAAGCAGGTTGCAAGTTGGTCAGTTTTAAATGGAGTTTCCCCGATTTTGTTCATGTCAAGGCGATTGCGGTATTTATTACGCATGTGCAGTCCTTGGCAGAAACCTTGCTCAGGGAAATACGTCATGGGAAACCCCAGTGATATTAGCTTTACTTTTCCCGAAAGTTCAGACGTTCCTGGATAGTGGAATCGCATTCGCTTATGCTAGTTACCTCTTAGCTGGCAAAAAGCTGTTTCACCCATAACTTTTTACGCAGTGTAACTCACGGCGTGATCTCCACAAAAGAATGGCTTCATAGCAAGCCTCAAAAACAACAGGTGGCGGAAAGGATTTTTTGCTTACTTGCCGGTCTAAGTTACTCCTTTCCTAGCCTATTGTTCTGTTACACTTTGTCATAAGCAGGGATGTAGCGCAAATAAAAAAGGTGTGGGAACGCACCCAAAAAACTAGCAATTTTGAAACAGCTTCGAACCAATCTTCAAGCAAAACATGAAAAAGGTGTAGGACCGCCGTTCCCACACGCTCCCGCCCACCACCCCTGGTCATAAGTCATATGAACACAGTACAGCTATATCTACAGACGCCAAAACACTCGAAGTGACTGAAAAACGCGATAAGCACGTTTTACAACTTACGGCTAGCTGTGCCTAGTTTTTCTAGCCATAAATTTCTACGTAAATTGTCTTGCAACAGTCATATTTCCAGTATTTTTACAACAGAACACCTTTCAGTAGGACTACGTTGTTTTACTCAAGGTACTAACTAAAGCTTATAAAACACATGATAATGGACTGCCATATTTTTGGCTGCGAAACAAGTGGTGTAGGAGGCGGGGGTGCAGGCGCACCCCCAAAAGTTTTGATTTGTTAAAAATTTGGGCAAAATCTCTGAAAATTTGGGCAAAATCCCTGAAAATCCGAACAAAACCCTTAAATATCTAGGCAAAATCCATGAAAATCTGGGTTGGAATGGCGCCCAAAGTTTGCAGAAAAACAAGTGAAGACCATTTCCAGGAGGTCGCACCAAAAAACGGTCCGGAAGAGTTGGAAGACAACTTTTTGGGCAAGCTTAGGAAAATTTGGGCAAAATCTTTTGAACCCCCCAAAATTTGCTTGCTCCTACACGTTTGTGCGAAACAATGGTTTGGCAGTGCTTTGCCAAAGGCCATGAAGACTTGTTTCAAGGCAATTTTGCTAATAATAACACATACGGTTGGATGGATTTGTGACAGTTAACGATGAAAATTAACTGCGCCAAACTTGACGGCAACGTGCAATTCGCTATCGCGGCGAAAGTCGATGCGATGAGGTGGCAGTGTTATGATTGTTGGGCCAATTTTACTAACTTAAAAGAAGCTGAAGTCTTCCTCTTGAAAAAATGGAGTTTGACCGATTGGGTATTTTCCGATAGCTGTATCAGTGTTGGTTGCTTTCGACCACTATCGGTATAATAAAACTAATTCAATGCATACTGTATTTATTGAAGCTACAACAACTGATATTGATATAATTTTGCAAGTTTAGTTGCAAATCTGAAATACTAATTGATCAGTTGCGACTTCCGACGTGTACTGTTTTGCCTATTTCTAGAAGATTGCATATTAAGTAGGCTAGCCGTGGGAAGGCAAGAAACGTGGTCTTACAGTACAGTACTTACTTAATTTGGTAAATGCTCTGTCCATTATCATAGGCGGATCCAGGGTTTTTTAGGGGGGTGGACTCAGGGACAAATCCATCCGCTAACTGCTCGGGTAACTTTTGTAACAAACACTGTTAATACCCGTAGACATTTTGGCCAAATCGCATTCTCACCATTACTCAGGCTTACTAGGACGTTTCCGGAGTAGACGCGGCCTTCGCACCAATTCAGAAATTATTCTCAAACTTATCTAATGAACACACCAATGGACGTTTCTTTGTCTGGAACTATCGATCAAAAATTGTATTTAAAAAAACTTAGGGGGTCTTTAGCCCCCTTGGACCCCCTGGATCCGCCTATGATTATACATATAGTGCTTTACCTTTGTGATGTCCCCAGGTTTGACTCTACTGTAGCTTTTAATGTACTTACCAAATATATCATGGCTAAGGTTAAATAACAAAATTCTTTAAAAGTTTGAAGCATACGGAATAAATTTGCTTCTGAGTTAACACCAACACCAAAGTCTGAAATATTTTGAAGTTTCAAGCGCAGGAAGTTGATAAACCAAAATCAAGTTAAAATTCGTAAATTTTAAAGTCAATATTTGAAGATTTTAGGTCAAAAGATCAGTTGCCCTACAATCTTCGTGAGGACCGCAATGCTTGACTCCCAACCAAACCAGTCACAATCTCAGTGGTCTTGGATATTTGGTGCAGTGAAGCGTTTCACAGAACCATGTTACAGTAGTTTGACTGATGCGTGACCAATCCGATATGTTTTGCAACCTTTGTTACGAACCATGAAGTCGAACGTGCATCAAATGCTTTATTCCAATGTAACAAACATTGATTTTTTGGGATCAAGTAAACATTTGACTATGTTTCAACCTGCAGAAATCACTCCCCTGGAAACCGAAATCGCCCCCCAAATCTCGTAAATCACAAAATCGCCCCCTGGGGTGGTGATTTCGCCCACGTTGAAGACCACTGGTTTATAGAACGTTTTTTTGCTG
>Ga0210059_1009596_pt1 | contig 15087 bp, 8 predicted proteins | sample Ectturendosymbi2_FD_188042 | JGI IMG/M metagenome (GOLD analysis project Ga0210059, IMG submission 188042) | Ecteinascidia turbinata endosymbiont from Florida, USA - Sample 2 (SPAdes) (version 2) | ecosystem: Host-associated > Tunicates > Ascidians > Unclassified | place: Key West, Florida...
GGACCAATGCAGCTGCATCGGCTTAAGGCCGGCCCTGCGTGTCGTCAGCCTGGCAACGCAGGTACCTTCGTAACATACGGTTTCGAACGTGCAACGTGTCATTTCAGTTCACGGGCGGATTAAGGTTATGTGGGGCCCCTGGCTGAAATTTAGAAGCGGGGTTGCGGAGTCGGAGTCGTAAGGAGTCGGAGGTTTTTGGGTGGAGTCGGATTCCCAGCAACACTGGGAGTCGGAATCGGATTTTTTGTCCGCCTCCGATTCCGGAAGTCCAATTGAAAAATTTGTAACATCACACTCGTAAACTGGGAATTTCTGTTGAAATGGTACAACAGGGTTTCCCAACCCGATTCCGTGGACTCATTTGAGTCCGCCGAAAGATCTGGCTGAGTCCGCAAGCACTAGCGACAAACAATCGACGTTTTTTTTGGTACAGGTGCGTGTTGATGACCACAGGCCCTTATTTCGACAAACTTGCGAAAAAAATCAGAGACATGATTCTCATTCAAGTTTGTGAAAGTGGGCCATAAACCAACTTTGCTCAAACTTGTGTTTGTATTATTCTCGTACTCTTCGTCCATCTTGATTCCGCGAAAATTTATACTGGTCCAAAAATAGTCCGTATCCTAAAAAGGTCGGGAAACACTGTGGTACAATTTTTTTTTAAACTTTTGTCGAAAAAAAGATTTCTTGCTGTGAACCACGATTTCCATTGATTTTAACAGTCAAATTCATTCCCTTTATGTTAAGGAGTCGGTAGTCGGATATTTTACCTCCAACTCTGCAACCCTGCTTAGAAGGGGGCTCTTTCTATATGTATAAAGCTGTCGTTAATGGGGAAAAAATAAATGAACGAACTGAAGTACTTGTATTATTGAAACAAAAAAAGCTTGAGAAAAAAAACGAATCGTTAAGTAATATGGACGTCACAATATGAACGAAACGCATTGATTTCAAGTCTCCATTTCTTGCTGGAGTCTTGAAACCATATCGATAAATTTCACAAAACACCGGTGGAATGTTTTGAATATACAGTGGCACCCCGTCGACGACCACCACGCTATTACGACTACATTAACGGGTTTTTCCCTAGGCTAATGCATTGCCTTTTGTTTCACTAACGCGACCACCCAGACCGCGGCCACAGTCCAGCTGTTACAAAACTGCTAATCGAGCACCGTGTAACACGACCACCGTATTCTATCGGTCTCCTTACGCTGCAAAACTAGTAACCAGTCAGCAGCAATTAGCTCAGCTGCATCACGTTGTTCTGAAGCATCGTGGATGCAGGCAGGGCTGTGGAGGCGTTGTAAAAAGGACATAGCTCCGGCTCCGGAGCTCTTCTTTTCATGAACATGGCTCCGACTAATTAAATAAGTACTATGTGAACATGGCTCCGGCTCAAGCTCCGGAGCTCATGGTTTTCATGTGTGGCTCCGGAGCTCTCTTTTGTCATGGCTCCGGCTCCAGCTCCGACTTCTATTCGTTTTCACACATTAACATTTTAATTGTCTTGGTGTGCCTCAAGTTGAATGGAAAATGAATTAAATCAATTATACAAAACTAAGAGAATATACCAAAACTTTTTGAGTAATTTAATCTGGCATTTTTTACAAGCAGCGCTCTTACCATAAGGAAATCAGCAAAAAAACAACAATCACAGGTTCAGACGATTCAGAGAACAGTTAGTAGCAGAAACGCAACTCAAGGTAATGGTAATCTAAACAATTTTTGGAAAGGCAGTTGCTGGTCTAGTCGTCAATGCCTGTGAACCTTTTGTTATTTCTTACGACCAGAATAAAGAAAATGGTTGTTTGCAATACTACGTTGGTGTTCGAACACTTAAACCCAGGCTAGTCCCAACTGACCACGTGTTTTGCACTCCTTGCATGCTTTGCCTGTTGCAGACTTGGCGATTCCAGCTAACAGCGCTGCCCGTGCAAACCATGCAAAGAGCGCAAAACACAGTCGATTACATCTCATTTGTTCTTTGTAACATGCACGCATATTTGCATTAACAAAAATGCGAAGATGTGTATACAAGCCCCTTATTCAAAGATATAATATGACTTCTAGCAAGAAAATTAACATTTGACTTTTTAAAAATCGCTGAAAACTTCTGATTTCCTATCTTTTGTACTCATAATAAACAGTGATGAATCACATAGTAAAGCACAATTCAACCTGCGAACCTTAGGAGACAATAAGACTGGTTACCGTGCTGAAAACATAGATTTTTTTCCACAGATAAAAACCTCAAGAAATTCCACATTTGTTTACATTGTTTTTTATACCCTCCTCATAATTTATTACTATGCAAGCACTGCTAGTTCGCTACCAATTGTTTATAACTTTCATGTTATGCTACTGCTTGTAAACGTTATGTTTCCTAGTAAACTTGTCAGTAATCTTGCAAACCTCCCTAGTGAACCTTATGGTTCCTAATGAAAGTTCCTACTTTACAATGGCTTGCCGTGCGATTCTCGCTTTAAGCTGCAATGGTATCATATCTTAATCATACTCCCTGCTACCAACTTGATTACACAGCTACAAAAGCTATGGATTTTTATTATATATCTACGCATCATAGCTCAGTTCTTTTTAGATCGCTACACTCAGGGCCGGCGCAAGCCATAAGCCATTCCAGCGCCCAAGGCGAGATCCATTTTCAGCGTCCCCTCCTAATTTGATAACGTCATTTTGTTTAACCCGGTCAATCAACCGTGGCACGACCTTTTTGCAAAATTAACATTCTCTTTGCACATCTTTCGCCGGTGTGTCCTAGGTAGTGTTTCTAATTTGGGGCAGAATTTTAAGATAATTTCCTTGTGATGAGCTGATAAGCGCGTGCGCCATGAGTTTGGTGCCCTTGCGTGATTTGGTGCTCATTCTGATCGTGGTGGTTCGTTAAGACAGTCGTGATCTGTGCTGTCGAAGTGCACGTTACGCTTGAGCTGAATAAAGCCTAAGTTGAGGTTATGCAAATTTCTTTTCATGTCATCGGGTTTCGGGTAGCTGAGGAAAAAACGGGTAAACACGTTTTTTTCGGGTTTTGAAAATTGCATGCGATTTTGACCTACAAAAACTCAATATCATTGTGAAATTACTAGTGAATTATTAATTAAATAACGTTTTTAATCGCAGTTTTTAATGATGTCTATAATACTGACGCATGACAATCAAAGCACACTCTTATCATTCAGTCTGTTTCTGAGTTTTGTGAGAAATAATGTCGTGGCTGAAAAAGCCCTCTCTGGCTACACTGATGTGGACTTGATAGTAATCAAGGCATGGTACACTTTTTCAAGTTTTTTGACCTCTTCTTTGTAGCTACAAAAAGACAATTTCCTTTTTCAAAATTTGTCATCGGATCTCTTCCTGTGCTGGAACAGTTTTGTTATTCTTCACTCTCATGGATAACGTGGACTCTGTGCTTTGATTTCAAATGGATGATTAAACTTTCAGTGCTTGAAACACCTCCTTTGGTATAAAGGAGCACAAATTGCACTTTGGTGTTTGTTGAGCCTTATTGTACAAGCAATGGCTCTAAGCTTCTGATTTTCTTTGATTAATAACGTCTTTAAATTAAATGTGTGTGATTGAAGATCTATTTAAAGTCGCTTCTAACGGAAAGCCAAATATTTGGTAGAAAGTTATTGCAAACTGAAAAGGAACGAATCGATTATGCAAAGAATGACAGTTTGTATATGAACTCACCAATGGCTACGCAAGGGGGAGGGGTTGGTGTTAACCTCCCTCTTTGTTCTTGATATTTTACAAAAACTACATTGCCTGCGCACAGGAACTTAATTGTTTTCGCATACTTTTTGCTTGTTAATTTATCGACTTATTGCAAATACCACGGAATGTATTTGCATGCAAATTTCAAGGAGCATTGTAAATGGGCCAAAAAGTAATAATTTGGTTTTGGTGGGAATCTGGGTTATCGTCTGCATCCAGAAACCATCTAACCACTTTTTGCAGACCTTTCGTCCATTACGCATGTTTAAGATTGTGTTCCGCGATAGTTGACTTCATCCGAAACAATCAAGGGCGTACACAAGGGGGGGCTTGGGTTTAACCCCCTTGAGCTTGATATTTTACAAAAACATATTACCCGCGCGAAGGAGATTAATTGTTTTCGCATACTTTTTTGCTTGTTAATTTCTTGCAAATACCACGGAATGAATTTGCATGCAAATTTCAAGGAACATTGTAAATGGGCCAAAAAGTAATAAGGTTTTGGTAGGAATCTACTTTATCGTCTGCATACAGAAACCATCTCACTACTTTCTGCAGACCTTTCTTCCCTTACGCATGTTTAAGATTCTATTCCGCGGTAGTTCACTTTATCCGAAACAATTGCCTTTATTTTGTCTTCTACGGCCGATTCAGCGCAAGCGCTGACCGCATTGACTGCATTACTAATTTCTGTATCATGATAGAACTGTTGCACGACCTCAAAAACAGCAGTTGTTAACATAGAAGCATTCAGGCATTTGATAATGTGTCAGTAGGGAAAAAGGAAAACTATAAGTTTGCTGGACTTCTATACATAACAAAAATCGAAAGTTTTCTTGCGTACTTTATGCGCATTCTCAATTCTTGTGTAGTTTAGCAAGATTCGATCTTGCAAACCGTGGTGTGCGTCAGCCAGTCCAGCCGTACTTTTTCTATACTCGACTGCTCGTATTCGACAAGACATTAAAGCGCAGTCTCATTTTGCAGTTGTAAATTGCTCTGACGAAAATAAGGGGAGTGGATGTAGAAAAATATGCATATTATGTCAACAAATTTCGCCAAAACGTTGGTTTGAAACATGAACACGACGTCAAATTGTGACGTCACAAACAGGGGGGACCAAATACAAATGACCACTATATGCCACTCAATGAACCCCCCCATGAAAATTTTCTGCGTACGCCACTGGAACTAACACACAACAGCTCATGAATGAAGTAACTAGTAACTACGAAACTATGGCATAGCTTTGAGGGACTACCTCACATAGTACTTATTTAATTAGTTTAGCGAAAAGACTTTCTCTGCTATCACTTTCTATGCTACCAGGTTATTATAGGCAAAATGACGTCACGATCCGTCTAAATAGGTCAATTGAACGTTGTTATAAACTAGTGGTTCCCAAAGTGGGCGGTACAGCCCCCCTGGGGGCGGTGAGAAATTCTAGGGGGGCGGTGAAGCAGAAATGGGCGATTGGGGGGTGGTGAAGCAAAAGTGGGCTGTTGGGGGGCGATCGGAGACCCAGTTAATAATTACATTTTTGTTGTCTTACTAACTTTGAGTGACCAAATGTCATAAAAAACAGTATGATCAACAAACACATATGTATGTAATTTATATATGCATGCAAAACTTAGCGTTTTGGAAACAAAACAGGGGTGAAATGCTAGGAGATAAATTGATGAACTGCAGTTTCCATCGTTAAAGGTAAGCTGCACAGTAAAACTGTTCTCCTCCACAATTAAATGATTATGATGGGAATTTTCGTCAGCTGTATTTCTTGGCACTGGTGAACTGCTACTTAACAATGCCCGTTTCGTTACAGTGACTATCATCGGTCAGGTTTGAGAATGCACGCTTGCACTAAGACTCAGCCTGTAACCAAAAGCGTGAGCTAATTTTGGGTGGAGTGGTTTAATGATCACAAATATAATAATAACCTTGTCCGAGTTCAATTCGAAAATGGGAAGGCAATTTATATTTTTTTACAGATAGTGTTAGGTGCCAACAAGAATAAGTACCTAAAGGGAATCGAAAAGATCCTGGAAAACAGAAGTGTGTTTCAGAACGCACTTTAGCTTGAGCAGCTCCAAGGAAATCCAGGGAGAGAGAGATGGTAGAGCCAGTGGACGACTGCAAGTGTCACGGCTAAGTTCAAAAACTTTTAAAATTTGCAGATTAAATTCAATCCTGCACTGCTCCGAACTCAAATTTTTACCAAAAATGTGGCAGAGTAATAATGGGTTGATTGATCACAGGACACCAAAGGGTTTAGAAGTGTTCTGCTAAGTTTAGACAATGTGGTGCACTCGGATAGTGATGAAGAGAGTTTGTACACCTGTTGCTGCACACAGAAGGTGACTGTCAAAGGGTGTCATAGATACAGTATCTTGGCTGTCATAGTCCACAGATATCTTCACGAAGTTCAATGAAGTTAATTTGCAATTGCAGGGGAATGGTGTTAACCTCATTATAGCCAAATCAGCAATCTTCACCTTCTTGTCCAAGTTTAATGCTGTTCAAACGAAATCGAGCTCTTCATGAACTCTAACATTTTCCAAATCATTAACTCTAACAGTTTCCGATTGCTAAATGAGTTAATTTACTAAATTAAGTTTTATAGTGAAACGCACCTTTGCGCTCATTCTTGCTTTAATCATTTTCAAACCTCCCAAATCTATAATACGAAAAAATTGTGTTGATATGTGTGCTAGGTTTGGTAAGGGGGCGATAGAACTTTGTTTGTCAGAAAAGGGGGCGCTAGCCAAAAAAGATTGGGAAACACTGTTATAAACGGACCAACAACGAACGTACGGTGGTCAGCAAGCAAAACCCGCACCTTGTGAAAATAGTTGAAAGTTCAAACGTGCTAATTTGGCCGTTACACGCGCCACTCTACAACTTCAGCATTATCAGAATTAGTAATATTTGAATGCAACAGCAATTCCAGTGTTTTTTTTAATATCCGGGTTTCGTGATTGAAAAAACATGAGTTTCGGTAGTAGAAAATAGCCAAAAAAAAGGGTTTCGGGTTCAGGTAAACCCGGATTGGAAACACTAATCCTAGGCAAGGTCTATTCCAGCACCATTTTACTCCAAAGTGACTTTTTTCGCTAGTACGGTACATAGGGTAGAGAGGACTTTTACAGAAGCTAATTTTTTACCTTTAATACTGAGTTCATTTGTACACCAAGTTCATAAAAACATTATTCACAAAAGTAATATCCAGCACAGACCCTAAAACTTAACTTTGCCTTCCTGATATTTTTCGGCAAACTGACTGACAATGTCCTTTATGAGAGAAATCTCTTGACTCAACAGACACTTGGCTAGATCCACCAACCTCCCTTGAACCATAGTTGTGTTACTTTATCAGCTTCAGCTTAGAAAAGCTCCTTTCCCTAGTGACTACGCATACAAAGAGGATTAGCACAATTCGGAAGTCTGCTGATATGTTTGGGAAAAGTTTCATCAGACTGTATCTGTGAAGAAAATGCAAAATTTCCATAGGATCTCTTTGAAGAAACTATACGCAGAGTTCTTCTGTCCGCGTCAATGTCTTAGCCATATTTATTCTTTATGACAAGGTTTTGTGTGATGAAGAAAGAACTTGGTTTGGTTTGCTGGACTGGACATTTCTGAGCGTAATAGAGAAAGCCAAAGACAGCGCTATGCTCCTGCAGCTGCTGGAAGCGAATCCCATTAGATGAGATAGCTACGTCGAATGTAGCGTATTAAAAGTTGACCTTGAAGCTTTCGTCGGGATCCTCTGTGGAGTGGTTCAACCTGGTGCCCGTACACCCTTTAGGTGTCCATGAATGTGTTTTACAGACAGTGTTCCCTTTAAGAAAATTTTACACTGCGTAAACATTTCTTTTAGTGCGCATGCAATTGCGCAACCATGTAGACACAGCCATCAGAGCGTTTCAAGCGTTTAACCATGAGATACGTTTAATTAAAGAATAGGTTTTATCCGGTATGTGTCATTTACTTGTGCCTAAAAGTATAATAAAATGTCAAACATTTTAACGTATTTATCAAAAGAAACATCACCATCCAGATTGTTACACATCGTGTCGACTGATTTTCTTGCCTTTGTTTTGCTTCAATATACGCCAGCACGGCCGCCAAATCTTATATTGTAAATTATATGTGGACGGCCGCAAATTTCATTATCGAAGGTCGCAGGTTGTGTACCGTTGGTTTAACCCTTCAAGGGCTAATTGGAATGTTGCAAATGCGCAAATACGAGATTTCACTACGCAGCTCGTCTGGTGACACTGCGTATTTGCGCGACTAAGAGGGAACATTGTTTACGGGGTTCTTAAAACCAAAATCCAATCAAGAAAATCCGTCAATTTTTATCCGCTCATGTGGGCCATTAGTCAGCTTAATCGCATCGCAATTGCAGTCTGACATGTTCGTGTGGCAAGTCGACTGACCTTTTCTTTATCTGATTTTGATGACGTCAACTGGCGGCAACCGAAGCCTGAAATATTGCCTCTTCCCAGGGCGGTTGAGGTGCTCATGCTAAGAAACGGCTAAATCTAATTTACCAATAATCGCAAAATCTTTGACAAAACGAAGGGCTCCGCAGCGGCTTTGGGTTCAGCGAAAGGGGTCCGCAGCAACGAAAAGTTCGAGAACCACTGCTCTATGGTGTCACCTTCTGCGTTGTGGCTAAAATGAATACCATTGAGGATAAAAATTCCAACTTCCCTGCAGCACCCCGCCTGCCTCCCTACCATGCTACAGCTTTTGCGACGATTCAACAGCAGAAGCGTCAGATACTCGCAGTTGCAGGCCCATTGCGAGTCAGGTGTCGTAAAAATCGACGAAGTGCCACATGTACAACAAGCCTCTGATTTTCGCGAACGCTCAAGCTGGAATCTGTTTGGTTAAATAAATTAGGGCCTTGCGTTCCATGATCGAAATTTGACTGGATAGCCTACTAACACCAATAATGCTGGCGTTTAGGTTCCGTTTCCTAACCTGACTACACTGGATGGTTGAAATATGATTTAGTGAAGGTATCGACATAAACCTATACTCCGGCCAAAGCGGCGCATTCAAGAAAAATCAAGAACTGAACAGAACAGAGATGGAAACCTTGCGATTTTGCAGTGAACTTCATAAAGTGTGGCCTGAAATGCATGCCTGCTTTCCCTGCCATTGATGGTTATGTAAACACCCTAAGCAAGATCCATGATAGCAACCATCTCTACTAAACAAACATCCTTATATACATATATCTTCGTGTCGTACATTATGGAAGAAAGGACGTTTGTTTTACACAAGAAAAGTTTTTTAGATAAAAAAATTTATACCAAATTGCGACATAGCTTATCTATGGTATGTATCAAATTGCAATTGATAAGAATGATCCTTCTACATCAAACCTGCAATGGTGTAGTACCTGTATCTTCTCATAAACTGCGTGAAGATGTGTTCTATTCACTTTCATTATGCTCATTCACTTTTACGTGATGTATGTTGGTCATTTCCTGAAGACAAGTGTATTTCTTGGTCCTTTTTGGCGTCCCCTTTGGCTCAGCGCCCTAGGCAGCCGTCTAGTTCGCCTAATGGTAGCGCCGGCCCTGGCTACACTACTGCAGACCCGGTTTCACCATTCTGACTAGAAAGTAAGAAGTTGTGGTAGTTAACATTTTTCTTACTTCTTCAACAGTGGTTCTCAAACATTTCGCCGAGGGGAGCCAAATCCAGACCTACAGTACAATTTTGTTAGAGAGCCGCACAAAAAATTTTAACACAAGTCAATTGACACGTTTTGTTTTATTGCACTAACGAAGTCTATTACCCAAATTATTAGAGGTGTTACTGAAAGACACTGTCTATCGATAGGAATCCATTCCCCGCAAAGAATCAGACACCAAGCTCTTACAGAGTATATATTTCGCCTACGAAGTAGGCATCATCAGCACGTATTCTAATAGAATCTGTTAAAACCCGCACAAAGCATGCTTGTGAGCTGCATGTGGCTCTAAGAACAGTGTTTGAGAATCGTTGTTCAACAAGTAGCACCACGCCTGCCAGCTACGATGTTACAACTTTAGCGATTATTGAACCAAAGAAACACCAAAGACTTGCAAGTCCATTGTTGCAGTCTGGTGTCGTAACTCATAACAATCGCGTTTAGTGTGTTATGAAAACCACACGTAGGTCTATTTGGCAAAACCGTCAACAGGAAGGGCCCCGGTATCAAGCGAAATTTATATAAAGTTGGACGTTTACATTTTTGATGTGTGTTGTGTAAATTAAAACTTTTTGGTTAGATGTCAGGGGCCCGCGACAAGCTGCAGCACGGGAATAAGTTTAACCGCTGAAAAATATTGGACTTAGTCTTAGATCTCAATTATTTTTCTCTTTCCAACTCTAACCAAACCCTAGCCCGACACACTTACCTAAAGACGAAACCCTGAGCCTTAATCATCAGTTTTCTGAGCGTATTTGTTATGTTGGATATCACTCTGTGCATCCTCATATGGCGTGAAGTCAGAAATTTTGCTTGACACCGGTGCCGGAGATACCTTTGCTCTAGCTCCAGCTCCGGTCCTAGATTTTAAACTGAGCTCCGGTTCCGGATTTTTAATTTGAGCTCCGGCTCCTTCTGATATTTTTAAAGCTCCCTCTGATTTAAAGCCTTCGGTTAAGAAAATGATCTTTGTATACGCGTGCACGAATGATAGACAAAAAGCAGTGATTTTGCGGTTATACGGACGATACAATCTAACATGGTAGCGAAAGCCGAATTTCGAGAGCGTGGGCTAGAGTTACGTGAGTAAACGGTTTACCTTAATATCTTTGTATTTGCATAAAGGTACTTTTAACAAAATTCCTGCAGGTACATATGTTCTTTTACGACTACATCGGCTCTCAGAAAATAAGTTGCAGTACACACAGCAAGCTCCTTGACTTTTATGGCTGCAACTCAACCATGGATATACATGTCTAGGTGGTACTTCCTGCAGTACCTCTTTGTCTTTCCCTGGACTACGCCTGGGAATAAATTGGTATCTTACCGGGCTGCCACCTAGCAGTTAAAAGACCATACTTCTCATCGTTGTTTGTTTTACTTCCAGCGAACAGGCCAATCTCCCACTGTCAAAACTCGTTTTGTGCGATTTGAATATCTGGTACAATTTCAACAGCTTGCTCCACATCAACTTCCCATCGTATCAGTCACTTCTTCACTGTTTAAGATTATATTTTTCCTGTCCTGCTTTTGTATTTCTGAATAGTAATTAAAGCAGAACCCTCACCAGAAGGTCATCAAGAGGGGGCTTTACTTTGTGGAGGGGGCTTGACATTATAAAAATTGGCAAAACTTCAGTAATTTACAGTGTTTCATATTTCAATTTGGGAGGTCTAAGTCCATCAAAGCCTCTGGTGGCGACGGGAGTGCAATTCAGTAAGCAAGACTGCTCTCTCGACCTCACCATACCAAGTAATGCTGACATATGTTTCAATGCCAAACATAACAGCGTTGACTGACAACCACGTTGTAGCAGTAGCCTCAGTTGGTAGCCTATGGATTCCTGCTCTGTGAGGTCACATTCACAAACACAACGCCCCTTTAATGAAACGGATGTCTTCACTGAAAACCTCAAATTAATGAAACGGATGGCTTCACTTCACACCTCAAAGCTTGTCTCCAATTCTGTGTTGGGAGTTTTCGCAAACATGCTACATTGATTGGTTAATTGTATTATCCTATATGAACCCATGCGAACCCATGCGAAAAAAAACATGCGAGTACAAACCCACGCGAAAAAAATGTTTTGAGTAGAAATTTACGTAGAGGTAACGCAGTCTCGAGAAAAAACTTTTTGCGTGCAGTACGTGAACGCCTTCATATTTGCAAATTTCAGGGGGGCAATTGCCCGGTTTGCCCGTTCCTGGTTGCGGCCCTGGTCACGATCGAAAACGTTTTACAACCTCTGCTTGATTAACCAATATGCAATTATTATCAGGCAGCTTTGTCATCAAAAAAACGCTATATTTCTTGCGTGATTTGTACTACCATCTATACAAGAGCTGGGTTTTACCGTGCTCTGTCAGCGTGGAAACAAGCTATGAACTACCAACAGTGTCGACTAATGTGTAGTTAATACATCACAAAGCTTGGACCTTTGTATCAGTGCTCTCACTTTTAGTGATTTAGTCCCTAAATTGGAACTTTTGAGCCTTTTTAGGTATATTTAGAGATTTTTGGAAAAGTATGAAAATGCGTAAAATGAACTATTTCAGTATATTATCGAAATCATATTCGGTTCTATTTTTAACATTTATCATAGAACTCCGATTTCATGCTGCACCACTGGTGTAGGAGGCTGGGGTGCAGGGGGTGCAAGCGCAACCAAAAGTTTTGATGCGTTGAAAATCCGAGCAAAATCCGTGGAAATCTGGGCAAAATCTCTGAAAACCATCACAAACTCCCTGTAAATCTGAGCAAACCCCTGAAAATATGAACAAAAATGGCGCCCAAAAGAAAATGAAGAGCTTTTTTTGGACTTCGAAGTTTTTTCCCGGGCAAGTTTGGGAGAATTCGGACAAAAATGCTTCGCATCCCCAAACATTTGCCTGGTCCTTGCTGCACCACCACATATTTAGGGATTTTTTGGTAGGCCTACTGCTCTCGGGATTTTTGGAGTTGCATTTGCTAAAGCCTTGTTCCTAATATGCACATGTGGAAGATATACAATGTGAGTGACCGCTAGCTACAAGCTGAACTAATTCGCTATTGTGCTAATCAGTTGTAAGCCGCTCTTTGTTAGCGAAAAGTGTTGAGTGAAAATGGACAAGGTTGTGGTGAAATTAAAAAGACATTCATCTTCGTATAAAGCAGATCAGGATGAGCAGCCTCGAAAACTTTTTATTGACCGGTGTCAGAACAATAGACCTACCTAGGAATCTCCTTCAAATACCATCCACACTTCGAGTTTCAACAGCTACTGCTGAACGAAGTTTCCGCACAATGAGACGCCTGAAGACCTATCTGAGAAGAACCATGGAAACCGCCTCACTGGCTTGGGTCTTGTGTCAGTGCATACCAACCGCCCCGTCAACAAGGAGGAAATTCTTGAAGACTTTGTTGCGAGGGAAAGGTTTCTATCAGATTTCGGTGTGAAGTTAGACTTGGCTGTTTAATTACAGTGACAGTGATTCTGCAGTTAAAAAAAACGTATCCAGCGCTTGTAAAGCCCTTTATCTGTGGTTTGTTTGCGGAGGATGAAGGTTTTTATGTAATTCTTTGAAGCGTTGTGCTCTGGGGATGAGTGTGGTGGAAGTTCCCGCATATATTGTTGTGTAGAGCTCATGTCAATCGTTTTTTTTAATATGGTGAATGAATGTGCCACTCTGCTTGTTTGCATTTGTAAAAGTATAAACTTTGCAGAAGTTTTACTTAGGTTACTCTATGCGATGTTTATCAGCTACATAAGTAGAATTTAGATTTTGTACAACTCTTTTTGTTTTATGAAGGGTCATGGCTGCGTAGAGCATTATCGCAATTTTTACTTTACGCGTATACTCTTACACTTTGCTAACAGCTTGCGAATTATCTTGGCTTTTTAGGAGATCACTGTGGTGTAGGTTTACAGTTAATTTTGACATTACCTAATGTACTACTGTACCATGGAAGAATATCGAAGAAACAAGATGGCAGTTTAGTTGGAAGGACCCCAGTTTTCTTAGTGAGTACAGTCAATTGTTTATCCACAAATTATGTACTTTCCTTGTTTAATCTAATCACAAGCAAGTTTTCCTTTTCAAGGCTTTTGCTTCCTTAACTTCAACCCCCCCGACTTAGAAAAATCCTGGCTGCGTCCCTGCCTGCCACGGTTCCATGACCATTGACACCACATTCATTTCGGACAACAGTCCTTTGAAACATATGCTTTCGAGACAACTTCATTTGAGACCACGTTCTTCTCAGACTTGTTCATTTGAGACCACATTCATATGAGACTGTTTCATTTGAGACCACATTCATTGGTATCCGGACAACTGCCAAATGGAAAAGCGCCACCCGCACAAATGCCACCTACGACAACTGTCACCCAGGACAACGGCCACCCAGGACAACTGCCAACCGGACAACTGCCACCTAGGACTACTGCCACCTAGGACAATCGCTAGCCAGACAACTGTAAACCTAGGACAACTGCAATCCAGGACAACTGCCACCCGGACAATTGCCACCTAGGGCAACTACCACCTAGGACAATGACCACCCAGGACAACTGCCAACCGGACAACTGCCGCCATGGACAATTGCCACCCAGGACAACTGCCGCCCTGACAACTGGCACCTAGGACGTATTGAATTCTCTAATTTTATTGCCATTAAAGCAGTGGCTCTTAACCTTATCTCTTCCACGCCTCCAATATTTAATTGTCCTTCGTTTCAAGCCCCGTGAAAAGAAGTTGTATATGTTAGAAATTTTGGGTAGGCTAGTGCCCCTTTAGCTCCTCTGGTTACGCTTGTGCTTCGTCCTCTGACAACTTTAAGGTACCTTCATTTCAGTTTGAATGCTTTTAAGGTGAAGAATGTATCGATGTCATCACATCTTCATAAATACTCTTACCCCAGTGCAAACCTCAATTGTTTACGAACCTTTTCAATTATTCCACAGCACAATTCTCTCCTGAACATCACTGCATCCTCTCCTATTGACATCACGCATTCAACACACCTGCTCATTTGCATACATTTTACAGTTTTGTGAGTTGTCTTTCCGTAGCTTTGATTTGCAAGATACACGGCTTTAATAGCAATGCTGCAAGCTCCTTTCGTGTATTGCGCTGCAGCTATAATGCAGAAGCGCAGTGGTTCCCAACTGCCCTGCCGGGAGAACTGTACGTGCACAGATATTGATAGTTCTTACATACAGTATGATGTGTAAAACGTATTATTGTTGGGAAATATAGCGTTTTTTGATGACAAAGCTGCTGCAAAATTTTCAACAGCCTTGAAACTGTGCCGCTATGTGAGAAGACTTTGAACCAATGCTGCAGCAAAAAATTGCTACTGCACATACTTATGATTACGGTACTTCCAAGAACAGTCGGTTTATCATCATCGTCACACAGGAGACCCACTGCATAACTGCAGATAAGCTACTGATTCCCAACTTCTTACTAGCTGGGTTAATCCTGAGCAGGAATCACGGCCTTGCCACGTTTGTCCACGAGCGGTTGGAATGGTCACTGGTTGATCAGTCTCCAGATCAATCAGAGACTGAGTGGTTGTGCGTAGACGTCGCAGTTTGCAAGAACGTCAACGTCTACAAACCTCCTCGCTCGCGACTCATTCCAACAACCATCCCG
>Ga0210059_1009597_pt1 | contig 15085 bp, 12 predicted proteins | sample Ectturendosymbi2_FD_188042 | JGI IMG/M metagenome (GOLD analysis project Ga0210059, IMG submission 188042) | Ecteinascidia turbinata endosymbiont from Florida, USA - Sample 2 (SPAdes) (version 2) | ecosystem: Host-associated > Tunicates > Ascidians > Unclassified | place: Key West, Florida...
GTTAGCTAACAATAGTGTTAAGAATGTGTCTGTAACCCTATGGTTCTGTCTTCAATGCAGTTGCAAAAAGTGTCTGTAACCCTGTGATTTCGCCGGCTTCAATGTCTTGTACTACGTTCTGTATTATGTGTTTTTATCAACCTGCGTTCTGCAGAGTGTGTGTGTTCATACTATGGACTTTGTGTCTGCTATAAACAAATAAATTAAATTAATTAAATTAAAAAATAAGCACTTGCCGGTCTATATTTCAAAAAATTTTGAACGAGTAAATTGGACACACAATTACAACACCAGACACTCCAATAAAGGCAACTATGTATTACCGAAATTTAGAACGGAAACCGGGAAAAAATCAATAGTTTATTGGGCCCCAAAGATCTGGCAACAAGTTCCACCGGATAGCAAATCAAAACCTTTGCTGCAGTTTAAAAAATAATACGCAAGTGGTTTAATTCGCCACTATATAAACAGATAATGCCTGCAATCCATAGATTTTTAATTTAGTGATGTTACAGAGCAACGTTTGCTTGAAACGTATTTTGCATGTGGGTCGTATCTATTATTTCTTGGTCTTGCTCATCATTTGGATTATACAAGTATGATTGAGTAGGGTTAGAACAATGTAATGGTCTTTGCTTACGCTTGTGCTGGTTAGCGCAGGGCTAGTGAGCGGGTTCGTTTAGGGTGTTTGACAACAAGTGATTAGGTTTTGGCAGATGGGATGACCGGAGTGTCTTTTCGCCGCCACCCGGCCATTGTGTGTATGTATTGACAAGTGCGTTAAGGCCAAAAAATAAAATAGTTGTTGTTGTTGTCTTAAGTCATAAAGCCACTTCTCAGAGGACCCCGCACCTAGGTCTTGCATTGGGTCTACTGCAATATGCACCAAATGTCAGGTCTACTGCCATATGCACCAAATGCTGTAAAGATTTATTTCCAAGTAGGTATTTACCAAAAAAGAATGTGGTCAATATGTTATTACAAGCACCGGCTAGGGCCGGCCCTGGAAAGACAGGTTTCCAAAATTTACCAAGTATATGAAATCAACAAAAAAACAAGCCTCTGCTGTGTAGTGGATCACCTAGATAGACACGTCAAGCAACATTGTTGCCCAAATTTCCCCTAACTTGCCCGAAAAGGGCTAAATGAAAACATGAAAAACAGAAAAAAAGCGTCAGCACTTTGATGTTGAGTGCCATTTGTGTAAAATCGAAGCACATACAGCGATTTTGCGAACGTTTTCCCATATTTTGCCCACATTTCCAAAGACTTTGCCGGGATTTTAAGTGATTTTGACTGAATTTTTACCAAATCAAATGTTTTGGGAGTGGGATTGGACCCTCTGCACCCCCGCCTCCTACACCAGTGCGATTAGCTGATTTCTAAAAATTGCTTACAATGGTTGACCACCGCTTATAAGCAACCACCGCAGTAAGTCTGTTTACCAGTTCCGCGTGTTCAACTTCGCCAAGCCATGTCTCAGACCCTGAGGCTTTGATAAAATCTAAGAATTCGCTCGAATCGCTGTGTTCCTTGAACGATTTCTGAACTATCAGGTAATAATCAATATAGCAGCAAAATAGCTTGCTCTGCCCTAAAGCAAGTTATGTTTTAGCTAAACAATGATGGAAGCTACTTTTACATGCAAGGAGTGGCCTTGCTCATATAAAAGCCAGCCGGAAACTTTTAACTGATACCCGTGCTTAATCGGTTTGCAAATATGACGATTACAGTGATAACAGGCATATTGCTTCTAGGCTTGGGTATTGTGCAAGCACAATTTGCAGGTGAGCAGATTGCCTTTTGTAAAATTATTCTGCGCTCCTTTGCTTATGAATAAACTGACAATTGTCAGGTCTACTGCAGTATGCACCAAATGCTGTAAAGATTTGTTTTTAAGTAGGTATTTACCAAAACGAATATGGTCAATATGTTGTTACTAGCAACGGCTTCGGTAAAATTTTCTTTGACTTGCACCACAGACCGAGCCGGAGCGTGTTCGTTATCTACATTAAAACTTTTTCAAAATGTGTGGTGAATTTCTAAAGTTGTAACCTGCACAGTGAACGTTTGTCGTGTTTTGTTTCATTCGCGAGAACTACATTTCTGCGGTTCTTTGACCACTACTACGTGAGTTACCGGGTGCAACCGTTCTTACTACAACAAACGTTCATTTAAGCGTGATGTATTATTGGAAAACATGCAACTTTTGGCACAAAATTGTTTACAGTCGTAGCAAGCTGTTTGCAAATGCGAACATTGTCAGTGTCCGTATTCATACCCTTTGCTCGTTCTGAATGCCTGCAAAAAAATGTTGCTTCCGACTTTGCAAATGCTTTAATACCCAGATATATGGACATCTGACAGCCTGTACTCTGAAGCAAGACAAGTATTTGATGGTTTTATGGTTAATGACTTTGTCGTTGGTACCACCTGCTTTGGCAAGAGTTGCAAAATAGTCATAGCTTGATGTTAACGCCCGAGCTTTGACGAAGCAAATTGAGCAACGATTTCGACAATTAAAAGTAGAATGCCGTTATCAACCACCAGTCGCATACGCAGGAAATTTTCATAATTGGGGTTGGTGTGCGCTGTTTGTGAAGTCACAATTCAACGCCATATTCATGTTTTCAAACTAACGTTTCGGCGAAGTTTGTTGACATAATATGCATATTCTTCTGCACGCACTCCCTCTTCATTTGTGTATCATGGCACTGAATATAAACTATCTGCTCTCCAAGTTAAGATATCGGAGGAAAATAAACTCAACGCTACGACACAGCAGTTCACAACTGCAAAAATATCAGGCTGCGCGTTAAAACAGAGGAGTAAAGCACACGTCACTGCGTCAGAGCAATTTACATCTGCAGAATGAGGCTTCGCTAATGTCACGTCGAATAAGAGCAGTGGAGCATTGAAAGTGTGCGGCTGGACCCGGTTTGCAAGATCGAATCTTGCTAAACTGCACAAGAATTGAGATTGCGTGTGAAGTACGCAAGAAAACTTTCGCTCTTTTGCTATGTACAGAAGTCCAGCAAATTTTTAGTTGTCCTTTTTCCCTGCTGAAACATTATCAAATGCCTGAATGCTTCTATGTTAACAACTGCGGTTTTTGAGCTCATGCAACAGTTTTATCATGCTACAGAAATTGGTAATGTAGCCAATGAGGTCAGCACTTGCGTTGATCATCCATAGCAATCAAAATAAAGACAACTGTTTCGGATAAAGTGAACTATCGCGGAACACAATCTTAAACATGCGTAGTGGACGAAAAGTCTGCAAAAAGTGGTGAGGTGGTTTCTGGATTCAGACGATAACCCAGATTCCCACCAAAACCTAATTGTTACCTTTTGGCCCATTTACAATGTTCTTTGCAATTTGCATGCAAACTCATTCCGTGGTCTTTGCAACAAGTCGACAAATCAACAAGCAAAAAGTATGCGAAAAAAATTAATCTTCTTTGCGCAGGCAATAAATTTTTTGTAATATATCAAGCTCAAGGGGGAGGGTTTAATCCCAAAACTCTCATCTTGCGTACGCCCTGATTGTCAACCATCATATCTTCTGAACAGGGCCTTCAACATCACTTGATCGGTTTTCAGCTGTGTGCATTCCGCACTGAAAGCGTTCGAATCCTAATTGCAATGGTAACAACTGTTTGGCAGCTTTAACCAGTCCGTAAGTGTGATTTGATAGGGAAGTTTAGTGCCAGTGAAGGACAGGTTGCAAGTACGTAGGCTACTCATACTACACCAAAACCTACACTGGGCCGAGCGAAACCTTCGACTGGGCCACATGCGACCCGCGGGCCGCGGGTTGGTCATAGCTGGTCTAAGTGCATGCTACACATACATTTGCATTTTTTCGTTGCAGCACGGCAATCCTGCATCAGCAATCAGGTGTGGGTCCGTTGTACTCCTTGTGCCTGGTTCTGCAGCAACAGACATCTGCTTCCACGTTGCTTCAAACAGTGCCCTGACCCTGGATGCGCATGTCCTTCAGGGACATTCTGGAATGGGCGGCGTTGTGTTCGTCCCAACCTCTGTCCATTCAACCCTGGTAATCCTGGTGAGTGAAAGTTTGTGTGAGCCTGGGGCACTCAGTCAACATAAAAGTGAGGTGAAGGTTTGCAATTTTGGCCGAAGCGTTCTACAGCTCTTTGAAACGTGTAAACATCAAAACGGTGATTTGGGAAGTCCATTTCTTCTATTTACGTTTGTACAGTAACTTTTAAACTGCTTGGCGTTTCGTTAAAGATTAAATCGAGTCAATTCTAAATATAGGCTACAATTTTCTTGTGTTGTCACCTATATAATTGAGTCTTGAATTTTGAAATATTGACGCAGTAATAAAAGTGTATTAGTAACTGAGTGAAGTTCAAATGGTACTTATGTTCTGGAAAGATTTCTTTATCAACACTGAGTGCAGTTTTACGAGTTGCTAGGTACAGAAGCCATTCAAAGCGATTTACCTTTTGTTGTAGGTAATAGAATGTATGTTAATAGTTCGACTACACTATGATGGCCCCGTCACAATTGTAAAGTGCATGGCTTTTCACATTTCATCGTTTAGCACAATTCCTCAAACTTTTATTGAAGTTTTAGTAAGTTGGGATTTCACCAGCTTCGCAATTTCGCTATATTTAAACCCCATATATTCAAAGAAAGATATCCGTTGCCAATTCTACCTCTCAATGTCACTTTATCGTCGAACGGCTAATAATAAAGCATGGGGTTTCCTCAAAGTTGGCAAAATTTGATTTTCTCTTTCCTAAAACACTTATCTATCGGGAAAGGATCCAGCTTGTTAAGTGTATGTGAAAAGTTAATAGCTTTTGTTTGAATTTTTTTAATGTTCAGTTTTTTGTTTGCGTTTTTCAAGTGTTTGGGCAAGTATTCAAGTTTTTCAAGCATTTCATGTATTAGTATTTTTTATTTGAGTTGTTCAAGTTTTTTGTCTGTTTGGTACAAACAAGTGCCAAAACAGAGTGAAACAATTTTATGGAGGTCGTTATGACGAGTTTGTAGCTTTTATATGTAACTTTCGTTTATCTTCGTGTTCCAACAACCAGCTGGTGAATTATGATTGCAAGCCATGCCGCCAAAGTTTGGGTGGATTTTCACCAAGCATTCCACAATTAATTCGTTTCTTCTGTAGGCTTTGATGGTAAACAATTGAATGACTTTGATTGATAATTGCTTAAGCTGAAAATTCGAGCAGGCAATTGTTGTATTTCTATGCCTGCATTCAATGTAATTAAATAATATTTAATCGCTTCTTCAAACATGTTTTTAATGGAGGGATGTAAGCATGTGTAAAATGATCATGATTTCCAGGCTGGTAATTCACAGTAATCAAATCTGTGACAATTGTCTGCTGATGGATAACGCATTCGTTACAAACATATTCCCCTTTTATGGCAGCTGCATTTTATCGGGGCATGATTTTGCAATTGAGATTTTGATTGTGAGAAATGACGTTAGTCACTTCACACGAACTTTCAGCAAATCGATTGTTAGCTGTTACTGTTGAGGGTCATGTCGAGTAATTCACACCTTGGCAATCACAACGGTTTTAACGTCTACGTTGATGTTTGATAAACATACTGGAGTTCTAAATCTTTTGAAATGAATTTGTAAATATGATTATAATAACACGAGTACTTTGAACGTATATTGTACAGAGACCTGACGAAGGCTTCAGGGTGTAACGTCACGCAGGAAAGCGCACTGCTATGAAATTAGGAAAATCCTGAATATTCCACACCTTCGGCGCCGACACACGAGAATATTCGTACCTGCATTCAAACGCTCATAACATCTTTAGTACTTGGTATTTTACAGCGAATATTTCCACGAATATTGTTGATACCCGCAGGCTTCAGCCCTGAAAATTTCAGGCTAATTGAACAAGTACTTTTTGAGTTATGCAATTTTTTATCAAATGTCCTCTGCTAGTTGCATGCTACTACATTTTTTTCATACTATAGCAAGTACTGTTTTAGTTATGTGGTTTGGTATCCAGCAGCATTTTGCTAGGCCTAGCGTACAGCACTTTTTGCAAAACACATCGGTCCTGACAACTGCTGCGTATAGCAGGATAACTTTTTTTATACTTGTGGTGTTGTAACGAAAATTTCCATAAATGATCTTCGTATCTATGTGCATACTTCCTAAAAATTTGAAGTAAATATGATGAAAACAATCGGAGTTACGTGCATTCGGGTCGAAACTATGTGTAGGCTACAAAACTTTATCCTGTTCAGCACAGTTTAGAACAGGGGTCTCAAACTCAAATTGCTCCGTGGGCCACATGAGCACTCATTTCGGGAGGACTGGGGGCAATTTTCATGACCTTTCATTCGATTACGTCATCGTGCTTATTCAACCGCGGTACAACGTTTTCATATACGGTCACAGTAAAGTTCTCTTCGCAACATTTCCGAAAATAAGAACTTTTCAGTTTTAAACAAGATGCAGACCGAACGATCAAGACAGAGCAAGAATTAGTAACTTAGTACAAACACCTGGTTGCGTACTCAGCTAGCGCAGTCATGGCTTTAGTGTGGCAGATATATAGGCTACTAGTAAACCTGCCTAACTTTTCGTCTTGTTTCAGCAAATTCATCAAATCCATTATCAATATTTTTGAAATTTCAGTTGAATATATTTGCTATGAGATAATTTCTTCAGACCATATTGCGAGTCGTGACGTTGTCAAATACAAGAGACTGGTATGAATGCTAGAATATAATCATTCAGTTATGTTATTGTTTCAATCGTAGATACAAGATTTCGTCTCCCAACTGAAACATTCTTGAAAGGAATGCAGGCAGGAATGCAACTCTAAATTCATTGCAAATGGTTGGGCCAGGCTCGCCACCAGATGTGGGTGAGCCCCGCCACTTTTGCCAGGACTACCTAAACAACACGTAATAACGTTGAGGCCCTGCTTTGGTACATCACTAAACTCCCGCGTCGACATTGATCATAGACATTCACTCGACATTGATTCTGTCATTTAATTTCATAATTAAAAAGAAACGAAAAACGCATGTTTCATTATTATAAAAACACATTTGATAATTGAAAAAATAGTTGTACCGGGATTTTCGCAACGTAACATGTTGGGAAAACCGGCAAAATATTTGACAGCAATTGTCACGCAAGAAATTGTTCTGCTCAAGTGCGCGCCATCTTAACATGCGGCAAACAAAGCAGTTGGTGACATATATCCGTGTAATTTTGGTTTATCGTCTTAAAGATAAAATGTAATCGTTGAGGGAGGTGGAAAGGAGCACTAGTCATTTTTTCTTGAAGTAACCAGCTTGGGACACCAGGGGTGGCGAAGAGTTTTCTGAGAGGGTACCAAATTTTTTAAACTATGTCCAGTGGTTTTGAACTACGCCCAACAGATTTTTCCAGGGGGGCGAAAAATTTTGCAGGGGGAACGAAGAAACCCCTTCCCCCCTAGTTACAGGCCTGCCAAAAATAGTCTGCAAAGGGGCCCCGAGTTGCTAAGACCACCATTACAAGCCTTGCCAAACCACATGCAAGGCCACTGATTCGTCGAACATGTGCCCAAGAACTAGATAACAGAATAGAACAGGCAGGCCAGGGTGTGCTTGTGTTGTGTGGGATGGCGATGCTCAGCACGTGCGTGACATGTAACCGATATCGCAGTAGGAGTGGGTGTTCAACATTTTCCGAGGATCACCCAACCTGCTGCATTTTACATGCACATGACTGTGACTGCAAAACGCTCAAAAACAGCCTTTTGCTTTCTTTCCAAGTCAATTCCTTGTTCAGGATCGTGGTGGGTATAACGTGCATGGGTTGAAATTCCGTAACTGCGTTAATTATTTCTAGGGGAGTTGCACCGCCATGCACATCGCTTATGTCCGCTCCTTCTTTCTCATAGAAGACCAATTAAGAACTCAATATCAGTTGCCTTAAATGAAATGAGTCAGCAGCGTATCCAACTTCAGCTAAAAAAATGTCTGCAGGCACACTCACAAGCTAATCATGTAATGGTTCAGTGAACAGTAAAAATAAGGCAAAGGTAGATTGAAAAGTCATCAGTGATTTCATCACCAACTTACGTTTTTAAGTCTCGATTACAAGAGGCATTTTTAGCTGAAGTTTACACGCCCATGTCGTTACTTAATAACAAAGCAGTCGCAGTTTGAAACAGAGGTAGAAACTTTGAGAAATGTTTTCAACTGCCGATGCTACAAAAGCTTTAGGTTTTTCATGCAGACACTCTGTCCAAATTTCCGCTTTGGCGATTTAAAAAACAATGATTTGTTAAACTCGAAAAATAGCGGCATTTATTTCACCGTGCGGAATCCCAGTTTCTAAGTGAAGTGGTCATGAAATCTCATCAAGCTTTTAAGGTTCCATGCACAGTTATGAAAAGTGAAAAGTTTGAAAAACACTGTTGACCTATATCATTTGTCTACTGATGAACAGTAGAATTGAAACTAAGAAACCTGAATGACTTAGAATCAAGTTCATTAACGTGATTCACGCCAGTCATCTTCTGAACAACAGAGTCAGATGCTGGAAATTGATTCACATGCAATTCATGGATACGGTTGGTAAGCAGGTTCCCACTGCAACCGAGCATTTCGACTTCAAAGTTAACGTTGTTCACAGATTATATGACCACAAAATTTGAGTTCCTTGCAGTACAAGTGGGCAATTATGACCGTTATTTGCAATTTAATCCATCTACTTCTGTGTTGCATACAGGACCGCAACCAGCTGATATTTCCAGGTGGGTGAGGGAGAAAAATGATTGTAACTTGTTGTACCTAACAACTAAACATGCTTTTGAAAATTTTGGAGGTGGAAGCAATTGCCTGGTTATCACCTGGTTGCATAACTTTCTCATATTTGCATAACTTTCTTAGGCTTAAATTGGCAAACTGTTGAAAATAATCTCAGCGTTGTCACCAATCTTTCTAGTAAAAAACTAGTTAATAATGAAATAGACTTGCTTAATATGGGATTATATTTTGGTATTCTGCCTGGAAAGTTTAATTTTTTGCAAGTACGAGGGAATCTTGAAAAGTTTTGCCAGGAGTGTCGCCCGTTCTTGCAACAACAGCACAGAATTGAACTTAAGAGACTTCTGATCAATCAGTACAGTAAACTCAAGTCTAGCTTTTTGTATAAAAAGAAGGAAGACGAAATGGTACTCACTAGAGAAGAAAAAGAAACTTTTCGTGCTCCTAGCCAAGATACCTCTATTGTTATTTGTAAACCTGATAGGGGAAATGGTGTAGTGGTCTTGGACAAAAAAGATTACATCAAAAAGATGGGTACCATTTTGAAGGATAAAACAAAGTTTTAACCCAGGAAAGGTAATGCTAACCTGGAGAATTTAAATAAATTTCAAGGTTTTCTGAGTAGACTGAAAAGGAAAGGTGCTCTAGGCGAAAGTGTTTATAATGAAATTAGACCAACTGCTGCCGTCACACCAACTTTGTACGGTCTTCCAAAAGTTCATAAAGACAATATTCCATTGAGGCCAATTCTCTGCTCGATTGGCAGTTTCACCTACCAATGCGCCTCATGGTTAAGTGAGCTGCGTCGGCACCCATTCACAGCAAAAAACACCTTTGAGTTTGTTAAAATAATAATAATTGACCATGAACTGGATCGTATCCGCATAATGTGTTCATTTGATGTCAAAAGACTATTCACAAACATTCCTATGGATTTCACTGTAAACCTGATATTGGATAAGGTCTTCGCTGATAAGGAATACAAATTTCGTGGATTAAACCGAACGGAACTTCGAAAGATGCTTAACTGGACTTGTAAAAATACTGTTCTGCAATTCAACGAAAAATATTGCACAGAAGTAGATGGGGTAGCTATGGGTTCACCTATTGCACTTTTAATGGCAGATGTGTTTATGAACTGGTTAGTTGATCATGTTAATAAGATTGGATGCTCCCCTCACATACTTTGCCGGTATGTGGATGATGTTTACTGTGCGTTTGACTCCAAAGATGAGATGGATAAATTTTTCTATAATTTAAACAAAGTCCATTCACACGTAAGCTTTTCAAAAGAGGTGGAAGCAGGCGGACAGTTGACATATTTGGATGTCCTACTAACAAAAAATGCGACCGGGATTGCATCAACTACCTAAAGGAAAAACACTCATGCAGGACGGTACAATAAATGGGAAAGCTTGTCACCAATACAATATAAAAAAAGTGTCATAGAAAGTTTGTTACACCGTTCCTACCAAATTTCCAGCTCGTACCAATTGATCCACAAAGAATTTCAACATATTAAATCCTGTTTTCTTAGCAATGAATACCCGGACTGGTTTAAAGACAAGCAAATCAAAATATTTCTCAACAAACGTTATAAAGACACCCCTTCAAAAAACAAGCAAGAAAGGACGACTGATATTCGAAGAATTCTTCTTCACGTGTCTTACCTTGGTGAAACGTCAGTACAACTAGAAAAAGAATTGCGAAACTTTTTTCGAAAATATCTGAAAGAACTTGCTATACTGTCTCTCATTCATAGAACACACACGATCGGAGATCATTTTAAGTATAAGGACAAACAAGCACATCTGGAACGATGTAATGTGGTATACAAACTTAAATGTTCTTGCGGTAATTCCTATATTGGTCAAACACAAAGGAATTTGAAATTTCGACTGGAAGAACACAACCGTTTAAAGTCTAACCATCAAACTACCGATGTAGCCAAACCCCTTACGTAGATTTTGTTTTAACATTCTCTGCATAACTTTTGGCCCTGCATCTGCTTTTAGCGATTTTGACGTGGCTGGCGGTCTTGGTTTTGCGTTTGACGTCTTTTGCGTCACAGCACTGTCTTTTCTTGCGTCGCAGAGCCTTATGGTTTTGAATTGCTGACATTGCCAAGTGTTGCTTTATTTTTTGACTGAAGTTGGATTAAGAATAATCCGAAACGTCTCAAAATAAAACATGTATAGTGTTTTGAAGGCTTTTTTAGTGTTGATGAATCTGCATCATTTTATTGGAAGTGGCCCTCGAGTTGTCACGTTTTCGTAAAATGGCCCGGAGGTCAAAAGTAGTTGGACCGCACTGTTCCTAAAAACAGTCAGATGTTGGAAGTTGATTCGCATGCCATTCATGAATACGCATAGGCGTACAAAGTGGGGGCAGCCCCCCTGGCTTGAAAATGTTCAGGACAAACTTTGTTTTCAGGGCAAGCGCAAGTTGCCCAAAAGTCCTGAACGGTGAAAAAATTTTCAATACAGTGTATTCAGGGTATATTCACTTGGGGGTGATCCGTGCTATTTGGGATAGTGTAGTGTGTAATCTGGACCAACGTCGTGACTGGTTATAATGACTTTGATCTGGACCCAGCCCTGGAACAGGCATTTTAAATGCGTGTTTCATTTCCTGAGCTGCAATCTTCAGTTGAAGCGGGCCGCACGGACGTGCAGATCGCTTGGCCCCTTTGCGTGCGCGTCTTTAATAGCCTAGCTCAAGCGCACAGCTACAATAACACAGGCAGGGTAGGGAGTCAGACCCATCGATCCGGAACCATCGCTTTTAAAACATTGCGTTGCGTCATCGAAGTCGCGTACATATTTGCATCAGTAAAAGCAATTACCGTAAAAGTTCTTGTCTGGGAGAACACAACATGCAAAGAACTTGACCCCCTTGAGTTAACGAGCAAGGTAATTGCAGAAGGTGCCCATGACGGCACCTCTAGGGGATTGCATAAAGAACGTTATTGCCGAATTGACATTATAAGCGAATTGAAATGCATATAAATGATGCCATCGCGACCGAACAAAATGCAACATTATAGGCGAATTGCGTTATAAACGAATTTAACTGTACAGAACAGATTTACAAGAGGTTTCAGGCCCCATTCGGATTAAACTAAAAAAGTTTATTTCAGGGCAATTTGTTTGTTTTTAGGGCAAATTGTTATTTTCAGGGCAGATCTTTTCCGCCCCTCCAGTAAAATGCCTTCCCGTACGCCTATGTGGATTCGACACTAATACAGGTTCCCATTGCAACCGAGCATTTCGACTTCAAAGCTGACGTTGTTCACAGATCATGTGACTATAAAAGATGAGTTCCTTGCAATACAAGTGGAAATGGTTTAAAAGGATTCACGACCGTGATTCGCTATTTGAATTCATCTACTTCCGTGTTGCATAGGTTTCTCATGACCTAAAAACTTCTGTCACTAGTTTTCTGCAAGAGTGATTTTCCTGATCCGAAGACAGTTTAGTATAAAATCGAATTTCAGCCTGGATCAAATCAAACTTAGACTGTTTCGCTTTTTCGCTTTTTATACGTCTTCTCTGCCTCCGGAAAATATATGAATTCAGTAAAACAATGGCTGGTTTGAGATCTCGATTGCAACTCGCTCTATAAATACTCCTGCAAACTTTGAGTTTCAGTGAGTCACAGGAGAAAAAAATTTTACTGATTATTGGCCATTTCTTTCTGTAGCATGCCCCGGCAATCAAGTCTACTACCAATGTGCACCGTGTCAACGAACTTGCGAAAACCCTCGTCCCATCTGTACCTTGCAGTGTCGACGTGGCTGTAGATGTCCTCGCTGGTTAGTGTGGAATTCAAGGATTGGTCTATGCGTTCCACAGCGGTTGTGCTGGAGAGGCTCGACAGGTGAGTCAGTGCACAAAGAACACTGCAGGTGTTTTTTTTTATTCTTGAACATGGATTTTGTCGAAACATTTGAAGCTAACCTTGTATTTCCTGCACTCTAATATTTTACTTGAAAAATCGTCTGTCATTCAAACAATAATAATATTTAGAGGCTAGGTGAGTTTATGCAACAGATGGTTGTAGAAAACAACTTAAGTTAGTGCTTGGTTATGAATGTTTGGATGACTTCTCTGGAAGATCATGCTAGCATAGTATTGTCGTCAAACAAGGGAATAGAAGATTTGACGTCTTGGACTAAACTGTTTAAGTGGTTGACAACACACTGCATGGAGCAAACGATTCCTTTTGATCTAACCTATGAGTGCAAAACTAATCACTTTTCATGTGCGCCATTACGGTTCCGCCATGTGTTTTTCTGTTAAGTCGGGAAGGCTGTAAATAAGCAGGCAACAAATGCAATCAGTTTTACAATTTAGCCAAGTTCCTGTGATATAAATCATATAAAGATCGCTGTCGGATTTTACGACAGCTAATTCTTCATGTTTACTCTAAACCTAGACGCAGAAATACTACATACAGATGCACAAATCATGCATGAATCATGCCTTGTGAACAAGGGCGTACGCAATGGGAGGATTTTGGGGTTAAAGCCCCCCTTGAACTTGATAGTTTCCAAAACTGTATTACCTGCGCAAAGGATATTAATTATTTTCGCATACATTTTGCTTGTTAAATTTCGGCTTAATGCAAATACCACGGAATAAATTTGCATGCAAATTTCAAGTAACATTGTAAATGGGCCAAAAAGTAATAATTATGTTTTGCTGGGAATTCGGGCTATCGTCTGCGTCCAGAAACCACCTCACCACTCTTTGCAGACCCTCCATTCACTACGCATGTTTAAGATTGTATTCCGCGATAGTTCACTTTATCCGAAACAATTGTTTTTATTCTGTCTGCTAAGGCTGATCAGCGCAAGCGCTGACTGCACTGGCTACATTATCAATTTCGGTAGCATGATAGAACTGTTGCGCGAGCTCAAAAACAGCTTTTTATAATATAGAAGCATTCAGGAATTTGATAATGTCTCAGCAGGGAAAAAGGAAAACTAAAAGTTTGCTGGCTTCTTTACATAATAAAAAATTGAAAGTTTTCTTGCGTACTTTATGCGCATTCTTAATTCTTGTGTAGTTTAGCAAGATTCGATCTTACAAACTGGGGTGTTCGTCAGCCGGTCCAGGCACACACTTTCTATGCTCGACTGCTCGTATTCGACAAGACATCAGCGCAGCCTCATTTTGCACCTGTAAATTGCTCGGGCGCAGTGATGAGTGTGTTTTACTCCCCTGTTTTAACGCGCAGCTTGATATTTTTGCAGTTATGAACTGATGTGTCGTAAGGTTGATTGTATTTTCCTCCGATATGCTAGCTTCGAGGGCTGATAATTTATATTCAGCAAGGTCGTGCGCAAGGGGTGTTTGGGGTTAACCCCCACGTTGAGCTTGATATTTTACAAAAATTTTATTGCCTGAGCCAAAGAGATAAATTGTTTTCGCATACTTTTTGCTTGTTAAATTTCGGCTTAATGCAAATACCACGGAATAAATTTGCATGCAAATTTCAAGTAACATTGTAAATGGGCCAAAAAGTAATAATTATGTTTTGCTGGGAATTCGGGCTATCGTCTGCGTCCAGAAACCACCTCACCACTCTTTGCAGACCCTCCATTCACTACGCATGTTTAAGATTGTATTCCGCGATAGTTCACTTTATCCGAAACAATTGTTTTTATTCTGTCTGCTAAGGCTGATCAGCGCAAGCGCTGACTGCACTGGCTACATTATCAATTTCGGTAGCATGATAGAACTGTTGCGCGAGCTCAAAAACAGCTTTTTATAATATAGAAGCATTCAGGAATTTGATAATGTCTCAGCAGGGAAAAAGGAAAACTAAAAGTTTGCTGGCTTCTTTACATAATAAAAAATTGAAAGTTTTCTTGCGTACTTTATGCGCATTCTTAATTCTTGTGTAGTTTAGCAAGATTCGATCTTACAAACTGGGGTGTTCGTCAGCCGGTCCAGGCACACACTTTCTATGCTCGACTGCTCGTATTCGACAAGACATCAGCGCAGCCTCATTTTGCACCTGTAAATTGCTCGGGCGCAGTGATGAGTGTGTTTTACTCCCCTGTTTTAACGCGCAGCTTGATATTTTTGCAGTTATGAACTGATGTGTCGTAAGGTTGATTGTATTTTCCTCCGATATGCTAGCTTCGAGGGCTGATAATTTATATTCAGCAAGGTCGTGCGCAAGGGGTGTTTGGGGTTAACCCCCACGTTGAGCTTGATATTTTACAAAAATTTTATTGCCTGAGCCAAAGAGATAAATTGTTTTCGCATACTTTTTGCTTGTTAA
>Ga0210059_1009598_pt1 | contig 15085 bp, 10 predicted proteins | sample Ectturendosymbi2_FD_188042 | JGI IMG/M metagenome (GOLD analysis project Ga0210059, IMG submission 188042) | Ecteinascidia turbinata endosymbiont from Florida, USA - Sample 2 (SPAdes) (version 2) | ecosystem: Host-associated > Tunicates > Ascidians > Unclassified | place: Key West, Florida...
AAATAACAAACGGTTACATAAACAATCGGAAGATTTGCATTTGGGTGAACGATTTATTGTATAAGGCAGTGGTTCTTAACCGAGGGGGCGCGCACCCCCAGGGGGGCGTCAAGAAGTTTCCAGGGGGCCGTGAGCCTTTACATGCTCTAAAACATAGAAAATTTTTGAACGGAAATGTGTCCCTTTCAAACGTTACGCCAGTGCTAATTTTACGCCGCTAGATGTTATCTGGCTTAGATCCAGCAGAGATGGAAGTCGGGGTTAAGTATCTTGATATTTTGCAAGTCAAGTTCGAGTCTCCATGCAAACATTCAGGGGCGCAACTAGGGGGGCTGTTTGGTCGGCGTGCCAAGGCCCTTTGACAATAACACCTGTGCCCTTGTCGCATTTGACACAGCTCCACGCAGTGTGCGATACCGCTTTGGCTTTCAGTAATTCGACGAGCTTTCTGCAATGTGGCCGTACACCTGCATGTTTTTCTACAATACTCCCGCCGTGTTTTTCTGTGATGCGACAATGTATATTTATGAAAATTCAACTGCACTTGAGCAACACTCTTACTGAGTATAAGAATAAGCTTTCAAATGCGGCTTAGCAGCTACAGACCACCATACGACGTCGACTTCTCGGCCAAAGAAAGAGTAATTTTACTTTCTGGCCATCCCAATGGCGACACTCAGCTGGTTAATCTCGCAGTTGTGTCTTTTGCTCACAACCCTTTGAGTCCCGCGCCCGCCAACATTTTGGCGGGAGTTTGCAACGCTATATCTCCCCACCCCATTGAGCTAGAAAGCTATCCAAACCATTCTCGGATTCAGCAAGTCTTCTGCTTGAAATCGAAAAAAAACGGTTATCGTTTTGGGTTTGGGGTTCGCTGGGGGGACCGCTGCAACTGGGGGTGTTTTTGCTTTTTTTTGCCACCTTTACCTGGCCCTGGACCCCAATCCATTGGGCTATTATTTTGACTCAAGATTTTTTTGGAAACTAGACCAAAATCCGTCTTTAGAGCATTTGAATGACTTTCTAGCATATCGGGAGTGAAAATTATGGCTCATAAACCAAAAATTAACCAATATATTGCTCCCTCAAAAGCCACTCTGGGGGGCATTTAACCCCAGACAATAACTCGCCGTCAGATTGAGCTAGAGAGCTGTTCAAACCCTCTAAAGACTCGTGAAGGTATGTAGTTTGCAATAAAAAAAACGTTTCAGTTTAGGATGTCTGTTTTTTTTACTGCTTATATAATGATAGGATGTTTATGCTATTTTTTGTTGACGTCAACATTTTTTCCCGACCTCCCTTTAAGGCCCACAAGAGCCATTTAAATGACATAATTTTTTTTTGAGTTTAGTTGGCTGTTTTTTGGTTACATTTCGGAACTTTTAAAGGTCCAAATGGGATTTTAGCGTTCCTGGTTCCAAGATTAGGGCCAAAAATCCTTAAAATTAATTTGGGAAATCCCCCAAAAGTATTGAGAAAGCCCCTTACCAATTAGCTGTTTTTTGGCCTAACGTTTGAACCAGAAATGCTAGAAACTCCATCAAGGGCTCTGAAAACGCGTATTCTGGCCTAGAATCCAAACATACTGCGAGCCAAAATATTGGCGCGTGGGATCGGATGATGACGTCATATCATTAACCAAAAAACATGCCCCTGTGATGATCCCATTGGCCCAAAACCCCCCAACCAAATTTAAAAAAAAAAAATTTAATTCTAAACTACACGACGCCACTAGTCATTACAGGGTTTGAACATCTCTCTAGCTCAATCTGCTGCCGAGTTATTGCTGGCCAAAGTTTGCCCTGAAAAGGCAAATTATGCCTTTTCTGAAAAGTTTTGAATTAGGCCAAAAACTGGGTTTTTGACTCATAATTTTTGCTACAAATATGCTAGCAAGTCAATCAACGGCTCTATGAACGCGGATTTTAACCTAGTTTTCAACAAAATTTTGAGCCAAAAGAATGGGTCACTGGGTTGGGGCCCAGGGCCGGCCGAAGGTGGCCAAAATTTTCAAAACATACCTTCTTTGTGACGTCACCTTCAGAAATCCCCCCACCGAAAACGAAAAACTTTCTTTTTCGATTTTGACTACAAGACATGCTGAATCCGTGGATGGTTTGGATAGCTCTCTAGCTCAATCGCCTAGCGAGTTATAGGATTGCAAAGTTCTGCAAAAAGGGGGGTAAACCCGGGACTCAAAGGACGGCGCGGAATAAATGTTTAAATCTAAAAATTAAAATAACATTTCTATTGAAATATCTGGTTTGTGCGATCAGCTTGCTGATTTTTTCACGTTTGAATCGTTTGAAATTCTGGAATCTTACGCGAAAACGCGGTTATAGCGTTCAACCCAGTGGTTGCCAAAGTGGGGTAAATTACCCCCGGGTAATATGCGATTTTTGGGGGTACCGCGGAACCAAAACCACAACGTTGTTCTGTATTATGAGAGATCACTGCGACATATTAAGGATAATCAGACATAATCGCTACCTTGATTAGGGTAACGGTTCGAACATGTTTGGTAACCACTGGTTTGACCGGTATACAATTAGTCGGAGTAATTTGTATTCACTCTGCGAAGTAGTGTGCGGTTGCAAAGCTATGCAGAGTGAACAAAACAAGCAGATAATTTGCAAAGGTTCTCACAGGTCAAGAACAAGCAACCGCAACTCAATAAGCATGCAGGCCGAGTGGGAACATGCATATCTGTGACTATCGGTAAATCTTGTACAATGTCGCTTAAAAGAAAGCGTTTTTCATCTAATGCTGCAAAATAATGCTGCACCATATATTGGCCGAAATTGTCGAATATCAGTAGCCTATAATTTTGGGTGCAGGGCTCTATACATCCTGCCGTGTCGAGTAAGTGTTGGTGTTCATCAGGTCAAATGCGACATTCCTACCTCGAGGCTGTTGTGAAAAAATATATACCACTTTCTTGAACGATGCAGAATTTCTAACAACGTATGTTTGTGTGTTTTGGTGCAGTCAGATTGTTCATATTCGTCCTTATTTTTTGAACACTGCAACCGCATTTGAATTTGTGACTGAGTGCACGGATGTTGCAGTGTTTGTTTGCTTGAGGGCGTGTGCAGGCCATAATGCTTCCGTACTTTACTGGCCTTGACCAGGGTTGGACTCAGTGTCCTACTCTGGATGTAGTGTTGTACCAAGTGTTACGGGTTAGTGAACAATAGTGTTAAAAAAGTGTCTGTAACCCTGTTGTTCTACCTCCAAACTCCCTATTAATTGTTCTGTTGTGTCTGCTTCTATCTATCTGCATTGTGCAGACTGTGTGTTTTTGTACTCTATGCACTTAGCAGCTTTTTTTAAAGGAAAATGTTAGGTGCCCGGTATAGACCTGTAGGGACCCGATTTCTCTGATTCTAGGAACTCGGTGATAATTTTCTCCGATTCCAGGGGCCCTATTATCAATTCTAGGGACCCGAATCGGGTCCCTAAAACGCCTTAACAAAACCCTGGACTTAGTGCTTGTTACAAAACCGTAAAAGTAAACAAATTCACCAAGAAATACATTTGTTTTTACAACTTATTTAAAGTAAGGGGGGTGTTAGCCAAAGGAAAATTACTTTAGGGGGGCGCGATGGAGAAAAGGTTAAGAACCCCTGGTATAAGGTCATTGTCTCAGTACGCCAGCTGAAGAAATTGATGGAAACAAGTTTTAAGAATGATTATTTAGATAGGGGCGATTTTCCAGCAAATTTCCTGTAGGGGGCGATTGTACAGAAAAGGTTGAAGACCAGTGGTTTGAAGGGAGCGCGAGCGAGACGCTTGCCTCGGGCCACTCCTTTTCAGGGGCCACCTCGGGGTGTTTCGCGAGAACATTTTCCTCATTTTCGTGAACAACTTATTATCCACGCATATAATATAGTCCGAAGCAGATCATAAGCAAGTACTCTGCTTCCAAAGGTGCCCCCAACAGCAACTATAAAAGGACCCACAGCAGGCACAGCAATTATAATGGACCCACAACAGGCACAGCAACTACAATGTGTAGGTACTCTGCTTTCAAAGGACCTCTAGCAGCAGCTGTGATGTGTACGTACTGTACTCTGCTTTCAAAGGGGCCCCCAATAGCAACTGTAAAACTAAAGAGGGCTATGCCAGCTTGCTAGCGCTAAGCTTTCATGTGTTGCTTGCTTTGTCTTCCCAACTTTCAGTGTCTTTAACTTTTGCATCATGAATACCCTTTTGCATTTTCTGTTATGTCAGTCATACCGTAGTCTCAGTAACGTATCCTTGGGTAACCCGCATATACCCTTCCCAGGCTTGATCAAAAAGTCTTATCATGGTTGGCTGATTATATTGACGTCATTTGAGGGCCCCCTTTTCAGCCTTGCCTTGGGTCCTCCTAACGCTAAGTCCACCACTGCCTGTACGCCTAGTTGTATATCTCCAGAAGTCAAACCTCCACTTGGTCAACATATTTTGTGTAGTGACTGTTGTGAAAAAATGTATTATGTCTAGCCCAGGTAGTCTTCTTACATTTTGTACTGCGTAGAAGTAAGATACCTTTGGTGTTTACGACCAAAGTTACACATTTGCGCAGCCTGTTCTTCAGATGGCAAGACGGACTTATAGTGTAGTTGAAGAGTTTATTTCGCAATCACTGTTAAGCTTGTCCCAACATAGTAGTGCAGGTAGTGGATCACGCATGGATGTTAACCATGTTGCGTCCACGTAGGATTTGAGATACAAATGTTATTGATCTAAACATGTGCCGTGCACCAAAAGAATAACAAGTCTAGGACATCAGAAAGTTTTATGCATGCGTAGGTTTTGGCCAGTAAAAACCACGATGCGCATGTTTTTTAAGCAAAATTCTCAATTTGCCCTAATAAAAGAAAACGTTTGTCGTGGCGCACTGCTTTGACCGTCCTCAGGTTTGTTCCTTATAGGTAAAAGTGTTTTCGTAACTGAACGATAGGCTTGATTTTAATATCCTGCAAATTTTGTTAACATTTGCATTCATTACAACAACTCCAATAATCGTCGTTCAAGAAATGACAATGATTAGACTCAATTCCTTTTGCTAAGCTCTGTCAAAAATTTTTAGTTGCAACCTAGGAGCATATTATAGGTATTCCGGGAAAATATATGATAATTTTATAATTAATTCGCACAATTTGGAAATCCTGTGTTGTGAATTAATGTAAATTTTCAGAATGTTTAGCTCCCCTGCACAAACATGAAGCCCCCAATTTTAAACTTTCTGGCGACTGTTCTGCTAAAATATTCTCCGCAAGTGGAACAAAAAATTAATGAAAGAATAAAAAATTACGATATTTTGTTGTGAAGGACATTCGGTCTCCGGATATAACATAACGTCGAAATTTTTTTAGAAATCACTATTAGGGGGAACCCTGTAAGCGTTTTGGTGGGGCAGAGTTGGGCTGCTACGGCACTGCTTTTTAGCCAATCACGACAAAGGACTGCACACTTGTTCGCTATCCATAGACAGCTCGAAAGTATTTGATACTATCAATCATTAAATCTTATTAAGAAAAACGGAAATGAATTTTGGAATTAGAGGTATACCACTGATGTAATGAAAACTTGCTTGTCAAATCGTGGACAGTTCACGTTTGTGCCAAATACGACATCTGAAATTAATAAAATTACATATGGCGTTCCACAGGGTTCCACTCTTGCCCCATTATTTTTTATCATATTTGCAAATGACCAACCCAAATGTTCTTCATTCAGTACAAAACTATATGCTGATGACACATATTCATGTTTAGCACATAGTGACTTAAAACAATTAGAACTTATGTTAAATAATGAATCAATAAAAGTAGATGAATGGATATGTCTCAATAAATTATCCACAAATTATGCCAAATCTATTTATCTTCTAACAGGAAATTCATTTAATAAAGCTGAAGAAGAAAAAGCGAATTTCCAAATTCACATTAATAATGTTGTACTACATCGGAAAAGGTCTGTAAAATATTTAGGTGTTTTGTCAGATGAATCTTAGTATTGGATCTCCCGTGTCAAATACTTAAAGTCTAAGTTGTCGTTAGTTTCAAGTATGATATGCAAAGTTCGAAACTTTGTACCTATTAATGCTTTGAGAATAATCTAGTACTGTTTCGTTTGTAGTCATCTCCTATACTGCATTGTATCGTATCTGGGACAGCTTTCGATTCTATGCTTCAGCCTCCTTATACTATTCATAATAATATGTTATTCGCTCTCACTTTTAGAATTTTAAATGTCACATAACTCGTTTGTATAGACAAATGAGTTTTCTGAAATTTAAGGTATATATCAATCAGAACTATCCACATTAATGCATAAATTTCATAACAATAAATTACCACAATGATATGATAGCTTCTTTCAAAAATTAGAGAAACCCACTGTCACTTCACTAGATCAGTTGCAAACCAAAATCACTTTATCCTTAGAGATGGCTCTTATCTGGGTAAAAGAAATCTAACGTATCAAGTAGCAGTGGCATGGTCCAACAGACCGCAAGAGTTCTAATTTTCTCTTACGTGTTGGTTTCTCTAAAAGTTATCAAAAGGCTCTTATCGCGCTCTATACTACGTAATAGGCTTGACTTTTCATAATCAACCTCATTTCGTATTTGAATATGACAATGTATTCTCATCAGTTACATGATACTCGTTTATTTCAAATGAATTACTCATTATTTATCTTTCATGTTTTCTTGCTGATATTTGCTTTTTCTCACTATCGGCGCCTAAATATCACCTGTTCTACAATGTCTCTGTACTATCTCTTCAAATAAATGAACTGTGTATGACATTGAATTTGCTGTTGAAGTTCACTGATATTTGGTATATCAATTGGTCTTTTTTTCTTTTGTTTTGAACATTTGATTATAAATAATAGCCGCATACTACTGGTTACATAGTCGTTATGGCCACCAAAGTACTTTACACAACTTTAGGGACACCTTGACCAGATAATCTTTGTTTTTTCGGTGTCCAACCCTACGTTTATTTTTTGTTGATGTTCCTGTGCATTTATAATGTTTCATACTGGCAGAATTACCTTTTGACTGGGCTCCTTCATCTTTAACAATGCAGTGGTCATTTATCTTATATCATTTTAGTGTGACTTAGATTCGCCCCTGGACTCATGCAATTCCTCTGTGAGTTGTCTTCATAAGAACGTGTGTTTCTCAGGATGTTTATCCAGGTTGCGTGTGTTAGCACAAAACTTAGAAACAAGTTAAAACTGTGCATGTTAGATGTCATTTTGCGAGTAAGACGCAACGTAATAATGAAACATAAACGTTGCATAGATTTGAATGTGATCAAATATGCTGGAAAAATTCACTGTTTTTATGTACCAATGCCATGATGAAGAACCAGAAATGCTACAGATACTACATAATATTGCAACGTGTGGTGGCTGTAATTTTTTACTGTGAGATTTTGTAGTGTTGTCAGCCACTACATTGTATCAGATTTGAGAAACCGTATATCGTGAATACACTGTGAAATAGTCGAGATGGACGTGACAACCGGGAAACGTACGAAGATCGTAACTTTGCACGAACACACAGCTAAGTCGTGTAGAGATTGCTACAGTAGTTGGTGTGAGTCTTGCAACTGTCAGTCGTGTCATCACATTGAAACAGGATACTGGATCGGTTTCTCCTCAACGCATGGGGAAGTATGGACATACGAAGAAAACCACTCCAAAAAACATCGGTTGCTTACTCCGACAAAGTAAAAAAGATCCCCGCAAAACCAGCGACGCATTGAATAAGGATTTAAAGAAGAAGGGCATCTAAATCAGTTTTTCTACTGTTCAGTATCCAAACCAGTGCCTCTGCAGCAGACGTCTCATCGCAGTTGGCCCAAAAGCCAGAAGACCAGTGAAAAACAGCTTTTAATCAAAGCAATGAAAGAAAAGCAACATAAGTAGAAAAAAGAACAGTGGAGAAAAGTCTTTTTCAGCGATGAAAACCATTTTTGTACTGGGTAAGAGAAGTCAGGGCGTTCGATGATCATCCGAAAAGAAGATTCGTGATTCCCATACAAATCAGTTTGTTAAGCGCCCGCAGAAAAAGATGTTTTGGTGATGCTTTAGTTACTACGGCGTCGGAAGCCTTCAACCAATGTAACGAATGATGCGCTCGACAATTCATTAACGTTCTACAAAGAGCTTCAAAGAACCTCGAAAAGAAGTATCCTAGTGGTTCCGGGATCTTTCAGCAGGATCTTGCCCCCTGTCACACGTCGAAAATGGTGAAAATTTTCATGGCCGAGAAGAATATACCGATACCTGATTGGCTCGGGAATTCTCCGGTCCTCCGAACGTAAATCCAATTGAGAATTTGTGCGCCGTATGCAAATGTCAACTTCGTGCTGTAAACTGAACGACTATGGAAAATCTCATTACAGGGATTCAAAAATTATCATTGATTCAGAACACGCAGACTCTATGTCAAACCGCGTTAAAATGCTGTTTAAAAATACAGGCCATATTCGTTACCGTACTACCGTACTAATGTGCCTGCATGTAAAGTTTTATAACCAACTACAGGGTAAAATAGAATGATTCATTGTTGAGTTGACATTCGTTTCTGATTTCAATTAATTTGCACATGAGTATAAATACCTTGCAGTGCTTCGTATTTTTCCACGTATGCATTCAAATGTTATTCTAGAATTTTGTTATGTTTACTGCGAATATCCACCTGTTTATAATTCTGATGTGGCTGTGGCCATACTAAAAGTATTTGTCTTGTTAGTCAGTGTCTGCTGAATTCGAACTTGTATACTGCATACAGCAGGGTTCTAAAAGTTTGCCTCAATTCCCCCAGGGGTATTGAGATTAGATATTGGGAATATTCAGCAATGTTAGGAAGTAAAGCACAAATCCGAACTCAAGTCCTCATTCTAAGAACTTGGGCTTCCAACCATCCAGATTGACTTTGACGTGATACCCGTTGACTTTGTAGCGACACTCGATTTGAACCCTACGCATGAACGAAATGATAAATCGCTAGAACGAAATAATAAAGCACACACTGCGCGTGAACGACATAATAAACAATATGACAATGTTTAATGGCTATACAGTGTTGTTCCATTAAATTTTTTGGCATTAACACTCCACCATTACATTCTCTCTGGCAATGCAGCAACATTGTACCTACACGATTAAGCAGAGGATTGATGCTGATGAATGTGATGCAGCCTTCGCATTGACCTTTTTCCTCACTACTCTAGTAAATATTTATATACCAATTCTTTTGTATTTCTTACGATTTGTTGTTACTAAACTTTCTTGAAAGGGGTATCCAGATTGTCAAAAGTTTGACGTTGGGAAATTGAGGCGATAAAACTTTAAGGACCACTGGTATACAGTATATGTGAATACAGTGAAACACTGCTTACTCAAAAGTAATGCATGTAATGGTCATTGGTCACCACTTGGCACTCACCAGTCACTACTTTACTTGGTGACATGGATGTTACAGTATGGCTCCATTAGAAAAGACATGAGATCGACATCACCTCATTCTTAAAATGCGTTTATATGAATGGTGGATTGTGCGGTAAACTTGAGTAAAATATGAACATTTCTTACTAGTTATTTTCAGTTGCTTTAGGTGTTCTTTGTAAAGAAAAAATTAGCATTTTTTTGTCCTGTTTGGAATATTCTGAAATATAATTTGGCATATTTTGTCTTTATGGACTTGACATAGAACCTTTACCATACAGCTTCAACACCACTGTGGCTTCTCTTTTATGCTTTGCAATATAATAAATAATTTGATTCAAAGACTCAACGAAATCCTGTGACAAAAATCCACCAAATTTTTATATACCAAATCAAAAATTATATACAATACCCTTTGAAAACATACCAAAATTTTCAGATTTGGAATACATATATACCAGTTGCCAACACTGTTGCCCTTGTCTGGACTGCACAAAACCTGAATGCTATCCATTCGGCTGTGTGGGTAACTGAAAAGGTGCTATTCGTCCCGTTGCGTTGTCTATTTGATACCATTTGTCCTTCATTGGGTGCATTTGTTGACGTTACTCTTAGATGAGCTACTGTTTCACGAGCAGGCCACCAGCCCCAATTGTGCAAATTTCTGTGGTCCACCTTTGCCTTGATTCTCGCCACTGGATTGGTCATGTGAAGTACACTCTCTTGCCTGCTTTTCTTTGATATTTACTCTTTACATTGCAACATGTTTCTTCACTTTCTGCTTAATCACTTTTTGCTGAACTGCCTTCTATTACACTGGCGTGCATGTAAAGCTGCTCTCATTGCCGATTTTTTATCCTTTTTGCTAGATCCACCGGGCTTATTTGTAGCTTATTTCAGCTGTCTCACCTCTTTTACTACTGCGTTAATTGAGGTGAACAAATTATCTGCAAGAGCTGTATCGACCGTTGAGGCGTTTTTTCTGTGTTCTGGAAGTTTGAATCAATAAGGTTCGCATGCAAACCTTGCGCATGTTTCATCAGTTTAACCAAAGTACTATCCATTAGGCTTGTCTTTTTCTCTGAATTATTGCAACAGATCATTTTGAATACTTCGTGGCATAGCTTTGATGAAGCTTCTTTTACCCATGAACCAAAATTTCCTGTCGGATTCGTAGAAATATCCGCTTCTGCTAATGCGCGGCGCATGGCTGCCGATGGCGTTTGAGCACCCACCTTTATTTCCGCTGCAAGACCTTGATTTTCACTCGATCTGGTACTTGAAAATGACTGCGAAGTGTTGCACAAATTTTAATAAATTAGCATGCGCTTTAACTTCCTGTGTAATAACATCCATGTATTCATCGAAAATTTTATCACAAAGCAGGGATACCTTTTGCGTATCTGTGAGGTCAGTTTGCTGCAGCTCAGCTTCGACTAACTCTAACCATGATATTCTGCTGGTTAATTTGAACTTTTGGGATTTTGCTTGACACTGTCGTTGCCATTGCGACTGTGTTTCCTTGGGACTCTTTACTGCTTTTTCATCGCTCGATTTTGCAGGCTTCTAGGATGACACCGAGCTTGCCTCCTCTCGTTGATCTTGATCCGAACTTTCACTTGAACTGAAGATTTTGTTTATATTATGTTTTTTATATGATTTTCTGTCTCGCTTCTTTGGGTTGCTTGCAGAGGTGGCCGAAGTCACATTTTCAGAACCCGACTCCGCTGCTGTTCCAAAATTCTGGAATCCGGTTCAGGGTCCAAAAATTTTTTAATTTGAGAATCCGAATCCTGTTCAAACTCCGGCTACTGTCTGGGCACATGTAAAAAAACGTCTCCATCATAAATGCAGTAGCTTGTTTTGTCGGCAAAATCTGTTTGTCGAAATAGGGCGGGGGTCCGCTTGCAGTCCCCTGCGACACGTTAGCAGAAACCCGTTGAAAATTTCGGCACTTCTTTTCGTGCCTATAGCGCTCAGCACTTGTTTCCTGCGCGAACGCGGCTTGCTTGGGCGTATGTCTTTACAGGAAATGTGCAATTATTGCTTTGTGTTCAGACTTTGCAATACAAGACACACACAAGACAAATTAAACATGTACAACAATTCCCAAAATCAACTATGTGACCAGTGGCATAGCCAGCCAAAAATTTTGGACGGGGCCAAAAAATTTGGGGCCAAAAATGTTTGATTTTAGGCGAATAACAGTATTTTGTTTGGGATACCGCCTCTCAAAGAGCAAAATGACTAGATATGCTAATAGTTTGGGGAGCCATGGGTCCCCTTGGCTACGCCTATACATGTGACGTACATGATCAGTGGCGTAGCTAAGAGGGGTGGGGGTGTGTGGTCCGCCCTTGGCGGCACTTTCATGGGGGTGGCACTTGTGCCGCAGGCTATAAACCTGTACAAGCTGTATTGAAATAAAAGTGGTTTCAAAGTTGGGACACTACTTACAGTTGAAGGACGTTTGTGATTTTGAGTAATTTAAACAATGGTATGTGTATTTAAGCGATTGTTATCTTAATCAACCAATGAACAGTCGTGTGTGAGGGATTTTTTATGAATAGGCTTTTCTACATGATGCTGCAACACCGTTCTCAACACGCTTATCAACCCATTTGATGTCAAATGTTACTGATTCACTACACGGCCGATTGATCGAGTTTTGGTTCGTTGTTGACGTTTGATCGTAGTCCTTATATGACGTTGTAGAGCTTGGAAGGAGTATGATGGATGAATGTAGGCCAGTGGCGAGCAATTAATTTTTCTCGGGGGCCACTTTTGGAAGGCCGCGTTTTTCGGGGGACCGTACCTTCCAATGGAAATAGAAGCAAGTCTCTGACAAGTTAGCATCAGCGCTAAGCTGGAGGAAATCTTAGATTTGAAGATATTTTCTGAATGCTTCCCCGGGCCACTGAAAACGCTGCGGCGGGCAACATGTGGCCCACGGGCCGCTCATTGCCTACCCCTGCTGTAGGCAAACGTGTGGCTGTGGTAAGCTCTAAGCTTTCGTAAGTGCGCTTAATTTTTTTATCTGCGAGTAAAAGCGCTTTTTTGGGTCTAAAAAACATTTCAAATGTGTAATTGGATTTGTGCTCGTCAAAATGGATTTCCGAGTGTGTGGATAATTATAACTTAGCTCAGTATTCTTCAACAGGTGTTTCTTTCTTCAAACCAAGTGTTCCGCAAAACATGCAGGGGAGTTACGTGAGATTTAAGGGTTCCTCGTTTTCTCAAGGGAAATGATTTCTTGCTTCAGTACGTTAGGGGCGGATCCAGGGGGGGGCGATTGGGGCGATCGCTCCAACGAAAACTTACGAAAGTAACATTTTTCACCATGATTTTGTACAATTCAGAAAGACACTTGGCTGCCAACGGAGACTTGACTGCCAAATATTACTGAAATCGCCCCCACTAATCCTGTGATCTGGATCCGTCCCTGACGTTGATGCATCATTATGAAAATTTTTAGATCACCGTGCTGCATTCAGATTCCAAGTAGGCCAGTCAGTTGTACAGGAGGTTGAGTGCAGTTAATAGCGGAAAAAGAGATATTGATAGTTGTTGCGTCGCTTGTTGTTCATTGTTGTGCAATTAAGAACGTTATTGTTGCATCACAGTTACAAGATGCTGCCTATGTACAGTTCACAGTAGAGAAACAAGACCCCTTGAACTTTTGCGGTTTATTCGAAAGTATAACCTTGGGAAACTTGTTCCAAATATAGTAATAATGCTGCGCATTTTCCTCACAATTGCCGTTAGTGTTCCTACCTGTGACTCCGTGAGAGGCGTTTTTGAAAATAAAACTGATCAAGAATTACATAATGAACACCTTGCGTTACAGAAATCTCGTCATATTGTCCAACGAGCAACAATTGACAGATAAACTAAATTTTGACATTGCCATAGAAGAATTTGCCAACAAAAAGGCAAGAAAAGTTACTTTGCAGAAAATTGTAGTTTTCATTTCAGAAATAAAGATGGTCCTAATTTTTTACATTTTTTTACTCTTTTTCCCTTTATGTCATTTTTGCTTTTTGTTTAACTGTTACTGAAATGTTTGGGTTTTTGATGTGTATTTAAAGCGTACCATTTTTGAGCATGTGAGAGTACTGTAATATTATAGTGGTGCACAGGCTAGTTAACATATATACAAAGCTTTAATAGCCAGTCACTGTGCTTACGCATTTTTATGGGCTTCGGGGGCGCCAAACGCAAAGGCCGCCCGGGGCAGTCCACACTCTAGCTACGCCACTGCACACGATTTAACTGCAGTACGGTGCAGAGGTTTGAAAAGGCATTTTACGAATTAAATGTAATAGAACGCGACGAAATAAAAACACAAAAACATACAACAATGTGCGTACAATTCCCGTCACGAATTATTAAATCAGCACATAAAAACATCACAAATGAGTTTACCGTCCGTTGTAGTAGTTGATGGCTGTAGAGTCCAGCCTGCAGTGACATCAATTTTCGAGGTACGCTTCAACGAACAAGCGCGTAAAAATTCTTAGCTTAAACTGAAAAAGACGTTTGTTAAAAAATTCGTTTACGCAATTCTTGTTCCATGCTTGCCGAGCATAACTTGAACCGTTGTCATTCGGAAAACTTTTTAAGAAACATGCTCGCCGGACATAGTTGGCATGCAACACAGACAAGTCAGCGTTGCTAATAAGAAACTTTGCTTTCATAGACCTCACTACCAACATAGCTTGTGGAATTCTTCAGGGTTCCAGTCTTGGGCCATTGTTGTTTATAATGTACATCAATGATCTACCCCTTTGTTCAAAATTCAAAACAATCCTCTATGCAGATGATACCTATCTGTCTCTTTCACACTCTAGTCTATCTACTTTGCAGACTATGGTTAATAATGAATTACTAAAAGTACATGATTGGATGTCCCTAAATAAACTGTCTATAAACTATGCTAAGTCAATGTATCTCCTGACAGGAAAGAAGATAAAAAGTAATTTAGCAGAAGATTTCTTAGTTAGATTAGGCAACCATCAGATTAAACGTGAGCAGTCTGTGAAATATCTCGGTGTTATTGTAGATGAAAAGCTTAATTGGTCGTCACATCTAAAACAAATTGAAGCAAAGTTAGCCTTTGCCTCAAGTGTGATCTACAAAACGAGAAACATTTTACCGTTAAACACGCTCAAATGACTATACTATAGTTTTGCATGCACACATTTAAGTTACTGCGTTACAGCTTGGAGGTCTGCAACCACGTCACATTTAAAGCCAATCTATGTGAAACAAAATAACATTTTGCGCAATATGACGTTCAGTAATTATGATGCACAGGTGAGCCCCATTTATAAGAGATTGAATTTTCTGAAAGCGCAGGATATACAGGGTGTCCCAAAATAAATGAAACCCATTAATTTGATTAACATTTATTACTAAAACAAAATACGCTGAAAATGTTAACATTTTCTCTGAGCTGACAAAGTAACAATTGAGTACTGAAAGTTTGGCGCCTTTAGCTAGATTTTAAGGTTTATTAAAACACATGCTCCAAATGACCACCATTCCGTCTCAGACATTCTTGAAGCCGTCGAGCAAAGTTATCAATCACTCTGGCACATTCTTCTCTTTTTATTGCACAAATGTTCTG
>Ga0210059_1009599_pt1 | contig 15085 bp, 12 predicted proteins | sample Ectturendosymbi2_FD_188042 | JGI IMG/M metagenome (GOLD analysis project Ga0210059, IMG submission 188042) | Ecteinascidia turbinata endosymbiont from Florida, USA - Sample 2 (SPAdes) (version 2) | ecosystem: Host-associated > Tunicates > Ascidians > Unclassified | place: Key West, Florida...
CGGAGCATTTTCATCCCGTGGGACATCGGCCTCACAAGTTCCTCAACACATATCGGGCGCCAGGTAGCTGCTGTGACTGGAACAACAGCGAGAGGATCAATTAAGTTGACATCGTTTCATCTTTTCAGTAACCGTACTTGGCGTTCAGAGCTGTCATGCCATCGCCACTTTGCCCTGCGCAGAAACAAAAGCGGTAGACACGACAATTAGATTTTTCATTTTTCCTGGTACTCGCCGGAACAAAACAGACGGACCAGCGCAGAAGCCATACCTTGCGGCGGCATCCAGTCGCAGAAGTCTGGGTCGTTGCTAACGGCGGCGGCGGGCGCTGGCTTGGACGGGTGGTCGCGCTAAAAACATTACATCTTTTATTAAACATAATGAAGCATTAAAAGACGGCCTTTCGTCTTGCGAAAGTTTCTCGCATTCTCTAAAATACAAATTTCCCGTGTTTTCGTTGACGACTCCATGATCGAAGTTGTCATAGTTTAATGATCCAGTGTTTTAACCTGTAACCATTAACGACTTCGGCTAATTGCATACCAGTTAAACGCATGAATCGCTTTATCGCACAGGATTCCAGAATCCCAAACCGTAACTACCCATATGGGAAGAAAATACAGTAGTACGGTTAATCGCATAAACCGGGCATTCGAATAGCAATGTTATTTACATTTGTTAACTTAAATTGCTTACTTCCATAGCTAAATTGAAAGGAGTTTAGAGAGCACTGCTCAGATGGCGTGAAAACCTGTGGTGCCATCAATCCGATTAAAAAACAATTGCCGAAACGACTCCCCATCACCGAGGCGCCAAAATCAACCCTGGGCGTTCAACACCCAGCGGTTAATTTGCAGAAAAACATAGTGTGTGCGGCGCAGGGTTGCCAGGTTGGCCGTTTAGAGGGCAAATCAGTTCTGCGTGTGCGTATACCTGCTTATGGGTGCTGTAATGCTTGTAACAGACCACAGGGTTGGTGTGACTTGTGACAATCCGCACGGTTGATATCGCGTGTAACCAAACAAACTCTTCATATTGTTATCCTAATATTGCTAACTGCCTGTGTTACTAATCAGTGTTCACAGTTCTTTTTATGTTGCCACAATATGTCTTAACATACTCTGTGTTAAGTGCCAAGCGGTGCTTACACTTCGGAAAATGAAGTTAACCTTTGGAAATTAAGTGTTTCGTCATTTCCAAATGATCTCGAAAACATGCCTTCTATAGTTTTCAACTGTGAGATTTCGTAGCGACTCACAACTACTTTCTACCTAGCTGTGAATCTTTTCTTGATGCCTATGCGATGCATTAAGTGTTAGCTTATTTGGCATTATGCCATATGTCCACAATCTCTGTGTTTTTTATAAAGTGGCCATTCGTTAGAGGTACGTGTCTTGCTGCTATTGCAGGAGTGGGCAACCAGTCAGAGACCAAGAGCCTCATTTCTTACTGTGTTACAGCAACGAGCCCCGTCATACACATGGGCACACGTGAGCATGATCCCATTTCTTCTTCACTCACACACATACTTTTGCTTAGCTGGATTTTGCAAATATCACACACCACCAACATGACAATCACAGAACTTTACAAAGCATTTTGATTGTTATGTGTGTTATTTAGTGGTACTTCTGGCATATAATTACGTAAGAGCTGCATGAAACTGGGCAAAGAGCCGCATGTGCCTCGCGAGCCGCGGGTTGGCCACGCCAGTGCTATTGTATTCAGTGTCAGCGCAAAATGACATTGAACTTGTATTTGAATAAATCTTGACTTGTTACAGTAAACTGCAAGCTTTGCTTTTGAAGTGTTCGAAATTTGAGTGATGACGCTAAAGTAACTACAGATTTTTCATGTACATTTATTTGGGTGTTTTTGAAAAAAAAATCTTTGGCATTTTCTTTCGTAAGTGACAAATTTCCAAAATTATTTTGAACTAATTACTTTTTGTGGAGTCGCTGCGAATACACAAGATGCGTTTTTATGTGAATTTGAGTTGTGAGAAGGCAAATTGTTTACTGAATTTGGCTTTTTGCCAAGCGAAGGGTTTGGTTCTTTTTTAGCCTTTTTTAATTGAGTGTTTGGCTTTTTTCAGCAATTTTGTTGGCCGTTTTTGGCCTTTATTTACTGAAGGTTTGGCCTTTTTTGAAAAAAGAAATCCGGCAACCCTGGTGCGGCGCTGTCTGGTGACCGCGTGCTCATCCCTGAGGTGCTTTGTCGTTTTAAGGCAGCAGTTTTATAGTTCATTTTACAGCATTGGGTAGCGACCCGGTGCACGGGACGGTGTTTAACACCTTCGCACCAGATGTGTTAAACTCATTACAGAAAAAAGGTGCACCTGTACTGTACGCACACCAACTTCCCATTTCAGTTTTATTTGACGACTCTTAGTTTTCCGAAGCACTGCGCATAGTAAACTTCACGGTCTGAAACGCCAGGAGTGAGCAAACAAGCAAAATGAAATGATTTGTCTTTGTCAGATAAAATTCTTGTAATTGAAAAGCTAGGAAGGAATGCATCACAGAATGTAGTTGCTAAAAATTTTGGGATATCGCAATCAGAAGTTCCGCGCATTTGGAAAGCAAAATTGGAAGAATCCCCTAGTGGTCTCCCCCTCGAAATATCCTTCCGACGATGTTGACAGCAAGTGCAAACATGCCAAACAAACAACACTTGAAAGGTATTTTGAAAATGAATGATGTGTTCATTTTTGTGCTGTATTTGCCTCATTTTCCTCGGTACGTGTTGTCAATTAAACAACGTTCATAGAAGCTGTCTCCTTTACAGTAAACTTATGTGGGGTGGATAGGTCCGTGTTCAACAGTGTTACCAATTTAGCGAATTCGCCGCTTGTTTCGGCGGCGAATCGTGAGCGGCTGTGGCGAAAATCGTTTACAGCGACAAGTTGAGCAGAAAAACTGGCGACGAATTGCGGTGTATCTAGCGGAATTATGCCGTTCTTTCCGCCGCGGACAAGATAATGCACTGTTTCAACTTCGTTACTCGTTTCACTTCACTCTTTCTGCTTTCCACATCAACAAGATATTTTTTTGTTAATTTTGGTGACGGCAATTGGCGGCAGGCCGAAGCCTGTATTTTGCCGAGGCAGCTGAGATCAACGCTCTTGCCCAAGCAGCGCTACGGCGATTCATTCAGTGGTCTTGGGTCGAACACTCAACTTTCTGATTGAGAGGCGGACACTTTACTAATGAGCTATTGCCGCCCACAAGAATACGATTCACGTGGTGAATGTCCGAACCGAATGATGCATAACAAACGCCATTGGGATTGGAAAAGCTTTATGACGCCAAAGGCTAAAACAGGTTTTTTTTAAAGCGTTTCAAGGACCCGAATCGGGTCCCTAGAATCAGAGAAAATTGTCATCGCGTTCCTAAAATCATAGAAAATCAGGTCCCTAGAATCAGAGAAATCGGCTCCCTACAGATCCATACCGGGTACCTAACATTTTCCTTAAAAAAACCCTGGGCTAAAAAATCAGTTAAGTCTTTACGTACAGATGTTTTTATAACTTCTAGAAGCATTTATATATCCAGCAGATCTAAAAATCTTCGTACTCGGCGTCAAGCTGCCACATGTCAGCGGTGTCAGATAGCAAGCATATGGACAGACGTAGAATAAGGTGGTAAAGTTGCGGATATTTGTTTGATACGGATAACCGCATATTCTGGTTAAACGCATAACAAGCTTGGCAAATTGGCTATGCGATTGACCGTACTCGTCTTATTATTTTGCGCACATGCTGACCAGTGGCGTAACTGACGGGGTAAGAGGGGCGAAACGCCCCCCCTAGCAGGCTAGGTGTAAGAACCTAAGCTTAAATATTCGGAATATTTTCCGGTGATTTAGGGTTTTAGTATCGTCATCCACATCCGGATTCACTACCATTCCTCAAGTTTTTTCTGGGTGTCGGCTACTGGGCACCCTCCAGTGGTCAGTGGGTCCCTTTCAGCTAAGTTTCCCCCAAGAGCCAAACCTTCAGTTACGCCACTGATGCTGAGATATGTTTTCGTATAAAAATGAGTACATATTCAATTGTATAGACAAAATGACCAACCATCGTTGGACACATGAGTGTCGGAAGGGGAGTGGCAGAAAGGACCCTCCCTGGGTTTTGAATTTTGACATTTTTCTATCAAACTTTTTAACAAAGAAGGTTGTTTTCTTAGTTTCGAGTAGGCAAAATGAGATTTCACAAACTTTTGGCCCTCCCCTCTGGAAAAATCTCTTTGGCTACCCTGGAAAAATCCACTATTAACCCCCCTGGAAAAACACCTTCCGACGCCCATGACTGGGACCTGGGGACGTTTCTTTCCTTTTCAAGCAGTGTTTGATTAAAGCCTGTTTTTTCATTCGGGAAAATTTATATACGCTGCACCGCACGCAAAAGTTCTCGGTTCAAGGGAGTACTCATTTCGACCATCGTTTTGCTGCAATGTCACAGCTTTCACACCAAGTTACGGTACACGTAAGCTTTTGCACTCTGCTGTTTTACCGGCGCACCAACAAGCCGCAGTAACCTCGCCAGAAGCAAACATGAGAAGCACAGAAAAGAATAATCAAGAAACCTTTGGAGCAAAAAAAACTTATACATATGGTTTGCGTCAATAGAAATCAACTCTTTCTCCTAGTTTTTTGTTGATTTTGGCCATTTTTCAACGAAAAGCCGATTAAATTTTTCCAGGTGGCTAGGACTTTTCCTTTGACCCAGAACGGTACAGAAGGCATTTATCTGCCGTTCCACAGACTCATCACGTCGCCAGAGCAATACCTTGCGGTTTCGTTTCCGGCGTTTCGTCGGTTTGTCCTCGTTATCCTCGCTGCGTTCCATGCTTCCAGTGCTATCCTCGGCGACGTTTTCTACAAAACCAACATCAAAGCTGCAACAAACGAAAGTAAAAAAAAGAGAAACAATTAACTGCGCAACTTCCGCACCGGTCTCTCCTGTCAATCTCGCGCGCAATTCATCCGGCAACGTTGGTCCGAACTTCCGTCTGTTCCGGGTGGACGGTTTCGTTACTTCATCATCAGAGCGCGATGATTGATTGGAGGGTCGCGACGACGTTTGGCTATCGGGGTCAGGCGGGGAAATACCTGGGGCGGGGAGCGCGGCAGTGGATGAGTGAGGTGGGTCCCCGTTCTCGGTGTTGCGTGTCCTGGAAACCCTTGCGTCATCTGCGTAGAAAAAATCCCCTAACACCGGAAGGAGGCTTGATTGACGTCAGTGAAATGTGACTAAAAAGCGAGTAATGAAAAGTCAAGCGATGAGTGCGACTACTGGTATGAAAATGTGATCATTTTCTATCTTGGTCAGTGTCACAAAACCATTTTCCAAAAGTTTTCGTTGAGCTTTTCGAGGCTCAGTGCTGCGTCAAGAGCTTATACAGCTTTTCGCAAACCTTTCTCTTGTTGTCCAGGCCCGGAAGTGACATCACTGGTTTTGTCCGTCGTGGCCAATGCGGAGGAACGTTGCTCGTCGTCTTCTTCTTCTTCAATCTCTACTTCATTGTCATTCGTGTTCATCGTAGTGACAGTCGGGGTAGGAATAGGTTTATTCTTCAACATGAAAATAGCGCTGACGTGAGTAAACATGGTTATATAAAATGCGTTGCCACAAAACTATACGCCCGAGAGGACCACCTACGAAATTGACAGAATTGTTATGAAAAGGCCCTTTATTACGATTGAACAGACGTACAAACGCCAAGACAAAAACTCAAGCGGCGCCCGCCACAACTTAACATCTCTTGGCTTATGCAAAGCAGTTTGTGGTAAACACGAACATGCTGAAAGAAGATCAACTTCTAATCAAGCGTTACTCCACGACAGGCATGGGCGATGAAATCGCTGTACTGTCCATCAGATCCCAAACGAAGACTTTCCTAATACAGTGCATCCTCGATTATCCGGCCATGTTGGGCAACCTTTTTCCAAAATCTTGGCCGGATAAGAAAAGTATCTATCGTAGGGTGCCCACTGCCCACCGTCCACCACCTACTACACACTTAAAAGAACCTAAAGAAAAAAGAACGAAAAAACGAAACTAGTATGAGAACAAGCTTAGCCACAAAACAATTTAAATGCTAAACGAAACAGAAACTCAGGTGAAGTTTAAAATCACATAATTTAGACTAAATAATTGAATGTACCTCACTGTTGAACTCGGCCGGTTAATCGGGGGCCGGAAAATCGAGGATGCACTGTACATGTTTTGGAGTAACGGTGAAAAATTTTGAATAAACGCTAAATTTACAATTACAGGGTATTACCTCCGAAGAAAAGTGTTGTGTTATAGAAAAAAAACTATGATATTCAACATACAAAACACAAAATACCGAAGCGAAGGAAATCTTTTTCTTGCCTTTCATTTTCCCAATGAAGGAAACCGACTTTTGTGCTGCACTTAAAACAAAAAAAAAACGAAGTTACAAAATTTCCACCTGTCTAAAACATGGCAAGATTTCTGAATAAACAACTTTAGTGCAACAAAACTTCGTGAACTAATCATGTTCGAAAAACTTAAAGGTAGTGAATCCAACAGTTGTGTTTTGAAAAATGTTTTTTGACGAAGCAAGAACTTTACTACTACTTCACATGTCCGTGCAACATCAAATCTTTCATAGCACTCTAAAGACTGCAGCAGCAGCCAGTGGTATATTAACGTGGGGCTTTACGTGCTGCAGCAGCCAATAAAAACACAAGAGGCATATCTGGTCCGCAAAGTGTTGCAATCCGCTGGGAAAGGGCTCGTTTAACATTAATTGGCCAAACCAGGACAGCGTACTTTGTCCCTCAAGAAAACCCCACAATCGTTTTGCAGTTCAGCCACAGAACGTTAAAACAACAGGATTCACACGTGAAAAGACAGTTGTGAGCGACGCAGTGGTAACAAGCTGTCCTGTACTTTGACCGGAGCAATCAATCTCTGCGAATCAACAGACCTGGTCACAGGAGGCATAGACGCAGGGCGGGCGATTTCGGCGAGTTTGGCGAGTCGCGACAACTCCTTCCTCGCTTCGATCAAGCGACGCTTCATCTTCGAGCGCGTGATCGAATCGAGGGTGCTACCCGCCTTCACCTGCTTCATGAACTCCTCCAGGGGATCTTCGACCCCCTCCTTCGTGCGAATAGCTGCGAAAGCAAGAAGCCGAATCATCGCCCAGGACGTCATAAAAAAGGACAACACACGGACGGACTAAATAGAAGGCACGCGTTGCTTTCATTATTTTCAGGACACTGTAAGGAAAGCTTGGTATCTAACACATTAAAGCGACGATAATACCAACGGGAACTTGGCGAAGGAATGTTCTCGAAACAAAACAAGCCCATGACCAAAGTAAGCGCTCACCTTCTTTGTCTTTGTTCAATTGCAGTTCTATTTCAATCACCTCTTTATCCAGTTCATGCAAGCGTTTCGTCTGTCAACGTAAAAGCACACCCAGCCCTGAGTGGGGACCAAAAAATTACGTGACAGAATAACGACTACCACGTCGCAGCGCATTTTTTTTAATTATGCAGCTCAAAAAACCCAAAACCCAATTTAAATTTTTTTCTCCACTATGAAATGACGATAAAAACAATCGAGTTATTTGCCAGTTAAACAAAGCGCACCAATGACTCGTATGTTGCGGCCTTCTCTTGTTGCAGTGCTTTCTTTCCATCGACGCGCAGCTTACGCTGCCGCCGCTTCGCTTCCAGCTCCCCCGTACGATCGAGGAACTGATCTTCATCACTGTCGTAGTAGTCGTCCTTCTCCCATTGTTTTACCTTGCGCTGGTGCCGTTCTGTGCAGAATAAACAGTCACGACTTTTCGTCAAGGTCACGTGATGGAAAGACCCAGCAACAGTTTCAATACTTCGCCGAGAGTAGGTTCGTTTTCTTTTTGTTGCGCGAAACAAAAAAAACAATGCTTAGCAAAAAACATTCCGTGTAAATCTTGTGCAGGAAAACAAAAATTGATGAGTTCGAGTTCAGGTTAATGATTCGCGTCATCACTTCAAAGAAATCTCTTTAAATCACTGACACTTAAATTTTTGTATTTGGAAGGATTGTACAAGTTTGTTATTTTTCCTCTGCGCCAACTTCAGTAGAAAATAGATAAACGCGAAAAATACGTAATACCTTCCCAGTCCACATCAGTTCAAGTGAAAAAAGTTAAAAACCTTCACAACTAAACCTAATAGATAAAAAAACGCTATATGGCGTCGCCAATACTTGTTCAAATGAGAGTTCATTTTCCCAGCCCACAGCAAGCATCCTGTTTCTTTTGTGATGCATGTCTTCGAACAAATACGTACAATTTTTGTAACAATAAAAGAAGCAAAAAATGCAGAAAAGATCTCGCAAGTTGTCGCTCATCGAAACTACCTGACTGTTTAAACATCCCATGCTTGTCCAGTACTCTACAAGCTTCCAAAGCGCAGTTGTTTATCGCATCTTTTTTCTTGCCCGTCACGCAGGCCTCAGCATACACAGCGTGCCCTGTGGGAGAGTCGACAGGCAGCTCCAGCCGCGCATTCCACTGACCAGGTCTCTTTTCAGTGCACTCGAAGTCAAGTTCCATTCCTGCGAACACATTCACGGCAATTCAATGAGCAAAAACAGTGCCAAACCCCAGTAGTGGCTCGAAAACTGCAGATAAAAGCGGGATTATTGTGAAACACATCTTTCAAAGCAATATTCTTGTCAGTTTCTTCGGGAGGAAGGGACTGGACTTTGAATTTTAGGTTGTGTCTTCCTGTTTTAAAGGCGGTTTGCCGAATAACGCGTGAAAAGATAATGAAATTGCATTCCTTGAATCTTCTGAAATGTTATTTCCTATGATATAAAAGCTACAGGAATTCATGATCATCGCATTGCCGATCCTACTTCCTGATACTAAAACTATCACGCAACGCTAATGATTGCTGATGGCGTTTATCAGAATCCACGCAGGTTTGTGATGTTATTTTCTTTCTCTCCATCACTAGCTCAGGACACTTTCAAGCGAGGCTTAATGGTAGTCTCTTTCGTCGGAAAACAAGCATTCCATTAAACTATTCAATCCATAATTTGTAAATAGTGCTAATTGTACAAATAATGATTAACCGCCGTTGGCTATCTGACAGATAAAAATAAACTCTGGAGTAACATAACAAGTTATATAAATCGTTTATTCCAAGGAATCTAAGCGATAGGTGGAGCACCACGTGTATAAAAACGTCACAACGCTTCAGGATTTAAGGAAAGCAGACTGGTCGAAGATGGTAGTTGGTTAAATGACATGTAAACACTTGTTGTACCTTCACGTCCCAAGGTACTTTCAAGACCGTTGTACATATTTAATACCAGATGAGGTCAAAGCTTATGGAATTTAAATCGAAGCTATAGCAGCTATTACTCGGTTACATAAACGTGCCTCGCTCATTAACAAAAGTTTTGCTCGCAATTATCATTGTGCCGGTGGAAATCCAAGGCGATGGGGTTACAGCTGCCGAACACCCAAAATAAATTTGTTTGACCTGTGTTACATTTGCCAAAACGAGCTTTTGCCAATGAAGTTTGTTTTCAAGCAGCTTCCCTTTGAAATGATGTCTATTACTCAGTCCACGTCACCAACTATAAACGTCACCAGGGTAGCAACCAGCTAGAATTTCGGGGTGGTGGTGATTATAACTTGTAATTAACAACTAAAAAACTTATTCGCGCTTTCAAAATGTTTTTGAAAATTTCGGGGGAGTGGGTACAAAGTGTCTGGTTGCCTCCTCTAGTTGCCAGCCTGAACCTCACTGTATTTTTCACAACGAACTGCATCGCGACACAGCAAAGATAACTGCGGAGAATAAAAACATTGCGATGAGCTTCTCAGGTGACAAACGTCCACAAAGCTGCTGCAAGTGGTTAATCTGCGAAAATCAGATCTTGACCGACGCAACATGAGTTTAACAGACTCTAAAATTGCAACAGTTGCTTTTCCGATTTTTAACCATGGTATGTGCATAAAGACATTCGCATCGGGTACACGTTTCAAAGCAACAGCCTTGGAGATAAGTAATAAAAATTATCTAGCACGTACCTACTGATACCATTTGCTGGTTACTGCTGTGCGCATCAAGTCCTCCATTTATAAAAAGGTTTGAGATGTTTTGTACAAACGAGCAAAAACTGTTTCAAAAGATAGCTTGCGAATAGGTCGCAACTAGTACTTTAAAATCAAACTATATGACTTTTAAAATTGTTTGTCCAGAAACTGGCATCTTTCCCACAAAACCAAATCCACTCATATGCCAGAACTTGTTGCCAAAGCAACATGCACAATTAGAGATGCTTCAGAAAAATACTCAAACCGAAAATCTTGGCTTTATAAAAATTGTGACAAAAAAGAATTTTAACACTAAAATCGACACCAAGAAAGGCCCGAGTTGACATTTTATTGTTTTGCACAAGACATTTCAACATTGATTGTCAATACATTTAACTCCACGAAGCTTAGATCCTAGTCCATCAAACACCACGCTCACCTTCTTTTTCAAAGAAATTCTTCAGCGCTTTGCCTGGGTCTTTTACGTAGAACGGATCTTTTTTTTGCTCGAACATAACGGCATCGGATTGACTGTCTTGTTTCTCTTCTTCTACTTCTTCCATCACGGCGTCCTCCACTAACAAACATTACATTGAACTCGATGCTGGTAAACACTCTCACATCAGTGACGTGCAAAAAGTGCCAACTACTACAAGACGAAAATATTGTTTCAACCCCTGCACATTTGCACATATTCACAGTGCAATTTTTAAGACAACAAAGCCCAATGCAGCCATCCTGTTAAATTTTATCTGCAAATTCACGAAAAAGAGCGTCCTCCTCATAGCATTCAACACCGAAACGCATAGATGACAAAACAAAAACGTTTCACTTTCACACATTATCGTTAATGAATTGGAAAAAAACACGGTAAATATAAACAGAACACACACAATGAAGTTTATGCGTGTTATCTTATACGACTCTCCTCGCAAACGTTTCACCGGAGTAGATCAAAGCGACATTATCCAGTGTATAGGTACTTATAACATAACGCTTCATCAGCAGCGATTTACTCTTTTTGTTGTCATATGATTTTTGTCAAGCAGAGCCGAAATAACAACGCACAGTAACGCTTTGACCCAAGAAACTACACCGGCTGTGCCTCCATCATTCAGTCCTCGTGCAGTTTTGGCATAAACCGAGCTGTCTTGAGAATTTCGCCAGTACCTACATTTAGAGCAAAGCGCTACACCTTAACAACTTGTCGGCTATCCGCGCGTTCCCGCGAAGAAATGTAGTTCGCTCTCTATGTTAAGATAGCACAACATTTCAAACTGCACAAATACAGTATTAAACTTTATGATACGCCTCAACAAAAGCTGCAACATTCATGACATACACATTCCCCAGGTGATTCCAGGGTCTTCCGCGCTCGTGGATTTATACGAAGGCGTATTCTTTTCTTCCTCTATGTCGCTATCACTGTCGTCTCCCATCATCAGCTTTTGGAGTTCTTTTTTACTCCTTTCCTTCCTACCAAACAAATTAAAAGAGCCGCTGTTACTTTTTCGACCTGACTGAATTAATTTGTTCTACGATGAATTTATAATTTATTGCTTGATTTTTCACAACAGTTGGGTATTTCACAGCCCAGTTGCCACTTGACGCCCATCTGACAAGAAAATGTTTAATCACAATGACAAAAAACTAAAATGCATGCCTCCATCAAAACTGAACTTCAAAAAACTATTAATGCTTATTTCGAGATTTTTCGGATTGCCTTTAATCCATTAAAAAAAACACTTTGCGCTAACTTTAATTTCAGTGGTTATCTCTTGCAGGCAGTTGTAATTTATGTTAAGTCTTTAAGTAATCTGTTGCCTCTGCAAGTTATCAAGTTGCAGACAATATTTTCAGTTACGCTGTAGTATTTAGTTAACAACATACTCCACGTGCTGTAATATACATAATGCCTCTCACAGGTGGTAACCTTAGCCCATTGGCGATTCTGGCACTCGGGCTTAGCCTGAGTCTTCGAATACGATTGATATGGTAGAACAATGGCGTACGCAGAAAATTTTCATAGGGGGGATTTCACGCAGTGGCATATGGTAGTCATTTGTATTTGGTGTGTGCTGTTTGTGACGTCACATTTTGACGTCATATCCATGTTTCCAAATAACGTTTTGGCGAAGTTTGTTGACATAATATTCATATTCTTTTACACCCACTATCCTTATTTTATGTGTCATTGCACTGAATATAAACTATCAGCTCTCCAAGTTAGGATATTGGAGGAAAATAAACTCAACGCTACGACACAGCAGATCATAACTGCAAAAATATCAAGCTGCGCGTGGAAACCGGGGAGTAAAACACACTCATCACTGCGTCAGAGCAATTCACAACTGCAAAATGAGGCTGCGTTGATGTCTTGTCGAATACGAGCAGTCGAGCATAGAAAGTGTGCGGCTGGTCTGGCTGGTGCACAACCCCCTTTGCAATGTCGAATCTTGCTAAACTACACAAGAATTGAGAATGCGCATAAGTACGCAAGAAAACTTTCAATTTTTCGTTATGTATGGAAATCCAGCAAACGTTAGTTTTCCTTTTTCCCTGCTGAGACATTATCAAATTCCTGAAAGCTTCCATGTTAACAAAAGCTGTTTTTGAGCTGGTGCAACAGTTCTATCACGCTACAGAAATTGGTAATGTAGCCATTGCGATCAGCGCTTGCGCTGCTCAGCCATAGCAGGCAAAATAAAGACAATTATTTCAGACAAAGTGAACTATCGCGGAACACGATCTTAAACATGCGTAGTGGACGGAGGGTCTGCAAAAAATGGTGAGGTGGTTTCTGGACGCAGACGATAGCCCGAATTCCCACCAAAACATAATTATTGCTTTTTAGCCCATTTACAATGTTCTTTGAAATTTCATGAAAATGTATTTCGTGGTATTTGCATTAAGTTGACAAATTAACAAGCACAAAGTATGCGAAAACAATTAATCTCCTTTGCACAGGTAATGAAGTTTTTGTAAAATATCAAGCTCAAGGGGGGGGGTTAACCCCAACCCCCTTTGCGTACGCCCTTGTGGTAGAACAAGACCTTGTTTGCTTTTGTATAGTTGTGCCACCAACCACTCACTGATTAATGTTGTTAACTCAGGCTCTCTGTCACTGTTCATATATTTTCGTTTCATGTCTGGCCTTTCGCGTTCATATTGCAGCGATATTTTTTTTTCGCTGAAACATTTCGGATAATTTTTGCTGAGACATTTTGGTAACTATAACATTTCGGTTATTTGTCTCACAGTTGTGTTAAAATTCCCCATAACAGTGTTTTTTTGCCTATAGTTTCAAACATTCTGACCGATATGACTTAATTTTTGGTTATTTCAAAAAACGTTTCGGTCTATGACCGAAAAAAAAATAGATTGCAGGTGACCTAAATCAAAACATATCGTTCGGAGTACGCGTTCTCTCTCCTTCGTTCGCTCGCGCTTTACTCCGGTCATCCGGTAAAGTCCGAGCTGCCCTGTGCAATAAAGGATCTTCAAAAATATAGTTCATATCAGATTGAATGTTTTTTTGAAGCAATGGATTTGCGTAGAACATTGGATTTGAATTCCAATCCAATGGTCAGTTCCCATTCGAGACTAATTTCAAAAGAACGATAAATTGTCCAGTACCTCGGGCTAATATGAATGAGCCTAGCAGGCAGAGGTCCAACTGGCTTTTTCTTTGCTCTTTGACATACGTTACGCAACATTGGATGAGTTCTCATGAACTTCTCATTTATTGTTACGCAAATAACGTCACAGAGCAACGATAGTGCAAGACATAATGAGCTAATGGAATTTTCAGTGACGTAAGCCTCGAACGATTGCATTTAGTGTTGCCACTTCTGATGTTTTATGATCAGATCTGATGTTTTCAGGAACATTTCTGATGTCTGATGTTTTGGCGACAAATCTGATGTTGACTGGGCTGTTGTTTTTGTTTTCCACATTTCCTCTCGTTTCACGATGAAAATAAGTTGAATGTAAGTTTCTTTCATCAATTTCTCACCCTCACGTTTGTTTGGTTATCGTTCCAAACTGAAGAATCTCTCTTCACTGCGTCGAGAATAACATATACAATCGGCATAACCGACTTCTCACTTTAATGACGATACTTCGCTCTGTTTCGGATTCGACGTTGGTTATCGCGCTTTGTAGCATTTAGCTTGACGTAACAATCTGATGTTGAAAAAGGCAACAATCTGTCGGCAACGAGACTGGTCCCGGTGGCAACACTAGTTGCATTCGTCAGTATAAATCGCGCGATGGGCCCGAGTGGCGCTGTTGATCTGGAGTGGTCCTGCTTTAGACTTGTCAGCATATTTAGACTTTTGGCAGGCTTGGTTTTGTTCACAGCATTTTTAGATTGCATGCAGTTTTACTGGTTTTCGACATGACAAGGAGTTGTGTGCTCTACGTCACAAAGCCGTTTGGTTTTAAATTGCTTGCCTTGTCTGACGTTGCTTCATTTACGACTGAAACTGAATTGAGGACAATCCGAAACGTCTCGAAATAAACGTAAGTAGTTTTATGAAGATTATCTTGTTTCTGATGACGTTGATAAGCCTGCCCCGATACTATACATCACCTCATTTTGTCCCGCAGCTCGGTCGGAGTTTCTTCAGCTTCGGCTTCTTGATCGTCGTCAGGACCCTACAGAATAGGGAAGACAGTAAGGGAAAAAATAGTCAGGAAAATCTAAAGAAGGAGTAGCACGACATGTCACGTATTCAAACTTACTGTGCAAAAACCAACTCGCGACTTTACTCACATTTTGAAAAACATCGCAAAACGGCCGGGTTCCTTGTGAAAAGCTTTGGGGAGTGTTGCGTGAGTACGGTGCTGACGGCCGCCTGTTATTGGCCATCAAGTCACTGTATTTCTGCTCAGACGTTTGCGTCCGTGTAGGGAGAGTTACATCACGACCGTTCACCGTTGGTGTTGGACTCCGACAAGGGTGTGTGCTGTCATCGCTCCTTTTCATAGTTAACATCAGTGGT
>Ga0210059_1009600_pt1 | contig 15084 bp, 12 predicted proteins | sample Ectturendosymbi2_FD_188042 | JGI IMG/M metagenome (GOLD analysis project Ga0210059, IMG submission 188042) | Ecteinascidia turbinata endosymbiont from Florida, USA - Sample 2 (SPAdes) (version 2) | ecosystem: Host-associated > Tunicates > Ascidians > Unclassified | place: Key West, Florida...
AGAAAAAGTGCCAAACACGTTTTATTTTTTATCTCCGGAGGAATTTTTGACCAGATTTCTATTGCACTGTATTTTATCATTTTAGCACCTGAGCTTGAACGTGCTTTTGGTAAAGCAAATTGTCGATAAAACTGTGTTTATTCATTGCAGACAGTATATACCATGCTAACAAGTTAATCAACCAAGAGTTGTCATGGATGGTTTCAGGACTGGCAAGCAGTTAGAGGCTTCTTGTTTGCATTTGATTACGTGAACTGTAGGCTAAACCCTAATTCTAAGCCCTGAACCCCCAAACCTAAAAGCTGACCCTAAATCTTGACCATGAGCCTTAACACTAAACCCTAACCATAAACTCTTAAACCCCAAATAACATTGTGTCTTGTCTCATGACCATTTCAACCAATTGTGTTCAACTAAAGGCAAAATAGTCCCAGCAGTTATTCCCAGATAACACTAAACGGAGGGCTGGCGGGCTGGAGAGCCGTGTTGCCCAATAAAAAACATGAATTTTCGGCGGGCTGGGGAGTAACACAGAAGGGCGGGCCGGCAGGCTGCACTTCAGGACGTGCCAGCGGGCTGCACATTAAGGCGGGCTGGCGGGATGCCCTTTTCTGCAGCCCGCCCCACCCTTCTGCAGCCCGCCCCGCCGTTTTCTAAAGCCCGCCGGGCTGCCTTTTTTATACAGCCCGCCCTTCTGTCTTCCGAGCAGCCCGCCAGACGACCGAAAGTTAACGTTTTTCATTTGGAAACACGGCCCGCCGGCCCTCCAATTAGTGTTATCCGTTTTTGCCTCACGATGCACAATATAGACACCAGAGATGATAGGATAGTGGTGGATTTTCACTCCTGTTTTTGAAAAATGATATCCGTATCCGATCGGAATCTTGTTTTAGTTGAAATCATACTATCTGTATCCGAAAACTATCCGAAAGTGTATTGCGATGCACAACATATATTTCTGTGCTGTGTCTATTTTGCCTCATGAGGCAAAATAACTGCTGGAGCTATTTTGCCTTTAGCTAAACACGATTGGTTGAAGTAGTCACACGACAAGTTCGGAACGGATGTCCTGCTTAGTTGACCATGACATCTGTAAAAGCCCAGTCCCATGCATGGATGATGGTTGTCATTGTTTCAGGGATGGCAAGCAGTTAGCAGCTTCTTGTTTGCTCTGCGTATCATGCTTGTCATATGACTACTTCAACCAATTGTGTTCAAATGAAGGCAAAATAGTCCCAGCACAGATTTTGCCTCGAAGCAGAGGAGACACTTGAATGCATTGGATCACTTTGGTCCTTGCCATGCTTGCAAACAGAAAGTTTGACATATCTTCTCTTGCAAGCTTGACACATTGCATAACCTAAGTACTTTTCCGAGTCAATTGGATTAAAAAGCAAGCTGAAGTTTTGCCACACAGTCCAGTCACCACGGGGGGCCTTTGGTGGGCTTAGACCCTCCGAAACAAAGCTCCAATCCCCCCTCCCAAATTGAAATATGAAGCACTATAAAACAGTGATGTTTGTTCAAATTTCAGAATGTCAACAGTGCTCTCACTTTTAGGGATTTTGTCCCTAGATTGGAACTTTTTACCCTTTTTAGGGATTTTTTAGGGATTTAGGGATTTTTTAGGGATTTTCGGAAAAGCATGAAAATGTGCAAAAAGGAACAATTTCAGTTTATTTTGCAAATCATATTTGGTTCTATTTTTGACATTTATCATGGTACTCTGATTTTATGCTGCACCACCACAGATTTAGGGATTTTTAGTGATTTTTGGGTGCTGTTCTAGGGATTTTGGGAGTTGCATTTGTGAGAGCTCTGAATGTCAAGCCCCACTGCACAAATGTACTGTAAAGCTCCCCTATAGAGACTTCTGGTGACGGTTCTGTTGCCACACCAAGTTTTTCATTGGCCATTTTTTTGGCAACAATGGTTAGATTTTAATACCATCCATGAGTTCACACTCAAGTTTTATTTATTAATTCTACCCATTGTTGCACTTTAACCCAACCTAACTACATAGCAATGCTATTCTACAAACCAAAACAGCACTCAAAACAATACACTGGCTTAAAATTTGTCAGTTATATTAAAAGGATGGATTAAAAATTCAGTCTAACAAGTCAATGTCACAAATCAACAATCTTGCATATCATGTTTAAAAAAGCTATCTCTGGCCTGGTAGGCTATCAACCAACAACCAGTCAATGCAGGATCACGTAGAATAGGCGTGAAGACTGCAAGACCTGGTGTAGACTTCAGAACACATTAAAAGAGCTAGTGTTGCAGTTGGTCTAAGTCTAGACCACAGATCACGGTAGGTCTACACTAGCTAGCTTTAGTCCAGGTACGCAGCAAACAACGTCCTTGTAATGTAGCCTACACTGAAAGAGAGCCCTATCTTGCCACACCAACAACAGATTCATGCTGACAAACTTGGCATAACTCTACGGTTCAGAGATTACACCATAGACCAGTGGTTCCCAACCTTTGTAGGCTTGCGGCACCCTGCAGAAGAGAATTATAATTTGCGGCACGCTGTGGCGAACCCATACAAATTTGCTTCAAGGTTTGACGACACTTTGAAAATTTATTTTTAATGGTATATTAAAAACGCATTAGTTCACAGCACCCCTGGCCATTGTAAATGGCACCCTAGGGTGCCGTGGCACCCCGGTTGGGAACCACTGCCATAGACAGACTCGACGTCATGGCGCAGAAGGCTGAAAAGATGCTTCTGAAGATAATAATTGAATGATTGTGCAATGTGCAACTTTTTCAAAAAGTCTGAATCCTCAAAATATTGATAAATGCGTTTCGGATATCCGGATCTGGTTCCCTTTTGAAAGCAGTTTTTGGATATCCTTATCCGGTTGCAAACTCACTATCTTGCCAGATATCCAACCGGCAACCCAATAGACACTACCTATAAGACTCTGATAGACACTACCTAAAAGTAAATACATTATTGTGCCACTTTGGGACCTGTCATGTGAAGCATGTGCAACCCGATTGTGTTCACACACCTTCCGTGTGGGCTTGAACCCACAAACCTCGATGGCACTAATTTGGTCAGTTGTTGGTGCCGTCAGCACGCTAGACGTTTCGGCCAAGGAGAGTTCTCACTTCCATTCGCACGGAAGTCACTTTTAAGTGTTGCTTTGCTTGGTCTTTCTTTTCTACTTCCTTGGGCCGACTTTGCTTACATGCAGTGGTCGCGCTAGCGTGACTGCTACATATGTCTATGCCTATAAACATAATTCAAGCTTGACATATAGCGCATAACATAAGTACTTCTCGGAATCAAACTCAATTGCATCAAAAAGCAAGCTGAAGTTTTGCCACACCAAGATTTTTATTAGTTATTTATTTAGTAACAATGGTTCCATTTTAACGCCATCCATGATTTCACACTCAGACTCATAATTTCATTTATGAATTCCAGTGCTGGGAGTTTGCGACAGGTAGTCTGCAAAACTGCAAGTCCGCAACTGCGGAGCAAACTTTTTCATTGCGGATTTTTGACACGCAAATTTAGTCTTTGCGACTTGCGCTTTGCATGCGCAATTTTCATTTTTGCTCATAGTATGCAACCGCAAACGACAAAAATGTACAGGGAAACATTTTAGAAAGTATCCCTTTAAATTAGTCTTGTTGCAACTTCTCCGGTGGTGTTGCGTTAAATGTGTGATTCACCACGAACGGGATGTGCCTGAAGAACAACACCATACATATATGTGGCGCGAACAAGCAATGATAGAGTGATGGTGGCATGTAATCTCTGGTGATACTAACGATGTCAACGATTGAACGTAACAATAGCGTACGCGAAGAGTGATCATGGCATGTGAACTCTATTGTTGCTTGCTGCCACAATGCGAAGCTTTGCGCACATTCCGCTCGGGATTTCCGATCGCAACAGTCTCAGCGCAGTAGCTCTCTGCTGTGTTTTCCATGCACGTGCAAGTAATCTGCCTTTTTGAGTATTTGCTTCTGCAGTCTGCACGCTTACTGAGCGGATGGAGTTTACCTGCAGAATAGTCATTTGTGTTATCTTGTCTTACCATGTTCCCACTCGACATACTATTGAGTGTGAATATTGTATGACTTCTGTGTCAATACCGGTACTATTTTACTATTAAGTAAAATATATAATTAGATTAAATTAATGATGTACCGCCGACATGGTCTCTTTTTAGAGGTCCCACATACGTTTACAGGGTTTTGGGTTAAGATTAGTCTTATTTAGTTATAGTGGAGGTAAAATGAGGATGAGAGTTAATGTAAAGATAACCGTAGATGTGTTGGGGGTGAAGCTGAAGGTTCTGGGTTTGAAGTATTTCCGTAATAAATGCATGATCTAAAGTAAAAATTTACCATTTTGCTATTATTAATGCATCTGCTGCTTATTGTATCTAAAATCGACTGTACCTGAGGTGAATGCAATAATTGACCTCTGTTGTAGCTTGTAGGTCTATAGTAATTTGATTAATTTCACTACTGCTGTTACGGATATAGCATCTGAAAGTAGGCCCAGTGATAACGAAGATTACCCTCCCTGACCCCATCTGAAAACTTTCTTTGGGCCTGTCGTAAAAAAAGAAGCAAAGGAGAATAGTAAAACGGGGCGATCAGGTGAAAGGAACCATTCTTTGCAAAATGTGCAATCGTATATTTTCTTTTACTATTGAAAGCCTCTATTCTTTGAAGTCACGCTCTAAGAAGGTATGGTACCGTGAACAGAAATGCACTGATGAGACCGGATCGGTCGACAGTTGCTTTTTAAATGTGTCCTTTGCTACATGTAAATGGCCTGTATTTGGATACTCTATCAATTATACGTCACACCACCAAGCTTGCATTAAACTTATTGACTGTTGCAGAAAAACATAAAGAAATATGAAGATTTTGTAGCTGCTGCTGCGGGTGGATCCAAGAGAGGCAGAGTGAACGAAGCTGCAAAATCAAAAGAAAGCCCTCCAGCAAAAGTGCCAAGGCAAACTAGTGTTACGACTGCCTTCTCAAACTTCGACAAGAAAAAAGCAGAGCAGCTTTTTCAAGAGTAAGTCATTTTAAAATTTGGTTCGACAAGCTTTTTTACATTTAAGCAAATGTTTAATATAATTTAATTGAAGAATCTATACAGGCTTATTGCAAAAACTATACAGAAAGCTAGAATACACACTGATTCTTTCTGTTTATTAAAATGATCGATTTTCATTTATTAAAATAAACGTGTTCAGTGTATTGATTGCTTTGTTTATAGCTTTACTGTTGAGGATATGATGCCTGCATCCCTGACGGATTCACCAAGATTCCGTGCTTGGTATGAATATATTCAAAGTGCCTCTGCTCCTTACCTCACATGTCGAAGAACCTTAATGTCCATTCTAGCGGAGCACTTTCGTGCATCTCGATCTGCCCTCACCCATTTGTTTTCTGAAATCAACTTTGTTGCCAGTACTGCTGATTGCTGGTTTGCTCATAATCGATCGTTTTTGGGCATGACTGCACACTGGATTGACCCTTGTGATCTGTCAAGAAAAGATGCTATGCTCTGTTGCCGAAAAGTAGATGTAAGCCATACCCATGATATTCTTGGTGCAATTGTTGATGATGTTCATCGGGGATTTGACATCATACACAAGGTGAACAGAATATTTTAAAATTAGTCACAAACTAGTGTGAAATGCAAATATTTATCTTGTAGCCTAACACAGATAGTAGACATACTTGTTGCATTGTGTGCAAGTTCTAGTAAGAGCATGGCGAAAGTTGAAACAATGATAACGACAAAACTTCAACCAGAATTAAAGCTTTTTTCTTCATGAACTGGTCCTGTATATATACTTAAATAACATCGCACATAAAAGAGAATTAGAAAGTAAAGTGGAGGTTTGCTTGCAGGTGGTTAGAACGACTACCGACAATGGTGCCAAATTCGTCAAAGCCTTTCGGGTTTATGGTCCAGCTGAAAATGAAGCAGTTACTATTGAATTAAGGAATACCTGTCAAGAAGATGATGAGGCTGATTTCGATGAGCCTGTGGCTATTCAGTATCAAAACAGCAGAAAATATCGATGAATGCCAGTTGCCTAATCATCACAGATGTGCTTCTCATACTTTAAACTTACTTGCTACACGTGACATTGAGAAGGTAGCTCGTTGGAGCACAGGCTACCAGCCGTGTTTTAGAAAGGTAAGTTGCTTAACACAACTGCATTGTAGCTTTTCCTTCAATGGAAACATTGGCTATAACTTTCTTAATAAAACTACTTTGACACCTTGTACAGACGATGTCAAAGGCTCTAGCCCTATGGAACAGACAAAATCGTAAAGTGGTCTGTGCATCCTCCATCAAAAATCAACTTGGACGTAAATTGGTGACACCCTGCGCCACTCGATGGAACAGTATTTATGATTCGGTTTCTGTTTTGCGCTCTATGCTGTTGGCAAAACAGAGGGAGGTTAATAATATTTGCATAAAAGGTACTGTTTTTAAAAATGAATCATAAAATATAGTTACGGACTGACTTAAAATAATTTATAGGCTGTAATATTGGTTAACTGTAAAAGTAAATTGCAAGCCCATATATGCCAAATATTATTGTAATGGTAATAAAGTGTTATTTACTTTCAGAGGATATCGTGCCTTTTACCACGACGGATATTGAGGTTATGGCAGAATTCTTAAAAATTTTAAAACCTGTGTCTTGCGCGTTAGACAAATTTCAGTCAGAGAAAAATGCTTACATGGGTGTACTTCTCCCAACTTTGGACATTTTACGGTAGGAGTTGTTTTTGTTACTGTATCTCGCAAAGCTCTGTTGTTTTTTTAACCTAAACTTTTCTAAATAATTTATTTTTTTAGAACAAGCCTGGAAAGAATGAGAGGTGCACAACTAAAACATGGACAAAGTTTGTTGGAGCACCTCATCACTGGCTTCCATAGAAGATTTTCTCATTTGCTCGACAATATTGACCTCCTGAAGGCAGTTGCCATCCATCCGAGATTCAGACTATACGTGGTGTCCCAAATAAATAAAGAGTTTGTGTCAAAGGTGAAAAATGAGCTGCTTGCTGAAGCTCTCAACAACGTATCGTCACTTTCAGTACCACTGCTGGTTGACCAAAACGATGGATCAAATGATGCTGATACTGAAGATGATGGCTTTCTCCATTATAAGGTATCATCACAAGTGTGACACTTACCAAGAAGTTATTCTAAACAGTCCATAAGTAAATCGACCTACTCCGTGGTACATCTAAAGGCTTTGCGAATTTAATCTCTACTCCGTTATTGTCAATGTTTTTTTTAATATACTCCTTTATTCTTTCAATTTATAGATGTCTGGCTCCGGCACTCCTGAAAGCGATGAGGCCCTGGTATCAAGCCACATGGAGCAAGAATGGGATACATGGAGCGGAAAGGAGTGCCTCAACTCCCCACTAGACGAGGAGTTATTTCCATGAACACATTGCAAAGTGTGGATGAAACTTTTCCTAAAGTATAATACGCCAATACCGAGTTCGGCTGCAGTGGAGAGGCTGTTCTCCACTGCTTAAGATTTATTAAGAAAAAAAGCGTTCCAGCTTAACGTCCGAGAACTTCGAACTATTTCTATTCCTAAAAAAAAACAATGCCGTTCTTAATATGTTGCCTAACAGCAGATTTAAGTATGCTTGTTGCTATGAACTGGCTACGTTTGCAATATATTTCTGTTCAAAGGTGCTGTGTACTGCCTGTGATAAAAGGAAAGAATGTCGAGAACATATAACGTGTTAAGGATTATAGGGAAACTTGCTTTTAATCGACTGCTAAACATCCAAAAGTGTTTACTTGAAATTGCGGATTTGCGGATGCGGACTAGTGCGGAGCAAACGCTTTACACATGCGGATGCGGAGCAAACGAATTCAATTTTCGTTGTGGATTTGCGCTTTGCGAAGCAAAAAAAATATTTGCGACTACCAGCACCGATGAATTCTACCCAGTGATTGTGGCACTTATTTAACCAAGCCTATTCTAACTAGAAATGTTAGTCTACAAACCGAAACAGCATTCACCGCAACAAACTGGCTGAAACTATCTCATAAATTTTGAAATGACTCAGGTAAAATTCAATCTGACAAGTCAATGTCAAAAGCTTGTATTTCATCAAAGTACAGCAAATGCATCAGCGCCATCAAGCGTAAACTCTATACTACCGCAATGTATATATCCTCGTCTTCTTTCGTGCATTTGTGTTTTTTTCTCTTTACTGCGATGCATGTTAAAAGTCTAGCGTTTTGCGTCTGGGAGTGAAGACGTTACAAAATACAACAATCCTTTAAGCTGTCATAAAACAACAATTTTGCATATCGTGTTCAAGAACGAAACAAGCTAACTGGCCTGGTTTCGTCCAACCAGTCAATGTCGGCTCACGTAAACTGGGCATGAAGGTTGCATGTAAAAGACGGAGCTCCGTAAATAGCGGAGCTTGGTTGTGGTGGTTTGATAACGTAACCGGAGTCGTTAAAACCGATATTTTTCGTTGAGCAATAAGAATTAAATGGTAGCAAAAATATCTTTACTGCAAAAGGTGATGTTACACTACGGTAAAAAAGTTTATATTGAAGTTTTATAATTTTTGGTCATCTGAGTTTCACAACGGTTCGGGGACGAAAAATAGGTTTCAACAGTTGTGAATGTATGAAATTTTTGAACATCGCAAACTTCCATGTATTCCATGTTTGGGGGAAACACGTATTAAGTTGCAATGATACAACATTTTTCCTTCACTTTTTTTCCTTTTTTTGATTTTGCGACGCAACTTTTTTCCACTCCGGTTACGTCATTAAACCTCCGCAACCAAGCTCCGCTATTTTCGGAGCTCCGCCTTTTACATGCAACCGACGTGAAGACAGGAGCAGGGCCGAGTTTAGTGTAGACTACAGTACAGACCAAATTAAAACAGGTAGAGGTACAGTAGCCTGCTGTTGCTAGTCTAAACTGGAGATCACAGTAGGCCTACTCCAGCTAACCTTAGTCCAGGTACGCATGTAGCAACTAGCAAACAACTGCCATAATGCATACTGTACTGACACATCCAGGACTATCTTGCTACACCACAGTGTTGCCACTCTGTTGTTACAGAAAAGTATTAGATTTCATGATAAAAAACACTATTCCACAAAAAAACACTAAATTGCAAAAGCAAAATGGCACACAGTGAAAGTGGCCAGAAAATGCGTTGCAATGCTATAAACATTGTGCAACTCATTGTAAGCCAGAGACAAAAAAACAGGAGATAGCAGCAACATACCTGGGTAAAACTAGCTGACAGTCCGCTCAGCCGACAGTTTAAAAAATTGTCCAAAGAATAAAAAATCGCCAATCCAGAATGGGACAAAATAACGTCCAGGAGACAAAATCAGGTTATAAAATAGCATGTACAAGGTAATAACGATGAATCTAAATAATTTTCAAGGTGAACAACTTTGAAAAATATTTTGAAAAAATGTTAAAAATATTTGTCATTTCAACCACAAAAATAATTCTTCCGGGTGCAACCGGACAATTTTTTCAACACAGACTGGTAGATTTTATTCATACCAATGCAATGAACCCATTGTCTAAGTTGACAAATGGGGAAAAAGTCATCAAAAATCGTTATAAACTTTTTATAGTTTTTGCGAAAAATTGACACAAATTAGGAAATCCAGAGGAGACTGCGAAATCAACATTTTCAGTTAATCCTGGTACTTTCGTTGATGAAGCCAATGAAGCCGTGGAGCACGATGACGAGGCGGCCGTGTATGAAGACGAAAAGTAAACCACCGCGCTCGAAGACGAGGTTTTCAACACAGCTGAACAACGGAACACGAGCTTTTTCACTGCACGGATTACAATGGAAGTTGCCTTTGATCCGTTGGTGTGGAAAAAGTGTAGATCTACGCAGAAATATGGTCAATTCTCCGACAAAAGTTGAGAAATGAGATGATCCGAGGCTTGAAAAGAGCGAATTCCGTTTGTACCTTTGCTTTTAGAAGGCACTGGGCTTCCCTTATCAATGACGACAGTGGGAAAGAGGTTCTTTTCACGTGTCAAGGGCGTTGCATATTCAAAGGTTGCAAAGTAACATTCACCAGCCATGTTGACAAAAACCTCCAACTGCATGTCAAATTCAGAGGAACCGTTCGCCATGCAAAAACAGAGAAGGCTTGCCGTTACATCAGTGGAAGTGATCGTGAAGCCATGAAAAAGGTTTTAAAACGCAAACTATCACGGCTGCACTACCTTGAACAAATGAAGAAATTGGACTCTGAGGCCCTCGCAAGTGGCTGTAGAGATGGTTGCCCATCCAAGGATGTGTAAAGCAGATTCGGTGCGAAAGCAGGCGAATTGAAACCCCGGATGGCAATATATGGTTAGCACTACAGAAAATCAAAGCGGACGAACATCAAGCCTTGCCTTCCAGCGCAACGCTGCAGGTCATCATGATGGACCCACCGACGTTGCTGTTTTCAGCATGGAAAGCATCATGGTGCTGCGTAGCATTTGCAAAGAGGACATAATGTATATCGATGCTACCGACGGCGTACTACTAGGACAATCGCACTGCTATGTGTATGAAGTGGTGGTTCGTCATCCTATGGAAAGAAACCCGCCTCTGGCTGTAGCTAGTATGATCACTTGAGCCCACCATATTCCTTCAATTGCCTACTTTTTACAATGGGTTTGGCACGCACAAAACAAACAGGGTTCATCGAGGTTTTATCCTCGTCTGACTCGAGTCATTGATTGTGACTAGAGTCGAATCAAATCGTTCTGTGAGAAACATGACTCGAGTCGAGTCACCATATCTCACAAGGTCACTCGAGTAGAGTCCGAGTCACCAAAACTCGTGTCTCAAGTCGAGTCATTGACTCGAGTCACACTATCACTAGAGCAAACACACACTGGCTAGCAGAGGTGAGCGGATATTGATTTTTTTACTCCTGATCCATATCCGAAAAAATTTTTGCATATCCATATCCAATCCCTATCCAAAAATTTCTGAAATTTAGTATCCGATATCCATCCGTATCTGATTGCAACATTGGCTAAATTCGCAACAAACAGGCAGTGGTTATAGGTCGACCAGTGGACCTTCATTTTTGAAAGCTTATTCATCCATCACCTGTGAAATGACACTAATCCATTAAACAAGTGTGCAGTAGACTGCACTATGGTTGGTAGTGTTGCGATAGGAAAGCCCGAGCGGCATGTGTGCAAAGCTTTGCACTTGGCAGCAAGCAACAATAGAGATCACGTGCCACGATCACTCTTTCGTTGCTTGTTTGCACCACATATACGTGGTATTTATCTTCGCGCACATTCCGTTCGTGGTGAACTGCGCATTTTAGCACAAGGCCAGCAGAGTGGTTATAACAGTAGAAATGTAGTAAACCTAACACTTTAACGCTAAACCTAAGCCCTAAACCTAACACAGAAGCTGATCATAGCAAAAATGTGGCATGATGTTTGATTGCACATCGATGACGTCATAATCGTTGCCAAAAGTGACTTTTGCCCCCACGAATTTTTTCGCTAGTTGCGGCCGTGGACGCAAGCATAGACACAAAATTACAAAAAATGGTTTGCTATGCAGCAGTGTGCATTACAGGATCGGTGTTTGCACATGACCAACATTGAGTGGAGCAAAACACTTTATCATCACCACAACTGTATCGTTATTCACAATAGCACAAATAGTGGTTAGCCATACCTATATCAAACGTTTTCCAATAAAAAGAGTCGTCTCTATTAGCCGAGACGAAACAACAATGCTGAGAGCCCTAACAACGACCACTTGCACAGCAGGAATTCCCACTCGACCAGGTTCATTGTACCCAATGTTAGTGCCACGAACGCAGTGTTATAAGTGGACAAAGCCAGATACGCTACAGTTCAGATGGAAAAATGACCACAGCAAGGCTATACCTCTGGCGGCAAAATGCACACTCAATTTCTTTTTTTCTGATTGAAAGTGCATAACATGTGATGTTACTTTTATGGATTGGGTCACAAAATGACAGCGTGTTTTTGTTTGGAAGTGGCTATAGGTCTGCTGGCGGTAACATGTCTTGGATAGTCTTAGAATAAAATGTTGATTTTGCAACATTGAGTACTGTCAAGGTAGTCGAGTAGACGTGTCACTGTGTAAATGGTTTTCGTGTTGACTCTGGCAATGATCGGGCACCTTTTGTTTTAGTATTAGTGGTTGCACTTTTCATGGTACCATTTTTATTTTTTCAAAAGTTTCGAAACTTTCGTGATCAGATTTCCGGTCTAATAACAGTGGTGGAGGGATCTTTTTCATAGTGGGAAGGGCATGGGCGTCCACGGGGAGGGGGGGGGGCAAAATGTGCGTTTCCCACCATCCTGGAAATTGGGATTTCAACCAAATGTGTCTAGAAAACCTGAAGAAACAGTTTAATTCCGATATTAATTGAGTTCCTTCTTGCAATGAAATTTTATTTTCCGGAATGACACTCACACTGCACTAGAGCAAAGTTCACTGTTCTGGTATCATGCCGTGATGTGCTGCTTCCTGTTCACTGATGTCCGCTCATTCGCCTGCAGAGGCAGGTTGTGAAACTTGCGAATGGACTGTTCTACTTTTGGCCTTTATTGCATAACAATAACATGGCAACAAATATTCAAAGGTTCATTTCAAGTTGCGGCAATAGGTATTTTGCCACCTGCTACTGTTAAACCCAGGCTGCTTGGCAGGTACTGCAGCGAGACAGTGGCTGCTGGTAGCAGTAAGCCCAATAGGGTTAGGGTTTTAGGTTATATGGCAAAGGCTATCCGCTAATCCAAGGATATAGTCTGTGTCTAAAACACTATAGCAAAGAGAACACTGCCATCATCATTTGTGACATCTGGAATCACTCTCAGAAAAATTTCGTTATAGAAATCAAACAAATATCCTGATCCTGTCCTGATCCAATTTTTTTCAAAAATAAATATCCAAATCCAATCCTGATCCCAAAAAATCACAAGTATCCTGTAGGATATCAATTCGTGATCTTGTGCATGCTCACCTCTGCAGTGCTACCGTAACATTGGGCATTTTCTTTATGGCGCAAAAAGGGTAAAGCGTTTTGTGTACGTCAATTTGCGTTGCATCGTCAACAATCTGAAACGGATGAGCAAAATGTCATTTTCGCCGCCCCTAGAAAAATATCTGCCCACGCCAATGGGAGGGCACATGTGCAAGTCAAAAACACTTACGAAGTGTTTTTTTTCAGAGATTTACTTTAACTATGGACCGAATACTAATTGTGTTGCTAAACATATTTAAATAAATTTGGAAATGGAAAAGTGGGGACCAGGCTCCCCTGAAAAAAAGTGTGGCACCTAGTCCACTGCGGCCGCCACCCTGTTTACAAATTAAAATCGAGGAAATGATAAATTCAGAAAAGCGTCAGCTTTTTCACGATTATTACCAATCCCACATACTGTTTCTCTGAAAGGTTAAAAGTTTTTTTGTTAATAATTAACCAGTAGTTTTTTGAAGTTTTCAGATGCAAAACCAATAAATCAGTCAATCCCAGACGTCAGTTAATATAAAAAAAAAACAGGAAATAGATGACACATTATGCAAATAACACAGAGAACAACATTTATACAGACGAAAAACTTGCACATGTGAAGGTAGCTGCTGGATGTGCCTGCTGGAAATTGAGCTAATTGCAAGATTGAAAATTACACAGCTAACAGTAAGAAAATACTGCTAGATTTAGCAGCAAATCAGCTAAAGTGGCAACTCTGAGTAGCAGTAGCCTTGATTGGTAGTGTGACAAAACGGCCTATTGATGCAAATATCCAGCGAGTATATTTACTAGGCTTTAAAGAACTGAGTTTCAACATACTAGAGACCAGAAAATAGTCAGTCACGGCAGAAGCAGCCAGCTCAAACGATGCAGAGAACATAACTGAATACGAGGCAGCAAGAACACTTCGGTCAGAGCGCAGTAATTACTCACGCCTCAATAAACGAAAGGCGCTCTACCGATAAGCAAGACAGCTCCAGGCAGCTGCAACAATCAATCGATTGAACTACACGCAACGACCATGCACGTATGAACAGCAACCACCACAGGTAGCATATGGATTCCTGCTCTGTGAGGTCACATTTACACCAGAGTTGGCCGGAGTCACTGTTTCAGACTCCGACTTCGCTCCTGTTCCAAAATTTTTGAATTCGGGCCCGGATCTGGGTCCAGCAATTTTTCAAATCTGATAATCCAACTTCTGTTCAGACTCCGGCTACAATCATCGATCCAACCGTAACTTATCCATGCTTTACTTAAGAAATGAACACACAGCAGAGATGAGCTGACTGTGAAATTTTTCAGTCCGAGTCCAATCCTGATCCGCAAAAATTGAATCCGATGCAGTCCTGATCCACAAAATTTTTGAGGATCATCAGTCCGATCCAGTCCTGATCCGCCCATCTAAAACCATGTATTTTTATTTTGCCTCATCATACAAGAACACCACTGGAGCTATTTTGCCTTTAAACAAAAATCAATGGTTGAAGGCAAAATAGCTCTTGCAGTGCTTTTGCCTCATGAGGCAAAATAGACACAGCCTTTTGGCATTTCCCAAATTTAACAAGGCAATGTCTATTTTCCACATGAAGCCACAGTATTGCTGGAGCTATTTTGCCATTAGGCGAACCCAGTTGGTTGGTCATGTGACAAGGACAATACATTTGGATTAGCATATGGTCTTTGTCACATGACCTAAAACCCTAAACCCAAAACCTAAACCCAAACCTAAATCCAAAACCTAAATCCAAAACCTAAATCCAAAACCTAAACCCTAAACCTAAACCGGAAACCTAAACCCGAAACCTAAACCCGAAACCTAAATCCGAAACCTAAACTCGAAACCTAAACCTGAAACCTAACCTGAAACCTAAATCCAAAACCTAAACCCAAAACCTAAACCCAAAACCTAAACCCGAAACCTAAACCCGAAACCTAAACCCGAAACCTAAACCCGAAACCTAAACCCGAAACCTAAACCCGAAACCTAAACCCGAAACCTA
>Ga0210059_1009601_pt1 | contig 15082 bp, 10 predicted proteins | sample Ectturendosymbi2_FD_188042 | JGI IMG/M metagenome (GOLD analysis project Ga0210059, IMG submission 188042) | Ecteinascidia turbinata endosymbiont from Florida, USA - Sample 2 (SPAdes) (version 2) | ecosystem: Host-associated > Tunicates > Ascidians > Unclassified | place: Key West, Florida...
CTAACAGCAGGCATTCACTGTTGTCCTCTTCAAAACTTTTCCTTACAGCATGCATTGCTGCTTCTATGCCCGATTCCAGTCCCGCACATGTTTGCAGTGTTCTCACTGCATGTATGCTGTTTTTTCAAATTTTATGACACTTTTTCTGTTTTTGTGAAATCAAATTATCCTCATTTTGCGCTTGTTTTTTCGGATGTGCCTCCCTGTTTTAGTTTGTTGGCAGTGAATGTTTGTCAAGGAACACATACAAAGTAAAACACTGCAGGCTGTTTTTTTTGGTCATGATATAGACTGAAATGACAGAAAAATTTAAGCAGTGGTGACAGAACCATCGATGGATCTTTAAATTTGAAACCTTATTCGAACATCTTTTGTTACGTGATAGTAACGCATGATGAAATGCAGTAGTAGGCTTGGTAGAAACAAAACATACTTAACATGAAACCTAACCCTAACCATAGCCCTAACGTAATGCTAACACTAACCTAACCCTAACCTAACACTAACTCAAACCTAACACTGAGCTAACACTAAGCTAATGCTAAGCTATCAAACACTAAGCTAACACTAAGGTAACGCAAAGGTAATGCTACTAATTCTAACCCCAAAGCCTACCCCTCAAGTTGAAGTTTAGAAAGTTTTGAATAAGCAAAAGAAAAGTGGCCTCATGAATAAAACATGCAAGCAGTCTCTTTTATGAAAATGCAAAGCGCTAAGATGAGAGGTGAACCCAAAACCATTAGCACGGCAGACTTGAAATCTTTTTGTTAGGCTAACAGGTTGACACCAATTCAGTGAGAAACCGACCGTTTTATTCCAAACGCGTCATGCAGGGCGGATGATAGTCATTACTAAAAAATTAAGTCATTTCTGTCAGAATGTCTGAAAATACAAGTTAAAAACACTGTTACGCAGGTTGAAAATACTGTTACGGTGAGTTTTAATACAACTGTGAGACGAATGACCGAAATGTTCAGTGACCAAAATGTCTCAGCAAGAAGTGACTAAAATGTTTCAGCGAAAAAACAGAATACAGATGCAGGTACAACTTTTCTATATAAAAAAACTTTGAACAACAAATGAGACTGGGTTGGGCTATTGTAGCCTATTCCTTAGGCTTAGCATGCCAATTGGTTATGTTTCTGGCCATGAGTGCCATGACTGTGGTTATTACTTTGATTGCAGTATGAAAACCTCATGATCTATGAAATAAATATAAACTCTTAATGGTTTTATTCAAGTAAACAGCTGATTGCTGTGATCCATGGTATTTGATCCATGTGTTTATTTGTCCCAAGTGAAATAAGCTAGTGTTGCCAGATGCTGATTAAAAATACAGCTCAATGTCATCTCAAAATTAGCTCAAACCTAACCTAAGATTCTCTAAACATGCCCAAAACCAAAATTCGTAATAAAACTAGCAAATTGCAGTGCAACCGCCAACCACTGGGCCTACTACCTTAAAGACCAGGGTGTTGTAATCACATAATCACTGATTCTGTTTGAATAAGGACTGAAGATATCTCAAATACACGAAACTAGTTTCCCTGCAAAGTAAATTGTAATGTATTCACTTGCGTACATCACTACTGTAGCTTACAACTATTGACAAACAGATATGTGCAAGTTTGAATCGTCTTAAAGGGATGAAATGTGAGCCAAGCAGACATATTACACACAAGCTTACCATGAAGTCAAAGCTTGTTTTATATTGTTTCTAATCCTGCTACTAGTACTACTGCTCTTCATAAATGTTGATATTCACTGAAGCAAGAAAAAATCTTAGGAAAGAACTGCAAAACAAACAAGAAAAACTTAAGGACTGTGCCACAAACAAAGCTGTGGTTGGCAAAAGAATGGAAAAACGGAAAAACAGAATACATGTTTCATTGTCAGCCCCCAATCTAATTGTTTGGCTTTACAGGAGTGTTTGATTTGTGCTTAAGCAAGAAAGAAACTGAGCTAATCTAGCCAACCTAAAAAAATTGTTGGTTCTCAACTGCGTCGGCTTTTCATGATCTATGTTAATAAAAATTGTTTTTGATTCTGGTACTTGCCTTTGTTCTGTAATGTCATGGTTGCTGCATATGTTTGTGCTTCGTATCCTCCATCATCACTTTTCTCACCTGTGACAAGGTTAATGTCTCCCTTGTTGATCTGCATATCCTTGAACTCTTCTTGCACTGTGGCCCCCATAATCTGTGTTATGTAAATGGCTGTTATGTATGTAATTTAACATTTGTGTACCTTTGCTTCTGATTGTTTTTTGTTGACAAACTAACTGGCAATTTTTTTCTGTTTAATACCAAAATGCAAGTACACAAAGTTGTTCATATAAAAGCAAGACTTATTTAAATGTCACTCTTAGAATAGCCATAGTATCCAGGTAGTTTATTTACATTACCGGTACATATTTGTCTCAGATACAACACATCGCTTGAATGAAAAGAGTACAACAAGGGTATAGAAATGTTTACACACAACTCTTCATAGGGTAGGAGATAGTTGGTACAACGTAGTCAATACTGAAAAGAAAGAAACACTGAAACAAGGCACTGGTAACTACTGCATTTGGTCATCATCAAACAGAAGAGGTGCATAATGGTCCATGGGTAACTTAACTGTTTTGGTTCTTTAAAAAAACGAAGTGGCTATGCATCCGCCATGCATGACGCGGTTCAAATAAACACTGAGTTTGTCAAGTCACCGGCACCGTCATGGTACTGTAGTGGGTGCGATTACGTATACTGTCCGAATGGTTTTCGGTTTAGCTCTAACCTTGGCATCTTCCGTTTTGGTAGTACAAGTGGTTTCATGGGAATGGGACCTGTTTTCTTTACTTTTTCCAAAAGTACCAAACTTTTATGTTGAGATTTATGGTTTAGCTTTAGGGTTTAGGTTTAGAATTAGCTTTAGGGGTTACGTTTAGTGGTTAGGTTTATGGGACCAGTTTTTCTTTACTTTTTCCAAAAGTTTCAAAACTTCTGTCTTCAAAATTGTGGTTTCAGGTTTATAGGTTAGCTTTAGGGGTTAGGTTTAGGTTAAGTATGTTTCTACCAAGCGTAGTGTAGTCTACTGCATACTCATTGTACTTTACTATCATGTTACAGGTGGCAGATTAATAACTTTTCAAATATGAAGGTCCATAGGCTGTAGCCACTACCTTAAAAAAATTTTCAACACTAAAGATTTTTAGGTAATCAGAGGGATGTAACAATTTAGATGTCAAGTGTAGTACTAGTGACAGCTTCTTGTTTTTTGAATAGCAATTTTTTAACTGTTGTGTCTTCGTTCAGAATGGTTCTTAGAATATAGTTATGTCTTGGCTTTGAGACTATTACAGAGTTTATAATGAATCACTCATACATAAATATTCCTTGAGGTAGAGTTTCTTTTCACCATGATAAAAGTCAAGAAATTATAAAATGTTATCAAGCTTAACTGTCGTAGCAGAGTGATAATCAGAGGACCAAAAGGATTTTCTTTGACCACTTCTATCAAGTCAAGAATCAATGCATACCTAGAATCTGACAGTCAGATTCTGACTGCTTTCTGAAGCCTCTCTCAGACAAACAATCCCACAGCCAACCATGCCCCACAGTGACACAGCCAAAAAAATGAAAAGACTGGTAAAACAAAAACTATTTGACATCATTGTCAAAGGCTTCTTACAAATTTTCTCTGGTTATAGCTCTTTCATTAACCCCAGTGAAGAATCTCTTGTCATCCTTCCACAAAAACACTCCTAGGCACCAGCTGACCTTAAGCTACCCCCATCCCAAAGTGCTTCTACACCACCAATATGCTTCAGCCAAACCAAAATACATGCTGTAATCTTTTCCTTCCTGCATGGTTCCGGGGCATGCCCAGAAGGCCTATGGCCACAGCATTTGAAAAACTGCATATCTTTCTCTGCAGGTGATGCAGGCACTTTCCTCCTTGCCAGCCCAACTGAAGTAGTCAACACCTTATGAATGGTCATCTCCCAACTGTCCTACGGCCTTTCCTTTATGTTGTATAACTTCACAGACTGTGATACCTGAGATCCATTGCTGTAAGTTGCAACTACCGATGCCTGGCTGCAAAAGTTTGTATGAGTCCCTACACTGTAAGACTCTGGCAATTACTCCAGCCCTCCAAAGTTGAGGTAGGCACCCTCGCGGGTGTGAAGCTGCAGTCTGTGCTACACATTCTTCCATGGCGCAACTGCACAGTGAAAAAATTTTACTAAAACTTGATGTTGAAAATGCCTTCAACATCATCATCTGAGACACAGAGTAGCATCTATAAGCTATTTGTTTTTGTTTGCATATATATTATTTTCTACATCATTAAATTTTTTTAACTGACTTCGGGCTTTTATGACATCAAAAATATGAGGCGAGCAATTTGTAAAAAATAAAGTTTTAAAGCATAGATCAACTTTTTTACAGGCATTAAGCTTTATTAGAACAATTAAAATATTTTATGATTACTTTTTAACGTTTTGTTGGCCATTTTGGATTTTAAATTGGTTGTTTTACTTCTTTCACTTGGTTGACAAGTGACTATGAATAAGGTAGAAGAAATAAGGAAGTCATGCAAAAGGGTAAGTTTTGAGGTTATTCATTTTGAACTGATCAGCATAGATTATTACAGCATAATGTTGTTATTGAAGACATGTCCAAATTGTCATAATCATATATTAAAAGTTTGTTTTTATGGTCAAAGTTTGACTAGTTGAGGCTGTAAACAAACATCCTGGAAATTTCTAACCTGGCTGAAAACACTATATTATTCATGCATGATTGTGATGACAAAACCGCACACATGTGTTAAATGACAGCATTGTGATCCACACTAGATTCCATGGCAAACACATGCTCAGAATTTTTTAGAGAACATTTGCATCATGCAATAGAACCAACATGCCCATGTCATTATTATGCTTAAGAAAAAATTGTGACATGCTTACAGTGATGTATCTAGCCTGGCAAAAGGGGGTCTGTCATGGAAGGGCAGATTTTGATTTTACTTTTAAGAATAAAACCAGATTTCTTACAGGTGTACCAAGACCCAGTCAAACCTGGCTAGTTGCCTAGTGTGGTAAGCTGTTTAGATAGTGGTGCCGCTAGAGCTCAACATATAAGGCTTTTTTTGACCAATACCAATGTTTTTCATTGTCAACAACTGATGTCAATACTGATAATTTGGTATTACTCAAAACACAGTTGAAATACATTACAATGCATTTTTTTCCTTCTGTATGTAGGCCACATAAACAAATGGAGAGTAATTTATTATACAAGTTTCAGTATGAAAGAGCAGATTGCACAATGACAAATTAGGAACTTATTATAAATAAATAAGAGACAAAAAGTGGCAGTGTGGGTTTCCGAACACTCTGTGTAGAAAATAACGTAGTGGCCTTTGTGAGCAAATATTTCCCATTTGCTGATATGACACACTGGCAACATCACCATATTGGCTGATACATCAGCATGCGCATGATTCGGTTGAGCTCTATGTAGTAGGTACTGGTTGCATCGTCGAAACACACAAGGAAAGATTTATAAGATAAAACTTGTTTTCTGTCACAGCAAATTTATTACATCATATTTGCCTTTTGTTCCTGTGAACGTGGTGCAGAAAATATATGCAGCTTGTTCAACAATCAGCAAATGTCAGCCATACAGCAGCGAGAACTTTGTTTGTCCAAATGTACACGCATTTATAAAATTGATGTTGACAATCAGTTGCATAACTGTGCCTGTGGAGCACTTTCTATTGTATTGAGACTGAGATAGTTAACAAGATACTTGCAAAATCACTGCAGAAAAGAATGGTTGAGTGCAATTGCTCTGATGATTTTGCATCGTGATGTTAAAATCAATTATGAGAAATTAGTATAAGACTTCTTGTGTGGTAAACAACGTCGCCGTCAACTGTTCATACCAATGAAGTTGTTATTGAAATACAACGCTTGACTGGTATTTTGTTTAGATAATGTGATGATAGTTTCTGAGGCCAGCTGTTGTGGCTTTCAATATGAGAATTTGTCATAAAAATATAAACTCACTTACTTGAGGTGACACTGAAGTAGGCCTAAACCTTATTTCTCCTATCATAACCTAGGTGTAAAAAGCAGATAAAATTAGGGCCTACATATGTTAGCAAAACTTATACAGCTGAAAACGTTAAAGAGATTGGTAAGATTATGCCTAACAGTGGAACACTTAAAACAATAAGTCACAAACTGCACCTGAATTATGTTGCTGGTTTTGTCTTGCATTTCACAATTTGTTGCCACTACTAATAGTCAGTTTGGCTTGAATTTGCAGCAATGCTGATACGTACATATTTTTAATCCAACACTCTGTGGTATATTATACAAACGCACCATTTTCACTGTTTTTAGATACTTCTAAGGTTTTTGACAGAACTAAGCGCAGCCTGCTGTTCAAAAAAATAAATAAGAACAATGCACCTATCCAAAGAAGGAGAATTTCGGTGTTGGAACCAGACCACGCCAGTGATGTAAAGCACTTTTCTATCAGATCCCTTTACTGTTTACAACCAGTGATGTTAGACAAGTGGGAGCTTAAGTCCATGTCTATTCGCTGTTCACATTTATGAACTCTGAGTTCATCTGGCTCAACAAGCAATAATTTACTAGTAAATTCTAACATGTTTCATGCTTATTTTTTATGTGTATTTGATATACATGCATTTGTTATAGAAAGGTACCAGGTTTTTAGACAATGAGTTTCCTCCACAATTGCAATCATTATTCCATTTCCCGCAAGAGATGTCTTCACAAAATTATCGCTGGAGAAGGCCTTACCAGGTGACTTTTTCAGTTCTGGGTTTCATCATACTGCTATTTGAACATATGTTAGGTTTCCTATTAAAACTGACATTCAGTATTGCTTGCAGTTGCATTTTAAGTTTAACTTTTCTTATTCAGAAGTTAACTGCAAATGATATGGGAATGGCTTTCTGGCGGTAATTTGTTAAAAAGCTAGATTTTGAAACCAGACTGGTACAACCATCTTTTAGTAATTGATCAGCTTATACTTTACAAATACTACAATAAATAGGTTGAAACCAAAACATTTTAAAATTAAGTCTGTTGTGTTGTGATGCTGCATTCTTTTTTACATGGTTTTGTACCAAAAACATACCAGCTCGTTTTGCGGTGAGCTTTTTAAATATGTTTTGGTATTTTTTTACTTGCAAATGGTTTCCAATATCCTATGCATGTATATAGTGGGACTGGATCAAAGTGGTTTAAAAGAATCGTTGTCCACTAAAAATAATTGTGATGATATCTGTCTCTTTTATTAGCAAACATTTGTGCAACAAAATCATAATGCCAGTTATTGCTCTTTTGGTTTATCTTGATGTGCTTGGTGACATCCACAGTTCAAATATTAATTGGAATTAGGATTAGGAATGTTGATAGAGACATGGCCATGGGGAATGTTCACCTCAGAACAGGGAAGGACAAGTTTCCGTGTGGGGAATGTTCACCTCAGAACAGGGAAGGACAAGTTTCCGTGTGGAACATTATTAAAGGAACCAGCTGTAAAGAACAAACTGGACTTGTGCGTCATTTTTTTTACTTCCAATGCACAATCCTGCGCTTCATGCATTGGTGCATTGTTATGTATAACATACAATCTCAAACGTGGTATAGCATACACACAGTGGTGATGATAATGTCTGTTGTGTGTTCTACTGCAGCTTGTGTAAAACAGTATTTATAACCACTGCGGATTTTTGAGTTGGGTGACATGCTACAATACTGTAATTATATTTGAAATTGATGTTTGAAGAGTGTTAAAATAGTTGTTATTTTGCCTGTTCAGGTTATCTTTTACCATCCAGGAGTTCACTGCTCCTAAGTTTTAACTTTCCTGCTCACCCACACCATTCAAACCCCAATAAAATCTGGTGCATTCAAAAACAAGTAACATTCGATGGCATGAAGAGCCAACAATAGTTCAATTTAATTAAATATTCTGTGTTGTATCTCCTCTATACCAACAACTGCACCTATGCACTGGTGTTCAATCAAGAACACGTGTGGAATATTGTAAGATACTCTTGAGGAATATACATTTGTAAGTCAAAGTGGTTTCACAGTTGTCAGTCCAGCATGATTCAGAGCTGGTAAAGAATAGTGCAGGCTTGACAAAACAACATCAATGAATATACTTGTAATTGGTCATTAAGAAAGTGAGGTCTCTTGGAAACAAGTAAGAACCTGGGCACTTTATGATGTAACCCGGGGGTTCCTACCCTTTCTCTGACCATTTACCCCTTCAGCTTTTGGACAGATGAGCATGTACCCCTAAAATATTTTATGACAAAGAGGCTGAGTAAAATAACAAAATCTACTGAATTTTTAATAGAATTTTTAGATTTTTAGAACTATAGAGGTACACTCCGTTTTTATGTCACAAAGTTTATTTGTTGCGACTGTACAATAAATGTACCCCTTCAGATAGGTAAATATACCCTTATGTAGCCCAGGTTGGGAACCTCTGATGTAACCGATGATAACTTTTATTGCATCATAAAGTGACCTGACGTCGTGGTGTGGCCTGGTATTGTGACGTCATCTAAACTAGAACTTATACAACATAAAATGGCCCAAAGCCACCCTGTTTTCCACTGTGGCATATTTATTGTTATATACTTTGAAACAGAGGGAAAAGTTCTCTTATCTCATTTTGTTGAAGCTGTAACAATTAATGAATTTGTGCAGCAATCAGCCACGCTTGATAGCAGAAATGCATTGAAAAAATATCAAGTAACATACAATGTGATTGTTGTAGTTGGAGTGGATTCTATCTGCGGCTTTCCATTCCAGACATATACGTACCTCGAGATGACAAGTAAAACTCGAATCTTGTTATGGGTTGATATTAATGTTGCACAAATTTGCTGTTCAACTTATTATTTGTTCTATCCTTTTCCGATTTTTAGGCGATTTTTTGGAAAATTTAAAGTGACCACAGAAGTGAAGTAATTCTTCATGCGGTGGAATGATTCAGCAATTTTCCGTTCTTGGGTTTGCACAGCAAAATCCTGCTTAAACTGTTTACTGGGCACGGCAACGTAAAATTAAGCCCTTGATTGTAAATCATTTAATACAGATCAGATAGTGGACCTGGTATATAAATAACTGTAAGTTATGTGTATTATTCTTCACTCATTTCGTAATAATGCGGTCACACATTAGGTGTGTCTTGACCTTACGTTCTTCCTTTAACTCCGAGGTCAAAACAAAATTTTTGCCTTGCAATAAAATTTAATGGCTGGTTGAAGGGATGATAAATGGAAATTTACCAGGTTGCAGGTATTTATCAAGTAGTTCGAAATAACAGGACTTAAAAATTATCGTCACACTCCGACAGCCTTTGTAACCACCCATAGGGGTTCAACGAAACGTCAAAATCCGTTGCAGAACTTATTTTCTGTCAGCTTTTAGGAGCATCTTTTGTGTGGCGGTTCGAAACCACCGCGTTTCGAGAGAAACTTAGGCTCCTGCTGAGGAATTGAACCCGGAAAGGTGCATGGTAATTATGTCTTTACTTATAAAAGCAACACTACAGGAATTGGGGCTAAGTTTATCAAGCAAAGCAATAATTTTATTAAACAAGATATAAAACAAATTCCGTGATGGAGAAGTGCACGTGTGATGCGCCACTCACAAACTTTAACAGTAAGCAAACTTTAGCCTTGTGGCAAGCTTTTGAGGAATCTGCCTGCTTTCTGCTATCATTCTTCTGCGACGATTAAAACTTGCAAGCGTATCTATTTTTTATAGTTAAAGGCCACAAAGATGGCGGCAAGTAAATCAGTCACAGTTTTTTGACGGGGAAACTAGTTTCGCGTTTTCCAACGCATCATCAGTCCTGTAAATGTAAGACAGATCTCACAGGCAAAATGTTGGCACTTGGAAACAAGTAAAGAAAAACACACGAACTGTGGCTAGTTACAACGACATTACTAAAATTTTTTTAAGCTAAAAGGTTGACCTTCCCAGAGCCAGCCTTTTAGCTTAAAAAAATTTTTAGTAATGTCGTTGTAACTAGCCACAGTTCGTGTGTTTTTCTTTACTTGTTTTCAAGTGCCAACATTTCGCCTGTGAGATTTGTCTTATATTTACAGGGCTGATGATGCGTTGGAAAACGCGAAACTAGTTTCCCCGTCAATAAACTGTGACTGATTTACTTGCCGCCATCTTTGTGGCCTTTAACTATGAAAAATCACAAACTTTAAGTGGCTGTTTGCGTATATCGTAGCCTTCCATAATAGAATGAACCCGCACTCTGAAAATCTTGCTGTTTATATCATTGTGGAAGCGAATGGGGTCTGCAATGTCGTTATTCAAAGCTCCCAACTTTAATAAAGTTATTTGCGTCCGTGTGTTTGACGGTAGTGAGTGACATAATGCATTCGAAAAGTTGGCATTTTTACCAAGAGTGCATGTCCCGAATGCTTTTTGAATACGAACTTTAGCAAACTTCACGTTGATGCAAAGATTTCCCCTACATTGTGAGCACGTCGCTACGTGGCTCCAGTACCGGCGCTGCAGCAGCTTTCATACTTCTTGTGTCGTTCGAAAATTCGTGATTTGTTGCTCTTACGCAAAGATTCTACTATGCAGTATTAGACACACTTAGTTCACCGTAGGTATAAAATCTATGAAAATTTATTGTTTTCAAGGTTTCTTTCCGAAACGCTGCAGCGGTGAGATCAATCACCGATCTTCCCCCGGACAGATTTTATTAAAAGGGCAGTTCTTCCACAAAGGTTTTATGAAAAACAGTGCTTTTATGTGTCACCCAATGCGACAGGAATGCTTTCAGTAGCGCTATTTAAAAAAAAGCTTAATGAAAACTAGTGAAAATGTTAGGGAGTTTTATTGTCTGCAACACCGTTCAACTTATCCACTGATTGATCCTGACATTCCATTCGTTCCTTTTGCTTCGTTCGGATCATGGCACTGACTTGTCGGCGCTTTTTGAGTGCTCCTCACCGGAGGCCAAACGCGAAGCTAGAGCTAAACGAAAATACAGCCTAACACGAAACTAAACTCAAACAAAAATATATGTGTCAGCAGAAAACTTGCAGAACCCCCCACAGTTTCGATCTAACTCCATTTGCATTTGCGCAGCTCAATTGCGGTGCAGCCGGGCTCCGTTGGACTGTATTTCAAGATGATCCAAGACCCTCAGATGTCAAACAAGGCGATCTTGCCGACTGCTGGTACAAGGGGTTTGATTCTTTTCTGAGTTTATTAAAGATGCTTCTTTTTTCTATGAAAAGCACTGGAACAAACTACAAAAATCGTAGTTATGGCCAGCACGCTTCGTTGCTGTATGGTAGCTTAGCGTCCCGCACCAACTGTGCAACAAATTGCTCGAAAGGCATTTTGGGTGTAACCTGCAACAACATGTAGAAAAGTTCTACGCCTCAGCCTCTCGGTAAGCTCACCACGCGACTTTGGCCACGACGCCGCAAGCCGAAATGTAAAAGTAACTAAACAAGAATGAAGCAGGTGTGCAGCGTAATGTAGGCGATACGAAAAACAACGCTTCAAACGTGCTCTGGAAACGTTGCAAAATCATGGCAGAAGCTTTGAGGGACTGTAGATTTTCGCGCCAAGGATGCCAGTAAAATGAAGCTTTGCGGATGCAGAAGGATTGAGTCATTTGACTGAAGGAAAATAGGTTGAGTGCGAAATACGGTAGATTGATAAAGTCACCCTTTTTCTAAATGGCTTGTAACTAAAACGTGCAGTACAAAGTTTTGATGCAACACAAGAATAAATTCGTGGAAAAAGCAGGTTGCACAGAAGACCTCAAAATATTGCTATTTGTTCTTTACCCCAAACTTGTCTGCCAATTGCTGCGCGAAATTTTCATTATTATCAGGGTGCTGTAAATCAACAACTCAGTGTAGAAAAGCAACAGCTGAACAAAATTCAAAACCTACTTTTTGCATAAATTAACAAATGCCCCTGCAAAATGTTTACTCCTTTTACGTTGAGTGTGTGGCGTTCTCTCGCTTGAAATTGCACCTGAATCGATTCATCGCTACTTCCGTATGAGTTTCCATGTCGGTCTCTACTTCCATAAATTTCCATGTCTTATTCTAATTGAATAAGATTTTAAGACTAAAGATGCGTAGTGTTACGTGAAATCGATTGCCTTAACAAAATTTGCTCGACTGATCGCTTGCGTCACCTTTGTGGAGACTAGTTGTTTCAATACAAGATATTTGCAGGTTTGAACCATCGCAAAAAGATGTGTTTGCTCCTCAAAAGCTTGCAGCAAACGTAGAGCTTTTAATTGCCCTTATGCCGGTTGTTCTTCATATACATCACCACACATATTCCTTGGAAGATGATGTGATAAAACGTTTTTTTCAGGTTTATCAACGCTCTGGCTGTTTTAGCTGAACGTCCCGAGATGTTGATGCGCGTCATGGTATCCAAGGAGTGGAACGACGAAGGTGCTTACGCCGTCAGATTATGCAAACAAGGAATGTGGTACACCGTAATCGTTGATGACTTTCTCCCGTGCGACGTGCACGGGAATCTGGTGTATTCACAGGTACTATACAGTTGCTATCTACAAAGCAAACATTGTCCAGCAGGTTTTTGTTTTACTCGATTAAAACGAATTACAGATTTGATCGCTGTGTAGCTGAGTGTCAAGGATATCAGAGTGCTGCATGCTTGTGAAGTTGCCGCAATACAATCAAGCAACTTAGAACTTGACAGAACCGCATGGAAATTTGGAATCTTGACTGAAATGACATACAGGCCGTTTGAATCAACCAACAAAACCATTGTTCATAACTGAAACAGTGTATTCGCGAGTTAAAAACAACAACAACAAATTGTTAGAAGTGACCGTTTTGTTTCTCGCTTTCTGGCTGTTCTTTTCTCGATCATGACCGATCTCATTCCCTGGTTCTGAAACGTTCACTGCGCCTCGATTCTCAGGCGCTGCGTCAACAGCTGTGGGTTCCTCTGATAGAGAAGGCGCTGGCAAAGCTCCACGGATGTTACGAGGAACTTCTTACAGGTTATTCAGGCGAAGGCTTGGCAACGCTAACGGGAGCGCCGTGCGAAACTCTATCGTTGAAGGACCTAGGTGAGGCGTTCTTGTCACTCGCACAGGATGAACAACTTCCGCCCTGTGATAGATGTTAACCCGTATGTTGATTCATATGTCGCAGTGTTGGGGTGGGTCTGTTTGTTCATTTGAGCTGCTCTTTGTTGGTGCATTTGCTGTCAAATGGAGTTTTCGTTCTTTCAGTTCGTTTTCTGTTTCATGTTCGAGTTCTTTAAATTTTGATTTCATTAACAAACCAGTTTCAATCTCAATTTAAATTTCCGTTTCGGTTTCATATTATTTTCAATTTCATTTTGTTTTCACCAATGATTCCGTTTCAAATTTCATGTCAAGTTTAATTTCATTTTCAAATATGATTTCGAAAATTATTTCATTTTCAGTTTCATTTAAATTTTGATTTCACCCCCAATTTCATGTCAAATTTCTTTTTTTGATTTCGTTTCAGTTTCTTTCCTATTTAGAGTTCAAATTCGTTGTTAATTTCGTTTCATTTTGAAAGCTAAACAGAAACGCAAACAAAAAAACGCGTGGCCCGGCGTATTCACTACACAGTTCACAATTCACGTGAGTGGAAAAACTAACTTGAAGCCCGGCGCTATCAACGTAGAAATCATGTATGTCTCTATATTTCGATTGTGAAAAGCTTAACTTTTAAATTGCACACTAAACGTTTGCAATAGATATATTTACATGTTTAATAAAAAAAAAATTATACAGGTATGATACTTGTATATTTGATGGCGATTAAATCATATTGTAATGTATAAAGTGCGATCTTTGAGATCCGTGGTTTATATAATGAAGCTGTGCAGTTGCTAAAGCAGAAGATTCACAGGAAAGCTTGCTCGCCGAGGACAGGTCAAGATCTGTGTCAGTGCGGCAGACCTTAGCAACGTGTTTACGTTTGTCACGATTCAATAGTATCAATTTTTTGCACCAGTTCAAACAATCTTCTGGCCTGGCTTGAAGTCTCAAATTGATTTTCAGTATCTCAAATCTGATGATGTTGAACTGCCCTACTTGGAAGTCTACCCATCAAAAAATGTTTGGCGCCGCTATTGAGATTTGACAATATTCCGAATGTCGTTTTGCGCATGCTTGATGTGAAATTTGCGTTCCATAAATATTAAATTTGCATTCACAGCATGGAGAAATTGTGTCTGAGCTAAACCAGTATGCATATTTTGAATCCGAATTATTTGTTGCTCACTTATCCAATGATAATATCGCCACATCCATGATCTGCACTTTCGCATGAAATTAAAAATGAAATTCAAATTGAAATTGAAAATGAAATTTATAATGAGATTCAAATTTGAAAATGAAATTGTGAACGAATTGGAAAATGAAATCTTTGTTGAAATGAAATCAAAGTGAAAATGATATTGAAACGAAGTGGAAATTTCAATTCAAACTGAAAGCTAATTTCAAAATGAAATCAAAAGTTGAATGAAACCAGAAATGAAATCGGCAAATGATATAGAAAACGAATTGCAAAAATGAAAAATCCACTTGATTGCAATGGGCCACCATACTGATCTAAGATGGTTGTCTTCCACTTCGGAAATCTTTTTGTAAGGCTTTTGTTTCCGACTGCTAGTTGTTAAAAATGAAATCCTTTGGATGTGGACACTTTTTTGCGAAAAATAATCCTGTATTTACCTTCTTTTGTTTCTAAGCGTTTAAATTTGCGCGCGCTTTTTTAAAGTTACCAATTTAACTATTGATTATATCAGAGGTTATGCTCTCTTTTACACCAGAACCCGAAAAAGCAGAGGAAGCAGCTGATAAATATTTCAGAACACCATTTATTTCAGTACAAAAAGCGCTTCTCTTCCTTACCGACCTGACGCGTGCGAACTATCGATAAACGATATGCAGATACTGGAAAACCGTGCAGATCTCCAAAAATATATAGAGTTGACATCACGTGCAAAAGTTCA
>Ga0210059_1009602_pt1 | contig 15079 bp, 10 predicted proteins | sample Ectturendosymbi2_FD_188042 | JGI IMG/M metagenome (GOLD analysis project Ga0210059, IMG submission 188042) | Ecteinascidia turbinata endosymbiont from Florida, USA - Sample 2 (SPAdes) (version 2) | ecosystem: Host-associated > Tunicates > Ascidians > Unclassified | place: Key West, Florida...
ACATATATTTTGCTCTTTTTGTGATTGGTATGATTGAGATTGTAGCAATGTAGCGTAATATACTGAAGTGAGTGTGAATTATAGTATTAATGAAAATTCCGGCCCGCCAAAGAGTTGTACACTCGACATTTGGCCCGTGACTAGCAAAAGGTTGCCGACCCCTGGTCTAGACTTTCAACGTACATTGGAAGCGTGCAATGAAGCTAATTTTTAGTTATTCCTTGTTCCAAACACAACTTCTTTGATGGTGTGACAGTTCATCAATTCTCCCTTTTCCTTTTTCATAGTTCTTTCAGTAAATGTCAACATTTGCGGAAAACAGTAGTGGCAGGGATTCTCTCAACGGATCGAAGACAGTAAACAAGCTTTAGCCTTGCGGTAAGCTTCTGAGGAATCTGCCTGCTTTCTGCTTTCATTCTTCTGCGACGATCAAAACTTGCAAGCGTATCTATTTTTCATAGTTAAAGGCCACAAAGATGGCTGCAAGTAAATCAGTCACAGTTTATTGACGGGGAAACTAGTTTCGCGTTTTCTAACGCATCATCAGTTCTTTAAATGTAAGACAAATCTTACAGGCGAAATGTTGGCACTTGAAAACAAGTAAAGAAAAACTCAAGCTCATCATTTATTTTCTAAAATAACCCTGAACTTACTGGACATGCTATGGTTGTAGTAGTGATGCGTGTTACCATCATTTTGTCATAGAGGGTTGGCAATTGCAATTTTCATTTTGAAGTTTCGATTGCCCTTTTCCGATTCCTGCAAAAGGTCTGTACATGTGCAAGCGCAGCATGAATGGACTTGGTTAAATCCATGACTGAGTCTGATCCGCACAACAGCACAAGTGTTCGCTCAATGCTCCCGCAGGTTTTACCAGACGATGGCGTAGCAAGTACTTCCGCGGCGAGACTTGTCTGGGCATGTCTTGCAGCGGAATTTCGCTGAATTGCACGGCCAGCGTCGACTGTGGTGAAACAGCTGTTTACGTCCAAACATGTGGTTTAAGGAGGTTGCAAATCATTCACATTTTTATTGAGGCCTTACAATACCTGCTGTAGCTTGCAGTCTCAGCACGCTTTTGGCTGACAGAAAATAATTGGATTTTACTGTGGCCTACTGCAAGTGATTGATACAGTTGTTCAAGAACTGTTGTGCAGTTGGCCACTTGCAGGGGCCAGCACAGTACAGTACATGTATGTCAGGGTTTTTAAGGCGTTTTAGGGACCCGAATCGGGTCCCTGGAAAATTAAATCGGGTCCCTAGAATCTGAGAAAATCGGGCCCCTACAATCAGAGATATCAGGTCCCTACAGATCCATACCAGGTACCTAACATTTTCCTTGAAAAAAAACTGTATATATGATAGTTAATCTGGATGAAACAAGTTTATACGTGCACCTTTGGCTTTCTGTGGTTGATACTTGTTTCAAAAAGATTTTAATGGCTTCTTTCGTATGTTATCCTACATTCAACAATGTATATTGTATGTACTCACTGTATCCATGTGTCAAATTGTATCTCAACTTCAGTTAAATACTAGTGCTTTCCCAAACTTTAGCAGTTATCTTGAAACAGAATAAGTGGAGCTCACTCTTCCCAAAATGTTCCTTCATTGCTGTCCTCAATGTTTCATCATTGTTGGCTGATAACTTGGCTAACGCCTCCCCAAGCCAAGAGAAGATGCTGCAACAGGTGTAAGCACTGAACTGATAAAAGACAGTTTGTAGATACAATCAACAGAATGTGAAACAAGAGAAGGAACAATTCTAGACTAAATACAAACCATTAAATTAAGTCGTCAAATAACAAGTACACTACTAAAAATGCTATTAGTTAAGAACTGTAACAGCTTGCTTAATCATGAGATATTGCATATTGTTCAAGCTGGCAATATTACTAGCCTAAGTAATATTGTTAGCAGCACAATACAACATTATATTTCAGGTTGCAACAATTAAGTTGTAGTAATTTAATTTATTTGTTTATGAGCAGACACGAAGTCCATACTATTAGTATGAAGTACCTTCTTGAAAGTGGTCCACGCACTCTGCAGAACGCAAGTTGATAAAAACAAGCAAATCAGAACGTAGTACAAAGCATTGAAGCCGGCGGAATCACAGGGTTGCAGACACTTTTTGCAACTGCGTTGAAGACAGAACCATATAGGGTTACAGACACATTCTTCGTAACACTATTGTTAGCTAACACGTAACACTTGTTACAGCGCTATTCCGGAGTAGGGCGCTAATTCCTAAATTGGTCAAGTGTAGGTAAAATGCGAAAGCATTATGGTTTGACATGCCATCAGTCAAACGGACATTGCAAAGATCGATCACTCATTTACAAAGGAAAATGCGATTATAGTGTTCAAAGAATAGTGACAAGTACAAACAATCTGACTGCATCAAAGCACGTAACCATACATAGTAAAATCATGCAATAATCTCACCTGGTTATCTTTCAGTTTCTAAAATATAATGCAAAACATCTGACATTTTCTTGCTTGTGGCAAAGGAATTATTCCTAAAAACTGACTTTTTCTAAAAACAAAGTGACTGAGTAACATGTCCATGTGTTTATTCATAATGACTTGCAAATGTTAAAGTAGGTTCATTGCCAAAGTATATCATAGCAGGCAAGGTGCCATTCGAATACTTAGAAATTTAAGTGATGACATTTGATAATATTTCCAAATATATCTGTATAGTTAAGAAATACAAAGACTAACATATTAAAATGCACAAATATGCCCAATTAAAATTCAGAGTTATTTTTCAGAAGTATTTAAGCGTGACAGCAAAAAGTTATACCTATCCCCATGTCATTTTTATGGTTTCATGTGAAAGACAAGATTTTCTTTAGATTCCCAATCAAATGCAAAATATGCAAGAAAAATGTTTTTGCATTAAAGAGCCTTGTGGGTGGCTTACTGAAACAAAAACTTAAACTAGTGTAGTTTTTCTTTCAATTATTTTTTCTACCATTTTAAATAGAATATTTTTGATAGCCTTGCATTTTAAATGAAAAAGAAGATGAAATCAGTATGTGTGATAATTTTATCCTACATTTTCTTTTCAGTTAAAAAGAAAAATATTTTTTAACTTGCTGTATTGTTTGAAACAATGAAAATGTAAAAGATCTGAAAAAAAACTAATGAAAAACATTAACACATTTGTTCTCAGTGGATCCAGTCAGAAAAAATTCTCATTGTTATTAGGTGGTTGACCATAGTGCTTCTTCAAATTGTCACGAAATTCATAGACACATTAAAACCAGCTGCCACATTGTCACACTTGTGGCCACAACCATTGTGCAAAGCCTTTAGTAATATCAAATGAGGCGGCTGATGATCACAAGCACATCACAGGTGGATGAAGTCACTGTCTCATGTCAATCAAGTTTTTGCAATCATCGTGATTAAAAGGTTAATTAACATGGCCCTGTATTTTTGGTTGCTTTAATGAAACCAGGACATCCTATGACATGAGAACTAAAGTGTTAAAGAAGAAATAAATTCTGTAGCAAGGGTCTCAAGCTCAAATTGTTCCAAGGACCAAATGAGGACTTATAAAGTAACCTGAGGGCCGCATCATGATTACCCAAGAGCTGCTCTTTGGTGGCGCTGATGCAATAATGGTGGTATCTGAACCTTATTAGAAACAACTTTTACATCTTAGTTTATGCGAAAAGCATCATGAGTTACAGGCAGATCATTTCTAACCAAGCAATTTTAAACACCGATGAATAAACTAAATGATGTAAATGTTAATTATTTGAAAATTCCCAAAGAGCATTGGGAGCTGCACAAAGTACCCTTGCAGGCCATGGCCCATGTTTGATACCCTTGGTGTAAAGCATACATAGGCAAGGATGCTTGCAGTTTCACTTTTTCCTCCATCATAAAGCTGTAATTTTTTTATGAAGTCACTATGTGATTTGCAAAACAAGCTGCTGGCTGTTTCATAAACAGGTAGTATTACTGGCATAGACATTAAACATTTCAGTGGCTCTTGGATGAAAGGTGCATATTTTGGCAGATAACTCATCTTTCTTTTTGTGAATTTAGTAGCTAAGTGTAGACTGATGGCAACGTCTAAGATCTTTTTTTGGGTTAAGACGTTGACCACAGTTGCATCCCATATCAGATTCCAGCCTCTTTTCCATGGACAGAGAAAAACAAGATTAGTTAGGTCATGTAACTAACTTTTCCAATATTTCTTTGTGTAAGGAACAGTGGCTGTCCAGTATTTTTGCCTATCTGGCATAGAGGCTTCAATTTGCTGTGAATTTATTTTTGTAATGTTATCTGTATATACCTTTTTAATCACATATGGATTTCATCTAGAACTTACTGGTAATCACTGCTGCATCTCTATAAATTTTGAAGTACTACACAAGTTAATCTAGATGTCTTAGTTTTTTTGTGGTGTGATACAGGCTACAAGCCACAAAAGCAGACACAGAAATTGATTGAAATGTACTTGTATGTATTGCCGTCATAGCCTGAAGAATACATACAACAACTTTTAACCAATAAGCAGTGGATTAGCCAAGGGACTGCATGTTAGTTCTGTAAGAAATAAAAAATGGATAATCAATAAGTGAAAAAAAGTTCATGTGAAAAAAGCAAAGAATTGTTTTCAACACAATGCCTGTAAGTTACAACAAGTTTGCACAGGTACAGATTGAATACTGTGATGTAATGATAAGTACATAGAACTGATTGCCAACATTAAAGCATGTGATTAGTAAAAGTTGTCTTTTAACATATAGAAACCTTGTCTTTACCAACAATGGTTGGCAGCAGAGTATTCATAAATACTTTTCTGTATATACATGTACTGTAGGGTCAGATGACCTCACCTCCAGTATCTGAAAGCAAATTTGTTATGCAAATTTCACTGTGTAGGATACATTGTCTGTATAAAATATACTTGCCAGAATGTAGCTAAGACTGTAAGATGAACCTTCATAAAAACTTGACGCACATTTTAGGTGTGGGTTAAGTGATGTAAGTAATTTTGTTATTTCACAGTGCATGGATGGTTACCACAAAACCATAATAGCAGCAACATGAATTTATGAAAGTGTTTAAGTATTAGTATGCCTTATTTTTCAGACCATAAGGCGCACTTAAAATCCTTTCATTTTCTCAAAAATCAAAAGTGCGCCTAATGTATGAATCTGGTTGTGCTTTCTCATCTAGAACTAATTGCATGTGGTATATGATGCTATTTATTTAATTGCTAGATATGATTTTATTGTAAACAGACCATCGTGTTACAGTACATAATGAAACAACAATTCACTGCAATGAGCAGCGTAAAGAGTAGCTAGCACATACGACAGATCATGTCACTCCACGAGGCCCTGACTACATTTGCCCACACCAACTCAAACGTGTGCGCAACTTTAATTTTATTCTATTTGTGTCTAGCAGATTAGGCATGTGTGACATGTTAAACTCCCTTGTATATGCATTAATCCAAGGGAGTTTGATCTGTCCGATTAAACTCACTCGTATGTTATCTGAGTTTTGCTTCATTTAATGCATCTTATAATCCGATGTGCCTTATGTATGAAAAAACAACAACTAACATTCAATTTTTGTCGCTGCGCCTTCTAATCTGGTGTGCCTAATTGTCGGAAAAATATGGTACTGTGAATCGTGGTGGGCAATTTTCAAAGCCTGGTTTTGATTGTCCTGGTGATCTTTAGCCAGTATTAAGTGTTTTTTGAAGGTTGATCTACATGCCAAAAAAATTGAGTTAAATTCGGAATTGGTTTTAAGTGGTTTATGCCTAAGGTGTTACAGCAAATGATTTTCTGAATCTGTTGGGAATAAACCGTACAGGAAAGTCCCTGCGCTTGTTAAAGCTTAGGCAAAACTGATGATGGTGCTGTAAGTTGCAACGATGCAATGATCGTGTGATAAGCTGTGATAAGTACCACTTAGTCTTAGCAAAATGCTATTACCTGTGTTAATACAATCTGTAGAATGTGTGAACATCATTTACGTGTATGTGCTGATGAGGAATGCTAAGAAATAGTTGGCGTTTTTTATTTAATTTGAATAAGCAATACATCGGTACACCATTCTCATTTTCATTTTTTATGAAATATTTTATTAATCGTGGGTGAAGAATTTGTGGTTTGGCAGAGATAATTAAACATGTTGTGCATGCATTAAGTTCAACAGTATGTTGGACACATAGTAGTGCAGATTAAGAAATGTTTTATCTAGTTGATTATGCTCATTTTTAGCTTTGACCTTTTCAAAATTCAGTTGCAATGCATGTTTGAGATATATTTAAAAATTACATTATTGTACTTAAATGGAATTTTAAGTCATAAGAATTGGTTCCTTCAATTGTTTTTGGGATTATGCAAATGATGTTTGTTGTGAATTGTGATAAACATAATTTAATAGTTTTGAGTTGCAATTATTATTACACTGGTTACTCCTTTATCATGGCCTCAAAGCACGTATGTAATTTGCAATTCTGCGACCATGTATAAAGTCAATTGCTCTATCAAAATGTACAGGTTATAGTACAGAAGAAGATTTGTGTTCTAAGGTTTTGATTTGTGTGTGACACAATTGCTTTTGCTGTTGGAATGGTAAGTCATATGTTGAGTTTTTGCATATGTGGTAGGCAAATCCAATCTATTTTGAATTTTTCTAGTTTGCTCAATATCATCCATCACTTGTGTCTCCTGCAGCATTTATAATATAATGATATACAGGCTATGAGTGTTGCCCCTGCAGATAGCAAAATTCAATCTGATGCAATGGGTCACTTGAGGTTGCATTTCTAACTTTCAGTGCGGTGTATAAAACTATGTGTGACTAATTCCTCTTTGGACACAACCTTGTTACACAATTAAACAAATAAAAAACAGTACTCCATCTGAAGGTTGTAACACTTTCTATGCAACTTTGCATTAAGTTGACTCTAGTGGATCGCAGATCTTGTGAAATGTTAAATTGCTGCCACTTTGGTCTTATTCAGGAAATGAACTCCTGAAACCGATTTACATGGTGAATGCATTTCTATGCCATCTGATTTGTTTTGTGCTTAATGCTTTATTTGTAATAATTGCACAGTAGTCCACCTTCCTATGTTTCAATATTTTGTTCAAAGTTTACTTCATGTATCATGTTTGATGTTCATGCTAAAATGTTTAAGAATATGTTGAAATGTTATGACTTCAATTTTCTCCATTAAAGTTAAAACTACTGTTTATACTTTTCCAAATTAGCATGTTTCTTTGTAGAATTCCCATTTAAACGTTTTTCTATTCAGAACTCTTATTTACATTTTCTCACAGCAAAATTGACCAGCTTGTAGCAAATGCGTCGGTTATATTAGGATGTTTTTGCACAAAGCAGTTTGATGTTTGAAGGATAATCTACATTTCAATGATGCAGGCAAACACTACTACCAGCAGCCAGCAATATTTCCGCACTAGACCAAAGCTTCTTGCAATTTTGCAGATGGGAGGTGCACAAGGCCAGCTTTTCACTGCTGAGCAGGTGCGACTGTCATGGAAATTTTTTAAACTATACTCCCAATTGCGTGCGAAATGGTGTCAAATTCCCTGGTAGCCCTATAACAGCCTTTGGTGTTGATTTTGTAATGTCATGTATATACTCTATGTACAGCTTCTTAGCCTAAGTAAGGATTGGCTACCTTTCCCTAGTCACGGACCAAAAACGTACTCTGCAAAGTATGGCGGGCCGTACTAATTTTCCACCGACAATTCCGTTCCCTTTGCTGTTTATGATGTTCTGATAACTTTGAATTTATGCAATTATAATAAGATTATCTCCTGATTTACAATTTGTAGAGAATTTGTAAAGGGTCTGTGGGCCGGATGATTTTGCTTGGCAGGCCGGATCCGGCCCGCGGGAGGTTGCAAACCCCTGGCCTAGGTAAAATAATGAACTCCTATACATTCCAATATTTTTGTACAATTTGGCTTGTGACACGTTTTAGGTGGTGTATTTCCTTGGAAAGTATATTGAGAAGAACAAACTGTATGACTCTTTGAATAAAAGAATAATACACTGCGGGGCTGATCTTCTTGGGGAAGTGCTTGAAGTGGAAACTTTCACTGTCTCTGATTTCAAGTAAGAAAATTGATAAATGATTAGAGCTGTGAAATGTGTGATTGGCAGCGAATATTCAGCAACTACCATCAACGGACCAATGTGCTGTAGAATTATTTGTAAAGGTAAAGCTTTTCTTTTCAAAAGCACCGTCAGTATCTCTCACATTAATGCAGTTTGTGAAGTTGGGCACTCTGATGACATGCCAGATGAAATACGAAATAAGATGAATCAGTTGGTTGTTTTGTTTGTTTTTATAATATTTGCTCAATAAACATGCTATTACGCATTGCCTAAACGCAAGTGCATTATAGAAACTTATGGAAGTTGGTGTTTCCTTGTCTGTTCCCTGCAACCAAGAAGGAATTGCTGTTCAGCACTGTGGAAGACCAGGTATATTTCGACTATTGCATGGATATTTCGTGGTTTGTTGTATTGCGAACACCTTTGGCTTCCATTACCTTTAGACTTAGTGTACAGGCCTGTGGCACGGATTGCTAGAGCTTGTGCCAGCACAGGCGTTCTCTTTAGTTTCGCTCGCATTGTTTATTTCTTGTTCTGTAGGTATGGATTTTACACGAACTACCGTACTTGATAATGAATAGCTAGATGCCGTGAACGAATTATCTGAGAAAAAATTACAGCTAATACAAGAATCCTGAGCATTGCTGTTTATTTAAAACTATATCTTAGGACGCCCTGGGCATTGACGGCGTTTCATTTTAGTTAAAGAGATACGATGCTGCTGGGGCACACCTATACCTAGGGTTGAGATGCTTTTTTCATCATTTGCGCCCTTTAAATGCGCAAGGTTATTTTTTACGAGTCTTGCAATTTTTAGTTTGAAAATTTCGGCAGAGCGTGTTGGCGGTAAGTTTTTTTGTAAAGTGGGTTTTCTTGATTTTTTGCCAGGCAAGAGGTTTTTCATACTTACACTACGCGGCTTGGTTTGCTACGTACTTTTATTGCTTCAATCTAATTCTGCGGCGCTGTTGTTGATGCGTCGCTCTTGTTACTAGAGGCAAACGTTCAAAGGCGTTTTATTGCGAAAGACACGGTTGAGATTTTTGATATCGCTTTCGGCAATTGTTTCATTTGGGACATATCTTTTGATTGCAGACTGCTTTGTTGACATTTGTTGTCTCTCTCGTAGGACGCGCATTAAGTAATGAAATCGCCACCCAAAACACGGGAAAGAAAATTGCTCTAAAACACGAAACGGTCTACAAGAGAGGCGTATTTTATGCAAAAGCTTTTGAATCTCTGTTGCTCCTTGCAGCAGGAGACTTCGTCATCGACCGATCCCGATCTTCCATGGTGGCACTTTGTCAAAGGCCGTGACAAGAACGACGACGAAGGAACGGAAGTTGGAAGTTACACAGTAAGAAGCAGGCATTCGCTAAACGCGCTGGGTCGTGCGTTCTTTTTAGAAGCAAAAGGTTTGAAAAGTATGTCCTGGGCAGGCAGGATCGTTCGTAGAAGAAATATTCGTCAGAGGTGGGAGGATCAATTAATTTCGGAGTTCAGTTGGAATAGCAGCAATTTGTGAACCACCCCCTTGAATGTTATTGTCATCCCTTTAGTAAAACTACTGTGGTAATTTTACTGGACGTGGACATGGCCAGAATCGTACTTTAATACCTGCCGAAGAAAGCTTTCGTTACAGTATTTTTTCGCAAAACTTAGTTCCATTTTGATGGTCACAAAATGTCGACTACAAGAAAGCAGGAAGCAGCAAAAAAGATCGCTGTGACCTGTTGGCAGGACAACGCCCAAATTTGATCTGCAATTTTGCCTTGTGCTTGGTTGTTTCCAGGGCAGAGAGACGATTCTCGTGCACGACAGCGAATACGAGAGCGACGACTGCACGACCGGGATCGAGTACGAGCCGATCGATGACGATGACGACGATTCCGACGCCACGGTTCCAGTTTCGACGGACGGCGAGGACGATTACGAGCAAAACGTAAGCCCGGCTGCTGCTTGCGACGCGTCAATTTTAACGATTTTACGCCCTGGGGCCTAAATTGGAAGAAACTGAAGCTGCTCTAGCGTTTCGATTGGTGAGGAGCCAGCCGATGCTTAACAACAAACGTGCAACAGGCATGTTTTAAAAATTTAAGTTAAGTGTTCAACCAACTTTGCGCTGGATCACATGGCCACGCATTCACCACGGATTGAGATTTTTTTTGGAAATCCTGAAAATTACTCTGCGTCCAGATCACTGATATATGTGAAAGAAATGCTTCTCTTTGGGTCTTTAGTTTAGAGCAGCGTGAATACAGGAAAGACGAGCTGCTACCTTTAGCATTATTTTTAAACTACTCATCAAACAAACAGCTGCATATGAGGATTTAACTGTCAGGATTTGATACGAATCCTTAGTTTTCTTAAAACTACTTGCACTGTCCTGTCCATGACACACCTAAACGACATGTCTTTGAACGACCTTCGTTTCCCAAGATCGATTCCCCCGTTGCTAGGCTGCGTTACAATACGTCAGAGTTATGTCACCACCTCGAGCCGCGTTTGACCATTTGCGGTCATGGGTCATGATACTGCGTCACTCAATCGTTTTTGCCATTACGTGAAGTTTTTTCGTTTCACTGTTGCGTTTTGAAGATGTAAGTCGTGCCCGGTGGGAAATGCATTCTTAGTGTGTTGTTGCGTCACAGGATTTAACGCAGTCCTGTTGCGAACGTTTCGTTTCCCTGCCACCACCAGGGTGCGCAGAAACACTCCATCGTTTCTTTGTGTTGCGATTCGTCTCCGACCAGTGACAAAAATATGTTACGTATGGTCTTTTCTTTGTGTGTTTCTTAAGCCCCCACCCATTGGTTTTCCCGCTGTGTGAATTGTGCGCATGCGCCGTTGTTCCATTTGCCAGTGTTGCGCTATTTGCTAATCTGGCCAATACAACGTGCTCGTTAGAAACAACACAGAGAAAAAATGTGTTTTCTGATAGTTTTCACTACGTGTCCAAGCGTCCATTATATCGGAGTCGGTATAATAGCGTTTGCGTCGGAAAGTTTGTTGCGAAAAGGGCAAAAAACTTTTCGCACCAATTATGCTCATTTCTGTTATTTTAAGTGAAATGGAGGTGTTTTTTCAGAGGTACAAAGATAGATTTTTCCAGACTTGAGATCACTTTTTAAAATCGTGAAAAATTTTTCAAAATTTTGAACCGACGAGAGTCACAGCAGTGTTTCCGGATAGTTTTTTTATTTTGGATTTCCTGACTAAGCCGACCGTCGACAGAAGACCACGTAACTGCATACAGCGGAAGTAGAGTGATATCTGAACTGCTGGTCAACTGGATCTACGCACTGCGTTCCTATCTCAAACTTGCCTGATTCGCTGAGATCTTTATGACGTTAGCAGTGGTGTACGAAGTCTAAAATTTTCGACTCTGACTCCACTCTTGCTTTCGCTGAATATACTCTGACTCCTGCTGAAACTCCAAACTGAATGCTATAAGCCATTCGAAAAATGAATGCTATAAGCTATTCGAAAAATGAATGCTATAAGTTATTCGAAAAATGACTCCGGCTCCGACTTTTCGTGAAAAAATCAACTCCGACTCTGCTCCTACTTTCGAAATTCATTAAGACTCCGGCCGGAGCCCACTCCGGCTCCTGTACACCTCTGGAAGTCAGAGCTCGTGGTTGCGACTCGAGTCAAGCAAAACAAAAGAACTTCTATAAATGAAAAAGTTTTTGTTTTGTGAAAACGCCGGACCAGCGTGCACGCTGTCCACTCGTTCAAGTCTTGTTTTTCGTGGCCTGCTGTGAAGACGTCTGCGTTTGTCGAGAGTCGAGTCGAGTCGGAACCTTTATCAGCGACGTCTGTTTTTTTACACTTTTGCAGCGCGCCCTCCCTCGCTGGTGCAGGAATATCACGTAAATCACTCGCTGACGCACTCTGTCGAAGGTTCTGGATCTCTGTGGTTAAAGTCCATGTCGCAAACCCGCCGAAGTCCCCCCCCCTTTTACATAACCAAACGTTTAACCAGCAGCACAAGACGCAAGTAGGCATTGTGTGCCGCGGTCCCTCATGTGGCCGTGACGTTTGCGACTCGATGTGTTGCCGAACTTTGTGGCCGGATTTGGCCAGAATGCGGTTACTGCTTTGTTTGCTATACGTCCATCTGGGCCGCCGCGGCCCCAGTCAAACAAGCTCGATCCAAATCAAGGTTTTGTGTTTTCTCTTTGCTGTTGTTTTTTTTGTGGTGAAGCTTTTTCTTTTTGCAATAACTGGCCAGTGATGGAAAATGCTGATTTCTTGCACTTTGAGAGATCGTAGCAATGTGCCACTGAACGCAGCAATGTGCCACTTGTCATAACAATGTGTCACTGAATGTAGCAATGTGTCACATATCGTAGCAATGTGCCACTAAACATAGCAATGTGCAGTCACTTTTTTGCTGTGGTCGTGACTCGTGAGACCCGATGTCAGAACGTGAGACCGGGACCAGGAATGTTTTTGCTCGTTAGCTGCACCTCCACACAAAAACGTTTCCTTTTATCTACAAAATGAAGCAGATATTGTATTTTCGTTTGTGGGCCCCACTGCAAGATCAGCATTTCTTGCGAGGTCAGCATTTCCATCACTGGCTTGATACTTGGCTTTTTTCCTATTTTCGAAGTTTTTTTACCACTTTTAAGTTGATATTATTCAGTTCGATGCCGCGTTGAAATATCAGTCCGACGCAAGTGACGATGGAACGACGACGACCGACTTCAGCATCGATTCCGACATTGCCCTCGAGGTCGGTGTGCGCGAATAAACATTGTGTTAATTCTTTGTTTATTATTAACTTTTGGTGCACGATAAACGGAAGTTTTGAACAAGCCTAATGATAAAAGCAGCAACCAGTGCATGGTGAAAACCGTACTGATGATGACAGCAGTGCTTACCGGAACCTGTACTAAGTCTTTACCGTTGTTTGTGACTTTTTCATAAAGGCTTTTGTTTTGTAATGACCGCAAAAAATTGGGTCGATTCGGTCGTAATGCTGGTTTCAGTCATTAAAAAAATATCCGAATTGAAACGAAAAAGTGACAGAAGCTTCTGAGCTATTTCGGACAAATGACCAAAATGCCTCAGCGAAAAGAAAAGTCTAGCATGTACGCTTTGGTTTGTGAACACCGTGGCGGTCGCCTGGACTCGCTGAAATATAAAGCCTTGCTACACCATGTGTCGGCAGAGCTCGTATGATTTTGATCGTAACTCTTTTCTAGACTTTCGTGCGCTTGCGTCAGCGAGAAAGTAACATTCTAACGGCTCTCAGTAGTTTTTCAAATGAAACCTCTAATATTTTGTGTAACAGACTTCTGCAAAAAATTAAACGAAACGTGTCAATTGACTTGTTAAAAAATTTCTTTAGTTCCGCTCTAGAACGATGTTGTAAGTCTGGGATTTGGCTTCGGTCAGGGAAAGAGTTGAGAACCACTGTTCAAAACTTCGGATATTGCGATTTTTCGTGCAAAGCAACATGAGGTGGCCGAGTAATAGAATTCCAAATTAAAAAATTTTGCTTTGTAGTTAATGTTACTATACAGCGATGCTTCAAGTGAAACTGACCGCCTGAAAATACTAACAACCGGCGTCGTAGCGTAACAACATACTAACTGTTCAATTCTTTCGTGTTAAGCAACAAATATTTACATAAGTTCGTTAAAGATTACGTGAAAAATAGACACATTGTCCACCAAGATTCATGACCTTAAAACATGTTTTCGCATTAGATGACTACTTAAAGCATTCAAGTGTGTAGTAAGTTGTGAATTTCGTATTTTTTTCCAGCGTGGTTGTGCACCTGTGAAGGAAGCATGTGCTAACATGGCGTTGCTAAGAAAGGTCTGCATTTGCATGTCTTCGTTTCTTTTCACTTGCTTTGACACTGTTCTTGTGGTGGGATGGCGTGTGTTGTTTGCTACACGTTGATGGAGAGCCAGCACATCGCGGTTCGTTGCCAGCTGAACCTCAATTTGTCATTTAGTAATTTTTCACCGATTTTTGTTCGCACCTATAGCACTACTGTAAAGTTCATTGTTGGTGAAAATTTGCCACAAGGCCTTGCTCTTACGCCAGCGCATATATAAGACAAGTCTTGAAGCGCGCTTTCGTTTATTGTAAGGTTTATCGTTGGTGAAAATAAGTGGCGCAACTAGAGGTTTAAGCCAGGGGGGTAAAACTTAGCTGAAGGGGGCGCCAATAGCCGCCGTAAAGGGCCCATTAGTCAGCAATCAGAAAAAAAGTTGCGAAATGATAAGCAATCCGAATGTGGATGTCCACTACTAAAACCCACATTCACTGGAAAACACTACAAAAATGCAAAAAAATCATATTAATACCGAGGAAGAAGCTAAGTAGGGGCCCAATTTTTACATTTAGCTTACCAGAGGAGAAAAGGTTCGCCCCCATGTCAGTTACGCCACTGGTAAAAATCTTCTAAGTCTTTGCTCTTCCCTAAGTACTTATTGTGGAAAGACGTCGAAACGTTGAAGCGCGCTTTCAGTTGTTGAATGTTATTTTTTGAATGATTCTAGCGCAGAGAATGGAATGGAAAGTATGAAAAGCGCTTAGAAATAAATATTAAGTTTAAATGCAAACATTTTGGACGCTTCGAAAACAACCGCCATCGTCAAACATGGCGTGAAAATGTCGCCAAACGTAACGTCATCACGTGGAAACGTCGTCAGACATGACGTGCAAACGGGTACTTTCGAATCAAACCTGAATTGTGCGTTTTTGCTTATCAATGCGTTTTGGATGAAAATCAACCTGAACGTGGCAAAACCGTTATTTTTTTACATTTGTTTTTTTGCCTGCAGGACTACTGGTCGTGTCGCGAGTGCCAGACACGCAATCCCCCCACCATCGGGTACTGCCAGCGATGCTGGGCCCTCCGGAAGGGGTGGCTGGAGAACGGGATGCGACGCTGCGGCACTGACCCGGTGACCGC
>Ga0210059_1009603_pt1 | contig 15079 bp, 9 predicted proteins | sample Ectturendosymbi2_FD_188042 | JGI IMG/M metagenome (GOLD analysis project Ga0210059, IMG submission 188042) | Ecteinascidia turbinata endosymbiont from Florida, USA - Sample 2 (SPAdes) (version 2) | ecosystem: Host-associated > Tunicates > Ascidians > Unclassified | place: Key West, Florida...
CCGCGAAACAGTCTGGACGTGAGGGCCACATTGCGGGTGCCACTGAGTTCCATAATTTCTAGATGGGAGCGTCTCGTTGCGGCAAAACAAGCTCAAGGTTCTCATTGAATTAAATTTCTAACAACTTATACGAGTTGTAATAAATATTCATCGCTGAACATTTGTGGTTTTTGAAGGCCGGTCCGCGAAAAAATTTCCCGTTTAAACCGGTCCGTAGTGCAAAAAAGGTTGCTGACCCCTGCTGTAAAGGACGTCACCACTAAAACAGAATAATCTATTTGATGGAAACATTTTTAAACTTCTGTAAAAGTAAGTTAAGCATTTTTATTTTTACGTTATGCAGTATTTACTTTCTCGCCAATTCTGCAACAGCCTGATGCAAATACGTTCTAGCATGGGGAAAAGATATTAACTGCAATGATCTCAGGTTTCTAACCTTTCCTTAAAAAACTATACGTGTTTTGTTGTACTGTATGTACCGCACGACAAAATCAAAAGTGTCTCTCAGCAACAAGTCTCCACAAGTGTGGGGCAGCTAAATCTGCTCGCAAAACGTTTTACCAGGAAATCGATTTCGCGTCATTTACGTATCTTCAGTCCTGCAAATTGCAAACAAAAGCTTACAGGTGACATGATGAAATACTAAAGGAAGGCTTAGCAAAACACTCGAAATGTTTTTAGAAACACACCATATTTTTGACTTCTTTGATCGCAACGTTACAGTCATAGCGTGTGCTTGAAACTGCAGTTCGCGTGCTTGATCTAATTCTAAGTCGTGCTTTAGTTTTTCATCAATTCAACCATACGCTTTTGCAGCTTTCAATTTACAAGACTGAAGATGAGTAAAAGGCGCAAAATCGATTTCCTTGTAAAATACCCTGCGCTCAGATTCAGCTGCGTCATCAGATTCAGCTGCATCAGATTCAGCTGCGTCATCAGATTCAGCTGCATCAGATTCAGCTGCGTCACCCTTGTGGAGACCTATTACTGAAATGTGGACGTGTGCATTCGGAATTATGGCAAAGTTATGAAGCAAGAGCACGGCAAGATTCATCGGAAGCTCAACAACAACCTTGGTGTCGTCAATAAATTTATGTCTTTGCGGAATTACAGCTTTCATGCGATCAACCTTGTTGTCAAAAAGGTAATTACGGAATTACAATGTCATTTACTTGATGGGATTCACGATACAACTTTCTTAGACGAAACACCTGTCCATCCGAGTAAACGCCACCAGAGCGTACGAAAAAAGAGTTTTAAAATATAAGGACACTCGTTTACTGCTGGTTCACGCTGAAATAATTTTTTACCATAAACACAAATGGAATGGCGAAAAAAGTTGTCGTTAGCGCGATCACAGTAGAACGGTCGGTTGCCGATGCAGATGATTGAGCAGATGTGTAGAACATGAAAAGCAGATGCTGGTATGTGAATGAATAATCTTCTGGGAACCATGCTGAAAATACAATAAAAATAAATAACAATATGTTTGAAGGTAACATGATGATTCGTTTCTTTGCAAACACGATTGCTACAAGAACACAAACTCAACGGTTACTCAACTTTCTCTTGTTTCATCAAAATAGCAAATATCAAACAGGATATACATAATCAATGCAACTTGTTTGCTTGCATTTGAACAACTTTGAAAACAAGACGGAAATTGCTTCATCAAAAAGGATTAATTGTTTTCAAACAGCACATTAAACTTTTTTGAAATGTCTCCCGTTCAGTTTTTTCTCAAAAAACTACACGAAATTTGTACACACTCAATAGAACATTATTCACCTGGAACAGTAGCTGACAGTATCGATAGCATCCAAACTGCCAAAAGTCCTGCACGTACTGAAGCCTTGTCATTGATTCGATATTTCAACGGCCACTTTATGGCATAAAATCTTTATCCACTCATGAAGGCCAAATGGTACAAAGATGAAGTTACCGTCAACAAAAAAAATATTCCTCCAGCAATTGCTTTGGGCGATCCTCTCGAATGCAATTGTCGATTGTCCAGGTAAGCAGCAGTGTTGTAGATCGTTTCGTGAAAATTGTACAAGGCAACCACCAGCAGTTGTAATCCTTGAAAAAATAACGATATCCGTGTTATCCGTGTTATAGGCGTGTTCAAATATCGAATGAGTTGAATGTTCTATTCAGAGTTGAAGTCACGGAAATATTTTGCAATTGTTTTCCTCAAAATTTGAGCCTCACTTTCAATTTTTGACACGTTTATCGACCAATAAAGCACTAGTGTTTAGCGAAACAGTATCATAGCATTTGCTGTTAACAAACAAAATTATTAATACTTTATAATTTGGCGTTTTCTGTGAATCCAGTCTGTCAATGTTACCTGTAAGTGCGTCGGAAGCAGCCAGTGAGACTTTCATCATTGAAAATCCATCATTCAAGCGGTTTTTGATAATCACGCACACAACCATCCCGTTTCCTAGCACGATCAACAATCCGAGAATAACACAGACTGCAGCGAATATTCCAGCTCCTGTCATGCTACATTCTTCACACTGATTCAAAGTCACGTTGTGGCAAACAGTAGAAGCTTCGCTGGAGCAGAAGGCAGGCATTCCGCAAAGTTTGGATTGAGTTAGTTCGATGTATTCATTCGTTTTGTTTGTATTTATTGCAATATTTAAGTGCAGATGTACGGTTTGGGGTCTGATAGTTGCAGGAATAAAAAACACCTCACGATCGACGATTGGTGTCTCCAACGAGAGTATTTTAAATAATTTTGTTTTCTTTGTTAGATTTGACTGCCATGACGTCGTCGATGGACTCTGGTGGAACGAAGGTGTGAAATCGTTTGCATTGGTGGATTCAAACACTGCTTGTGTTGCCTCTCGTTGTGTTTGATGAATTGTGATCATCTTCAATTTGAGCGGTAATGGGAAAAGTATCTTCAGAAAAAAAGGAAGTATCTTACAATTGATGTTTGATTGAGTCCTTCCTTAGAAAGTAGCTAAGGCTTTAAAATAAATTTTGAAACGGATTAAAACTTTCAGAAATTGGATAGATTTTGAGATCGAATGATATATCCTTTGCTTTAATCACGGTTTAACACGCTTTTATTAAAAAACTTTTATTGGAGCTAAGAAGAATTTGTCTTCAAATATTCTCATTTTGTTTTGAGGATGTTTGACTCAAGAAAATCTTGGTCATTTCTGGTGAAAGCAAAGTGAAAATTGAAACTAATGTTTTCCAGAAATAAATCAACCTGATAAGTTACATGCCGTCCGTATGCAACTAATTACTTGATTCTTAAATTATTTGAGAGAATCCTGTTATTCAAAACGTTGATCCCACAAGTAAAAATGAAAGAAAAGAGATCTGAAGCAACGGTTTACAAATGGCACAAGGCGACCGTTAGAGAACAACATGAGAAGTGGCAGTCATAACACTACAGCATCGAATTTTTGGCTTAGAAATATAGACAACTCATTATGCAAATGAAGCGACGTTTATTGCCAAAACAGCTTTCGCTATTTAAAATGCTGTTACTTTTTCTGTCTGAGGAGAAATTACATAATACCAGCTATGTAATATTTCTTTTCTGGGGTAAAAATTTTCAGTTTCCAATTTATTTTGTTCAAACAGCACTGAAACCGTTAACAGCGTGATTTTGAGATTTACACCATGATCGTTAGGGTTCGTTTGCTAACAACACCTTGAGGCAAAGAAAGTCTTAAATTTAGATTCTACTGCAAAGTTTGCGGCTACAAGCATACTGACTATACTCCAACCATTTCTGGGAAGTAGAACTCATTTTAAATCTTAAGCTTGTGGTGCCTTTGTCAAGCAAACTGAATGTTAACTGCATCTTCCCAAGATTTTTGAATACATTATGAGATTCTAGTATTTTGTTTTACTAGGGTCTTTCAGAACTTCCAGTTCTAGCACACTACAGTGCATATGACATCTACTTCACTTGCGCAGGATCTTCGCTGCTGCTGCAAATCACTCCACGACTAAGTTTTGATTCGCCCGTCCACTCTCTCGAATATCGGTCGATGCACAAGTCAAAATGTGTGGTTGGCCAGTATGCATGGCGCAGCCAGCCCAACATTTGGAGGGGACAAAAAGTTTAGGTGGGGGCAAAATGTTTGATTTTAGGCGACTTATACTACTTTGTTTGGGATACCGCCTCTTCATGTACAAAATGACTGTATAGGTTAAAAATATTTGGGAGCATGGTTACCTGCCATCCCCGGTTAGGCCTTTGCCAGTATGCACTAATTTGCAAATATAAGCCTAACATGAATCACTTGTTTTACTTGTAAAGTAAATGAAGAAGATAACTGGGATCCCTGCACCAAAATAAATAAAGGTAAAGAAATTGTAGTCCTGTATGGTTATAGTAACCACAGTATAAACATCGTTCAAATTTCAAATACATTTGGTTCTTCGGTTGGGGTTTCCAATCCATACTATCGTAATAGCAGTTGGAAACTAGAAACTGTGGTTTCGTCAAGTGCAATTGCGACCATTTCCAACATTCTCACCGCGTGCTGCTCACACCGCTCTTGGCGCACATGGAGAACGCTCTCACAAAAAGAGCGCATTGAAAACGAACCGATCGCTAGGATTAGGGACGAGCACTGCGTTGTAAACAGAAAAACGCACTCATAGAAAGAGTGCATTGCAAGCGAACAGCTCGGGTAGAAGCCAGCACAGCGATTTTGTAACATCGGCAACACTTACAGTGTCGGATTCCGACTTTCGATGCCCTGTTGTATGATTGCGAGTGATCAAGCAGTCTGACCGTTTCAAGAAATCACCTTTCTTTCACAAGTACTTTTGAGTCTCCAGGTGTTGGTGAATATTGTCGATTAACCTTATCTAATGGCAGGGACGATGCAGAGCGGGTGTTGACGAGACCATTGTCCCCACTGTCTTTTCAAAAGGAGGGCAACTTCGCCGGAGGTGCCTTTTTGATAGACAGTTTGATGGGGAATTTCATGGTCCATCAAGGTCGACATGATACAAATTCATTGCAGGTTTTCGCACATACAGAAATTTCAGAATGATTTTCTATAGTTAGGATTTTGTTTTTTGAGGTCAAAATTGTTGCGGAACATGTAAGTGCAATAATCATCCTCATAATATTTACGGTTTTGCATTGAACTCCAGTAAACAGTTTTCTACTCGTGGTGCATAAAGGCATAGTAATTCCTTTCAAAAGCGCATTATAAGTATAGCAAATGATTCATACGCAGAAACGTTTTGCACTGTTTAATTTCAGCGACTGTTAATTACTACAGTTAGCACTGCATGCCATTATTATTTTATTAGTTAGTTTTGCTTGTTCTTTCAACAACACTTTTGTTGTTGTTTGGTGGTCTGGTACTCTGAAAATCTCCCCGACGACTGGACGCGCGGAATAATATTGCCATTCTGGAAGAGAAAAGGCGACAAGCTAGTCTGCAGCAATCACCGAGGTATAACCCTTCTCTTCATTCCCAGTAAAGTCTTTACCCGTGTCCTACTTGGTCGCTCGCTCCCAGCAATCCGTAGCTGCAGACGACCACAGCAAGCCGGTTTCATGCCAAACCGCTCAACGATCGACCAGATATCTGCTCTTAGCCTCATAATTGAGAAGAATCGAGAGTTTCGTAAGGGCCGTCACTTGTACATTGCTTTCATCGATCTGAAAGCTGCGTTTGACTCCGTCGACCACGTCTCGTTATGGGCAATTCTGGCATACATTGGCGTGCCTGGCAAGATCCTGAGGTTTTTCAAGAAGCTCTACGAAGACTCCCAAAGCTGCGTCCGCATAAACGGGTAACTCTCGAAGTGGTTTAACATCAACAGTGGCGTTAGACAAGGATGCGTACCTGCCCCAGACCTTTTCAACTGCGTTGTTGACCACCGCATGTCATGGGTTTGCGCACAGATCCCGGCTGTGTCTTTCGGCAACCTCCATCTTGCTGATCTCGAATACGCTGACGACACCATCCTGTTGTCTAATGATATCAAGAAACTTACGGCTGCCCTTTCAGTCTACGATCGCGAATCACGCAAACTGGGCTTGAAGGTCAGCTGGGCGAAAACCAAATTGATACATGTCGGTGAAGACCCCGACCCTCCTTCTCTAAACTTCGATGGGAATGTTGTGGAATTTGCGGATTCATTTGTGTATCTGGGCTCGACAGTTACCAACAGTGGTGACCTTAAACCCGAAATCGAGCGCAGACGCGCACTATGGTCAAATATCATGCAGGCACTTCGCAAGCCACTGTGGTGCCAGCAGTCCATTTCACGTACCACCAAGATGCGCATATACAATGCAGCAGTCCTGTCTGTACTGCTGTACGGTGCAGAGACCTGGCCTCTCACTGCAACCCTCTCCTCCAGGCTTGACGTCTTCGACAGTACGGCTCTCAGATCGATTCTTGGCATTCACTGGCGCGACTTCGTCTCCAGTGAAACGGTGCGGGCCTTTACCGCACAGCCCCCGGCCTCCGCTTTGGCTGCCCGCCGACGAGTCCGCTAGTATGGACATGTGCTTCGCATGCCACTGCACCATCCTTCTCGGGCTATCCTGGAATTCGATCCTGACTCGTTCAGCTGGAAGCGACCCCCGATTTTTGAGAGGACCACAGACGTTATCTACAGGAAATCTGGCAATCCTATGCTCTTTTCTTTTCAAAGCACAATTCTCGTCCACACGCGTTTCTCTCCTGTAATTCCACAAAGGTTTTCACACACCACTCAGATATCTGCATTGCTGTTACTATTTATTCATCGTTGTCTAAAGTTGTGGTCTTAGAGCTGACACATTTTACTTGGATTTCCATTTTCACATAAGTTTAACTGATTTTTGAGATTTTTTCAAAGCACTAAATAATTCATTGACATTTGATGTTTTTTCATCTTCTGGTAGCATAACAAGTTTCGATCATTCATTTATTTATGCTCTAAACAACAGACAGTGCTACCGGTCTCACTGCAGTTGCTTCCGGAGCACGCGGACGCAGCATGTGCAAATTCATCACTGGGTCGTGCTGCAGAGAACATTGCAATGCTGCACTGTGCAACACAAGTTTATTGCTACAGGAAAAAGTTTGCTTTCAATGCCCCACAGATTTTATACTATTTGCCATGGCCTTGGTCACAGCAGAGTATAGTATGCTCACTGCGATCATGATTTGCTTGTTTGCGCTATTACGTGTCTATCTATTTTCCGATGTGAATATAGATTTTTGAACAAGTTTTTTTATACTTCCATATCTTTACCTTAAATAACTATATTCACTTTGGGCATGGACTTCTGCATTACTACAACAACTGGTATGCGGTTAGAAAATGAATAAAATGAAACAAAGGTAAATCTTCAACGCATTCAAAAGGCCAAAAATATCCCAAACTGCTCTTTATCTGAAGTTTGTAAGTTGTTTGCAGTAACATCCATGCTTTGGCAAATGTAAAACTCCCTTTCCATGTAACATCCATGTTTCGCACACATTTATATCAATCCAGATTTTTTAGAATTGTGCTTGGCCTATGACCGCATTAAACAAATTTTTTAAAGAAAATTTAACTTATATCCAGAAAAGTTAAGGTATGCATTAGTCCTGGTGCTTGGCCTAAAATATCGTGAAACGCCAATGGAAAGTTTTCATAATGAAAAAAAAGACAATGAAAGTTTTTAGCTTTCATGAAAAAAGATTCTTTGCTACATCATTCATTGAAATTAATGGTAGTTTCTTGAACGTCTTCTACGAAACATTGAAGATTGATCGATAAATTGACATCAACTCAAATTAATAGTTATTTGTTCGAGAGTTATTTACATAATAGTTAATTGTTTTAAATATGTTTATCTAAATAAAGTTTATAATTGTGTTCGATATAAATATTCGTTGATCCGGTTTTATTTTTCAAAGAAATTGTTTAAGCCAGGGACGGATCCAGTATTTTTTGGTGATATTAAGACTGTCGCTTTTTAACTTTGTCACGTGACAAAATTCAAATGTGCAGTATGAGATCCATCGTCATCAGTAGGGCAAATTTTGTTGCAGTAAAAAAGTGAGAAAGTTGCATTTATGCGCACAATTGACTGCGAAAGACTTGACACAACCCTCATTTCGTTTGTGCGGGCTTGGCCAATAACCAAGATTTTCCGCACTTCCACCTCTAATTGAGTTCGGGCATTGTCGTGCTTGGCTGGGGTTGTAAAATTCTAGCTTGCATATCAACTGTTTCGTCATAGATAACATTGAGATGCAGCTAATCCGTCATATAACGCTTTTTCATACAATCAAAGAGAATAGAATTAAACTGAAAGAGTTTTGCAGTATTTTTTTAACACTGTTTATTTACACTTTTACATTTGCGCAATACTTGATAAAAATTGCAATAAAAAGTTGCACGCAAAAATCGAAAAAGTTCCAATACAAAATTCCTGAAAACAGTTCAAAACATTGAACTACATATATTTTGAGTATTTAGGAAGCTGTTGGAAGCTGTAAAAAAAAGTTGCAAAAGTTGCAAAACCTTGCCCTAGTCATCAGGGTGAGGGGAAATTACGCAATTATTTGTAAAAAAGGAACTTGGAAATTTGTTTCTGGTGCCGAACGTACTGCTAAGAACGTTACAGATGAGGGCAGGCATGAGTAAAATATCGCCAACGTAGACAACAAACCGTGCAGTCATACACGAACTGTAAAAAATTATATCTGGCAAATCTGCTCTATTCTAATCAGGCACCATCAGCAAAACTCTGGAAAAAATGTCAACATGTGAAAATTTACCACACACTCTTCCCAGCAATCCTAAAACACAGATATTGTTTTCCTGGCTGCACTGTAACAGCTTTCTTAAGCTCAGGTGATTATCCACTTGCATTGTTTACAGAAGTATGGTCTTTAACCGCTCTACCTGTTCAATAAATTCAGGAACTCCGCGTGAAATACTTCCTTTGAGTTACGTCACGTGATACCAAATCACATTTTGAGGAAACGTAAATTTTCACAAGGGATCAATTTCATTTGAACAACAAGCATTTGGCACTGCAACTTTTTATTTTTGTTTCATTTCTAGACGATGTCAGAACAATAATGTATTTTTATAATGTATTCTCATTGCAACAGGACGTAGTGCTTCATTCCTTTTACACACGGAAGCAAGTCTTCTGCCACTAATCTAACGCTTTTATGCTGCTAGTGAAGCTTTTTCTTTGGTCATCACTAACAAAAAGTTCATTGTAACGTAACTTTTTAAGTAGATCCCAGTCGACACAGGCAGACATCATCGTGAATGCAATTACACTCGAAAAAGTCAAAACATTTGATACCTGACTTCGTTCATCACAATTAACTATTTTTTGGAAATGAATGTCGGTCCAGACTCGGCAGATCATTTGCCACTTTCAGGCGAATCAGTTCTGGAGCATGGCGCAATCCACACCTTACATTTGGCACAGAAAAACTACCTATAACACCTGCTTATTAGCTACTCTTCCCTTACAACTCCGTAATTTGGCCAAAGCACATGCAGCAGGAAAGTAACATAACAGTCTTTACAACTGATGCTTCCGCAGTAGTTTGAGCACGGCGTGGAGGCACAAGACTAGGTTTGAAATCATCTTACAGCGCTCCGGTTGTAGATCCCTGTTTACTTATCTTGAAACAGAGTTCTTCGACAGGCTTGGTCATGTTTGTCATTCTTTCAGTGCCGTATACCCTGAAAAGTTCTCTGTGGTTAACCGTGGTCCTTTAATAGGTGTTGGAAGAAACATTCTTCGTTTCACAGACTTTGTAAAGAGAGATTGACAGCAGCTAGAAATTTAGTCCTTCGCCTTAGAAACATATGCCTAGAATCGTCTGGCATGCAATCCCTGTCCTCATCTTCTTGCAATTGAAGTCCTACCGTTTTTCTTATCGCGATCATCCTCTCTCGAAGAGGTTCCGTCACATTACAAATACAGTACTACTAGGTATTAGTAAAATGCATTGACGCGTATGGCAAACAATATATGTTTTTGAATTGTTGAAATGGTTTTATGAAAAAGAAAGTTTGAAAAAACAGGTTGTTTTTCATCAAAATTATATTCTACAGCAGAGTGAAAAGGTTGGAAGGTTAGATACGCACAGAACGAACAGCATGAATCACCGGTGGATTGTCCGCATGTATGCATAAAAAAGCATGTTTCCAGTGAGTGTATTTCTCTTAGTAGTAGGTGAAATTCCGTTTTGCCGTTGTGGTAAGCTGTGCTAAGCATTTTATTAGGAATTTCTGCACTTGGAGTTTTATATTAATCTGATCAGTGGTACAAATCTAAAGTATAGTGGCGCTTTTCAGATTGGAAATAAAAATATCATCAGTTCAATGCACTAAACTGTTTTATTTTAATTGCAGTGGATAACATGGATGTGCCTGACTTTCACCATGTAGAAATGGAAATCGTTAGCTATGCTGACAAATCAGTAATTATGAGGAATGTGTTTTGCAATGATATCACTGCACCATTATCTAAAATTTCCATACAAAATTTGATTTTTGATACTTCTGCTGATTCTAATAAAATACGGATGATATTAACAAGTCAAACGAATCGCCATAAATTGCAAACGCTCAAGGTGGAAGGCATCAAGTGCTATTTTGATTACAGACGTGAAGCCTGGAAGTTTGATCGGTGACAATAACGATTGAAAACAGACCTCGCTGATCTTTCCGCAATGCTCTTAATGACAGAGCGCAATTTGGTCAGTGTTGCTTACGATTCGCATACAGTGGCGTATGTGGAGTTTTGAGCCAGAGGAGGAAGACTTAGCTGAATGGGGCCCGCTGGCCACTTTAGGGAGCCTCCTAGCCAACACTCAGAACAAAATCTGAAAAATGATGGTGAATCCGGGTGCAGATGGTTATACTAAAACCTTAAATCACCGGAAAGTAATGCGAAAAATGCAAAAGAAACAACAACCAACTGAAAATCAAAAGAATAGCAAAATCGAAATATAAACCAAGTGGGCCTCGGTTTTTAAATTTAGCTTGCCAGGGGGAGATTCGCCCCTCTCCTGCCGTCAGTTACGCCCCTGTTCCTTTACCGTTTGTTGTAAGGTGCACGGAAATGGACGTAAGAAAGGCAGAAACATCACTTATGCAAAACAATCTTGTGTTATAGTAAATTTAACTAGTGAGAAAAAATGAACTGCGACATTTAATAAGGTGAAAACTTTTCTTTTCTGTCCAGCAAGGTAGAGTTGTTGATGAAGAACTTTGCGCGAAACATTCCCTCTTCATCTTTTCAACGATTTTTTTCATCTTTTGAATTGGTTCTAAAATGTAGATTTTTGTGCTTGGTATTTTTTGGGAAATTCCTTACAAATTTACAGTTATGAGTAACTAGATAGTATTGAGATCTTTTCAAGTTTTCCTTTAACATCCCTTTTTGGGTTTACGTTACTCAAATAACTCATATAGAGATCTTGGATAATTGTTAAAGAACGTCACAATATTCAAATTTTTTGCTTGCTTTGCCATGTAACTGCGCAAGTCGTTGGTTGATTTCAAAGTCACCTGGAAAATTCTCACTAGAGTTAATTATTGCTTCCAAAGTGCACACAACCAGACGACTCCTCAGCTTGTTTTTATTATTATTCAAGCGGGAGAAAGTTCTTTCAACCTCAGCAGTGCTTTGAGCTAATGCAGTTATAAACGCATTCCATATAACAACTGTACTTTTCACTGTAGCCTACGGTATACTTGGGCTGCAGTCTCTGCAAAGCGAAATGGACTACACCTAGTAGGCTGAGCATTGGCTTTCATTCATGCAATTCTAGCCATCAGAAAGCTTGGCCACACTGCAGTGCTTGCGTCAAAAATAACCCAGTAACATTAGGATTTATTGCCTTCTAAATTGCAATTGGATAATGCGTTTTGCAAGGCACTAATAAATTATTGACGAAACACATCCGTAAAGCATAGCAAAGGTAGAAATAAAGCGATAGAAATTATAAACACGAAAATCCCTATCGATCCCTACAACATAGTCATTTTTCTAGTAGGGATTCCCTACTCCCTACAAAAGCCTAAAAATCCCTACTGTAGGATTTTTCCCTACGAGTGGCAACACTGCTCCTGCTCCACAGCCCTGAAGGTGCAACACTGGCCTTGTCCAATTTCCTATTGCGCAAAATGCTTGCACTTCAAATGTATGACGTAACAATACAAATCATTTTTGTCTGCACAGAAGTTTAGAGTATTTCATTGTTGCTTGAACATACTTCGACAGATTTTGTTTGAAACTGCAAGAACTGTTTGTTTTGTCTTGTTGCAATAACAAAATGTGGCAACTGAATCAACCTATTCTTCAGGTAATAACTGACTACCTGCCTGTAACTCGTATCAATCTCCACCAGTGGGTAATTCACCGTAAGTTAACAACCATTCACTCACATGTACTTTTAAAGCCTGAGGAAAGCCTGGACATATTCTTTCATTGGTCGATTTTCCACACAGAGGACTCTAGTCTCGTGTGGCAAAAGCCACCAATCGACATTTTTTCTTTAAATTTTGTACGGGAAAATCCTCCAACGTGTTTACTGGATGAGGATAAGGAGTCGTGACTTTAGCAAACCCGTGAATACTAAAGGTCATGGAAAGTTTACTCTATATCCCATGACGTTAGTACATACTTGGTACTGCAAGGAATTACTTTTGCAGAGTTAGCGTGAAAGCATCTTGGTATTCAAACTACACATATAAAGTAAATACACATCAACAAGTAAACACACATGAAAATACGTTGTAGCTTATTTAAATGGTTTACAATAGAGACGTATGCGAAAAATGTCACTCATTGAAACATTTTAATTGTTGTTACTTTGTTGAGAAACCGTGAAAGTTCGCGAGCAAGGAAAAAAGAGGTTAGTTAGCGTAGAGCAAAGATGAGTATCGCTGTACAATCTGAATTCTGCTGTTATTTAAGAGTCTTCTTATTAGTTATAATTTGTGGTGTACCAAAACGAAGACATTATCGGGAATGCGTTCCGAATCATGCCTACTCAGCAATAGCAACACTGGTCAATTGTTGTCGCACTTTGAGAGAGATCTTTGGTTATATGCTTGACCTTGATGTCTCTTTATACATGTTTTATTATTTTGTTTCTGTTTAGTGTAGATACGTGAATTTTAATTGATAAAAGTAAGTAATTAGTCCATGTTGTATCGAATTTGGAATGGATATAAATCCAATCAAATGAAAATTGCTTGTTAAATCGGCGTCATAAATAGCGCAACAACAAATATTTTGGAGAAAGAAAATCCAATATCCTGAATGAAACTGTCGTTACGCTTATGATCATTAACTGACTTGCAAACTTTAAACCATTCGATCGTGAGGTGTATTTGATACAGTGATGCAACAAGCCTTTGCGAAAGCGCTATTTGTGTTCACTTGTGAAATCTTACAGACGTTTTGAACAGTCACGTTTATTGCATTCGCGAAAGAGTTTTCAACGGGTACATATGGCGAGATTGTAGAAACGTGCATCACGAACATGCAGTTTATTTAGTTGCTTGATCACGATCACGTTGCACGAAATTGTTCCCGACTATCTTGGTGGCATGACGTACATGTTGGTAAAACTGAAAGCCGCTGCCAGAGACAGTCAAGACAAAATTAGCATTGTCTAATTGTTATTATTGTTCAAATTATAGTGCCGCTCGTTTTGCAAACGCGTAAAATGGGCATAAATTCGCCTAAACAGCCGGATTTCCTCAGTCGTTTTTGTCAGGAGAAGCAAAAAATTGTTTGGATATTTTTGGTCATTTTTCAACTGAAAGCAAACTGATAAACATTAGTGGTTATGCATATTTTTCACTACTTTCTTCATTTTCATGGCATAATATTCACACTGCCACGTGAAGCAAACACTGTAATTATAAAGCATATTTGACAAAATTACGTGAAGATTTTATTGAAAAGTAAGGCAAATCATGAAAGAAATGATGGTGTACATTGAAAACCATTCATTTTTGTGAAAGCAGATCATTGCACATCTTCATCTCAAAAACAAGAGATACTTCAAACTTATGATTCCAGTTGATATCATTTGATGGCTGTTATCTAGTCTAGGCAAATATGGCTAGGCCACATCAGCTGATGAACGACAGTTTGAAAGTAAACACATTTTAAAGAACTATCGTGAAAACTATTGATCTCTCATCTTTGCTCTGTGCTTTGTTTCCTTGCACGATATTAGTGCACGTCCTATCCTTTTTCTCAGATATCTCTGGAATCAGACACGCTACATGGGCGTCTGCAGAATTTTTCCAGGGGGGGAACGTCGGCATTTTGCTTGTACTTTTCAAGTTGCTCGCTATGTAATGTAAATGGGTGTTCACAAAACGTTTTACCATTTCTATACCACAGACAAAATGCTCCATGTGGTTACAATCACAAAAAATGCACTTCGTTGGCAATAATAGCCAGGTATATTACTATAATTCACACATTTATCTATCTGCACATTTTAAACACAGGGTACTATTTTCCAAGTAAGCGATGCCATGATCTTTGAAGAAAGAAGCATTACCATGGTCTTCAACGACACCATAAGTTATGACTTTCGTTTTACGTGGCAAGCAGGGCCGCACCCAACTGATATTTTCGGGGGGAGTGAAAATTATAGTAGCTTGATGCTGCACTTACAGTAACACCTGAACATGTTCTTGAAAATTTCGGGGAGGTAATTGCCCGTTTGCCCTCCCATTGTTGCGGGAACCCCCAGCAAGTTTTGTCAGCATCACCTAGAAGCAAGAGCTGCAAACGTCTGGGATATCGTCCAAAGCGACCAATAAATCGTTGCTGGTCTTTGCTAAATTTTTCACGGTGAACGCTCATCATACACAAACCGGGTAAGCAGGGGGCTGAGGGAGCTAGACCCCCCTTTAACGGAAATCGCCTAAACACAAATTTGTTGCTGACATTTGTTAAAACACAAAACAATTCCGCACATGCATACATAGCTATATAAAGATTTCGATTATAACTAGTGGTGTAGTGATCTGTTACCTTGTTACGTTACGAGTGTTACACTTCAATTGCAATAAGCAAATCGTG
>Ga0210059_1009604_pt1 | contig 15077 bp, 7 predicted proteins | sample Ectturendosymbi2_FD_188042 | JGI IMG/M metagenome (GOLD analysis project Ga0210059, IMG submission 188042) | Ecteinascidia turbinata endosymbiont from Florida, USA - Sample 2 (SPAdes) (version 2) | ecosystem: Host-associated > Tunicates > Ascidians > Unclassified | place: Key West, Florida...
ATGAAATGTCAAAATCCAGAGGATGCCAAACCTGCCGTGCACCCGCTTAGGATGCCCATGAAAGCGATGAAAATTATGCAACATACGGCAACCCACTCTCGTCCCGCAACAATTTAACTCACTTGCCCCACAAACCAGTGCTGTGGAACCAGATCCCAACTTTCCAGCTCCGGCTTCAAACATTCAAATTTGCACTGACTCTGGCTCCACAGTCATGGCTTAAAGTGCGCCAATTTCGTTTGTGCGTTCTCCGTGTTGCTTTTTTTACTTGTAGCTAATCTATCTGTTTCATCCGGCTTAACCATTATTGTGCAGCATCATTATACAAAGGTGTGCTGCAGTTTTTGTGTGATGTCATGATGTCACGCTATTCCGTTTGCTGATGTTTCGCAGCTCAGCTGTTATATTTTTATCTTTTCTGGCTGATGATATCAAGCAGTTTTGCTAATTTCATTTAACACATGGCCAACTTGCTAGTTGGCCTGCAGTACTCCACGGTAGGTACATGGCCAGAGGGAGGTATTTATATACATCACTGAGTGAAGCTCCGCAAAAATGCTTCCCATATTCCTTCGCACTTGCTAAGGCCAGCCTTACATAAAGCAGGTGCACCCAAATGTGCTACGCATGTGCCCTTCACGATAAGACCTTGAAGGTAGATGTGAAGAAAATAAAGTCGTGGTAAGAATTTACTACCAAATAATTCTTTCCTCATTTCGGAAATTTATGCCTTCCATCAACTAGCAGTTGTGTTTTGGCCGACACAGATATCAATGTCGTTTGTACGTTGGTAAAAACATTAAGAAAAATACAATATTTTCACTCTCATGTTTGTCAGATTCTGCAAATGCGAAGACTGTGTTCTCTTTCCAAGTTTAATGTTTCACAATGAACTTGTAAACGTCGTTTCCGCTAGACTTCTGCTGACAGCAGCCATTTGTTTTATCCAAGCAGTTGCACAACTATTGAAACCACACCTCATGGCTTTGTTACATTTGAAGAATTGCGTCCTGAAGTGAAGTGTGCCTGGATGAAAAGCTCACAAGATTCCCAATTTGTAAATTGTATGCCATGAGCAATTCTTTGATGAGAATACAAACCTGCTCAATGCAGTCGTAAATCATTCACGTATGTCTCCATTTTTACTTCCAAACAGTCCATCGGTGCTGCATCACCTGCCGAGGTGTTTGAGTTCAAGACTCACATGCGGTAAAACACCTACTACCGTAACTTCAAGTGAACATTTGAAGATTTGTTGCCATGAAATTTTACGTAATCAAGAACTACAGGACAATTCGCTCGCAAGTTTTGCAACCTGCCGCTGCAGGCAAAGGAACGGACTTGAGTGAACTGCAAGCTCATCGCTTCATGACTCGAGAATGTGGCTCTTGTGTAGTGTGAGTTTGAGTTTCAGCGACAAATAAACTGTTATTGAAAAAATTAAATCAATTGATTGGAATTAAGTTGCTCCTTCAGATTTACTGAAAATTTTTGGTTCTTAGTCCCATGTTCTAAGGGGGGCAAATGCCCGTTTTGACTCCCCCTGTGCGGAGGCCCATAGTTAGTATCGTTCATTATCATTAACAAATGTTATGCCTTTTCAAATAAACTTGCCTACTGTAACATACACAAGAGCACTCGATACTGGCAAAGCTCGCGGACCTTAAACATTCTGTCCGCGGACCTGTAGGTGGATCACGCTGTGTTATGATATCAGCAACATATCACGAAAGGTAAGACCTGACCGTTTTTTAACGGAATCTTGACATTTTTTCCCGGTAAAGTAAAAAGCACTACTATACTCTAAAAATCTCCTCAGTTGCTCTGCAGCTACTATTGTTTATCACGTGACCTTCCACCATTCCTCTGTTCTCTGCAGCTACTATTGTTTATCACGTGACCTTCCCCCATTCCTCTGTTCTCTGCAGCTACTATTGTTTATCATGTGACCTTCCCCCATTCCTCTGTTCTCAGAAAGAATGACAGGATATAGCTTTTTTCCCAACCTATGCTTTCAAGTTGCTGCTACAACTTGCAGTTTTTTTATCAAAGTTCCTAATCCCAGCCCTGTGAAGAGCTTCAAATGAAATTGTCTCCTAAAAGTTTAACTATCAGCGACACACAAAAATAAAGTTTTTCCAAATGTATTCCACAAGTGGGAAGATATCTAACAATTCAGTTCATGTCAAACACAACCACGACACTATCGTATTACGGAAGATGTACAGAAATGCCTTTCAAATGTTCTTATTATGTTTTACTATAGCATTGTTTTTTAGATGTGCGTTGCATAAGTTTGATCAAAGTTCTGATTAATTGAAGCCAAATTGCAGAGTGTGAAAGAAAATTTTACGCCAACAGTTGTAACAATCAGCAAGTTTGTGTTCATTATTAACGTGTTTGCTGTACCTGAAATTTCTGTGTTCCTTATTTGGTTTGATTAGTTGAGCTAACCTCAGTTCATTTCTGTCTGAAAAAATTAATTATTCTAAAACATGAAAAGCTTTTCTGAGTTTCTAATCGTTTTTTCGTTTGTACAAGAACTAAGTTTCAAATGCAGGTGTTTTTCAATATGTGGACTATAGGAGGTGCACAAAATGTATGTGGTGTGTTATGTCGTCCAGTACAGGTGAATGAATGGATCAAAAGCTTAGCATCAGAATAAAATCCAAAATTTTATATATTGACAGATGAAGAGCCTGGATTTGCGATTTAATGCAATCAACCAACAAAGCAAATAAAAACTGAAATTGAGAGCATGCAGGAACAAAGTTATTAATTTGTATGTTTAGTGAAAGCTGATTGTTGGAAAAGACGATCCTTCAAAAATCTCCTCTGCATGAAAGATGATCGTGATCATTTTACTTACGTACAATACTTATTATTATTTTGTCAGGTTTTCGAAACTTTACTCAAAAATTCCCATAACATTTGTCAGTCAACGTCGATTAAAAAAATTCATGTTTCACATATGTTACAGTTGCAACAACACGTTTAACACAACCACAAAACTGTAAAAACTTTGAAATGTTGTTGTTAAATGATCTGCTATTTTGATAAAATAACAGATCTATCTCATATTGGAACTCTTCTCAAAACCTTCCATCCAAACCACAATGTTGTGGTTTTGGAATGAAAGTGTTGTTTCTTTTATGAATTGACTTTTTGTTCCCATCTTCGAGATAGGCAACAAAACTGAACCAGACAGTGAAATAACAATTATCTGCAGATGCACAAGCTGTTTTCTATCTTCGTACAAAGCGACTGCTCAAATGTTGTTGTTCAGTATTTGCTTTTACAACATAAGTCATGTTCAACGTGTAGCGGTTTCTTCACCAGACAACATGTCGTGATAGTGTTTCAGAGCAACAATGCTTTCGCCACGATATAATAAATTTCAAGTTTAGTTCGCATGTGCATTGAGTTGAGATGTCAGTAAATTATTAACAAAGATTTTCTTTCGTGGCAATACACGCTCGTAGCGAAACGTGACATGGACTTTTGTCATCAAATTGCTGCATTCGAACGTGAAATCGCTTTGTGGATAAGTCGAGTTAAACGCAGATAACGTAGACGTTTTTTTATGCATTATGCGCATTGTTCATCTTGTTCCGTAGCGTTTAAACTGCATTGTAACATATTTTCTGTTGTGTTTCTTAGCGCCTTTACATGCTGTCGCGTTAAACCGATGCAACGCATTTTGCAAGCGTCCATGGTAGAGCGCTCAACGGGAAGCGCACGCAATTCCTCTGAACACGCAAGTTACGCGCGCTTCCTCAGGCAAACACGTGCGCCAGGTCAGCTTGAAATAGACCACAGGCGGAACACATAAAATGATGCGTTTCGCGTTAAACTGAGCAAAGATCAATAGTTTTTGTTCACGCACATCCAAGCTTTGCCAACCAAAAACAAACTCCGCAACAGCTCAGCCGCCAAACTGAAACGCGTGACGCCTCCGGCGCGGTTGGAGCATGAGGAAAAGGGTTTTTGCTGCCACGTGCGAACGAACGCCTTGTGCTGGAAAAAAAACAAAATAGGCATTCGGCTGGATAGTTTTGAAGAACAAAACATAACAGTACTTTAACCGCGGCAACGTGCCAGAAAAGATTATTCTTTGATTCTGCGTTCTTCGTGATATCCTGTTGAGCGAACGTTTCATCTGAATTCAACGAGCTTCTACGATTTGGCGAGACCAGCAATCTGCGGCCAACTCGAAAACTTTTGAGCAAAGATTGGCTGTGCGTTTGAATGAGCTAAAGACTGCAAATTCTCGGTGAGTTTTACCCCCAATTTTAGGGGCCAAACTAAATTCAGCTAAATTGCGATTTAAAACCACACGTTTGGGTTTGCCTGGAGTGTGTTTTAAGTTTTCTTGTGACAAGCATAGTCGTTTGATCATCGCATTTGCGTGCACCTGTGTTCTTTGTTGAATTAAGCTTGCAAGTGTGCAATAGTGAAATCTTGCGCCTTGTGTTTCAGTGTTGAGTAGTTTCAGGGTCTCGTGTGTTTTCAGCCGTTGTTAACTTTCGTGCCTCGCAGTAATTAGTTTCTCACGTGCTCTGCCGAAGTAATTGTGTAAAACGATCGCTGATCTCGCATTAAACAGAAACCGTTACTCAGAATAAAGGTGAATTTAAACCAAGCTTTTCACTGGTTCGTTAAGCCAGTTTTATTCCCGTCGCTCAACTTATGAGCTTCGAGGGGACCAGCTTAAGGGAGTCAGACCTTCCCTAGACGTCCACTGGGGGCAAATTGCTTACGCTAAATTTCTAGAAGCACATCCCGATTACAGAGTGAGTCAGGGTGACGTTCTAGTCTTCCTAATTGGTCACTTTCCTCTAGAATTAACAGCAACACCGTTGTGTATCTTCACCCCAAGCGAGGACTCACAGCTGCTATTAATAGGGGCGTACAATCCAAAGACAAGACAAGCGCAGTCAAGCGAGTTAAAGCATTCTACTACGCGATATCCTACCTTTGGTGTTTTTAAGTTGGCTTAAAGCCTCCCGCGTCAGTTCATAGAAAAACAGGAACAGGTTCGCAAGGCCAGCTTCAGTCCTGTCGCCAATTTATGAACTTAGAAGAGGCAAAACGAGCGGGTCCGAGTTTTCCACAGGACATGCACTATCCCTGCATCGGTTTTTGTAACTCGTAAACCAAGGTTTTCCTCAACAATTCACAATAACAACGCGACAAAAATAGCTCATCTTGTGGGTGATGCATTTCAAACTTGCATCAAGCTTATAACATCGCTGAGACAGACCGTCTTTTTTGCAATTTTTTCTTCAGTTCTATCTCCACCCATGCTAGGCGGGAATTCCTGTATTACCTTCTTTGTGTTCTTTGACTACGTATTTTTTGTCACTGCCCAAATACAAATGGAGTGCAAATCACAAAAGATGTGAATAAACAGCAATCAGACTTTTTTACTTGGTGGTGGTAAAAGGATTTCCTTTCCTTTGTATTTTTTTGTTGCGTTTGTATATAGCGTCGATTTCACCATCTTGTCACAGAACCATTTTGCTGACGTGCCCCGCTCTACTTGCATTAGACCAGTAGTGGGCCATTAATTTTGCTCGGTGGTCATTTGAGAAAGCCCTCCGTTCAGCAGAGGGCCGTGCCTTATGATGCATGAGTAGGCAACTTGTTTGCGCTACGGATCTGTTAAAACTTGATTTTTTTGTGGGCTGGATCTGACGCGATTTCATTTTTAAGTGAAACGTGATTACTCAAGCGTCACAAAAGTGTTTCCAAAATTGAATGCGAACATCTGAAAAGGATCGCGTGTGTTTTTAAAGAAAACTTAAGCAATTCTTGTTTTGGGGGCATTTTTGCCGAAAAAATTTACTTATTATTGAAAATGAAATTGGTATTTCCGCACTAGTCTAACGCTACAAGCATTATTAGAATCGTAAACCCAGTCCTTGGCCAACTTTGGGATTTTCCACACAGAGGCAAACGCAGCAAGTTTTTCAAAAGCACAGTTTTACTATCTGGACCATTGGTTCTGCACGGCCCACTAACAAATTCCGCTTGGGCCGGCAGCCTGGCCCGGAGTCGCGGCCTGGTGGTTGCCGACGTCTGTTCTAATGGAAATAGAAGCAAATATTGGTTCCAGTAAGACCCAGCACTAACATTTACTGTGATAAGCTGGAGGAAATTTCAGAGTTGAAATTTTTTCCTGAGTGCTTCCCCGAGCCACTGAAAACGATGTGACGGACCACATGTGGCCTGAAGCCGTTAATTGCCCACTCCTGCATTAGACTGTGCAGCCGGTAGGTTGAAAATTTTCACTGTTATGTTATTTAAACGTGGTAGAACGATTTACTTTTCATAAATTTTACCAAATCTTTTCAATCTTCCGAGGATCCTTTAATTGTGGAACAAATGATTGCGCAGCGTTTTGTTATTATGCTATTTGTGGAATTTACATTTTGCTATTTTGCAGGTATATTAACATGGCTCAAACACACGTATGTTACTTTGTGCAGCGATCGAGAATTCATTTCAGACATTCAAACAAACTTGACTGAAAATCAAAATGTTGTTTAGATTGAAAATAGGGTCAAGTGAAACGGTGTATACAGAAAACCGTATCTGGCAGAAGGAACCACCCTGGCATCAGTCTCGTAAACCTCAACCGTACTAAGTTTGTTCTTTTGATTAATCCACGAGCCAAATTGTTTTAAGTAATATTGCAAATTTGTTGCATTGCAATAGCCTTGGTTTCAGAAAAAAATCGCATTTTTCAGTTTTCACAAAGCACGTGTTTTCGTCCAAAAATTCAGTTTTTCCACAAAAGGCTTCTGCCAGTATAGTTTCAAAATCTTTATAAAAATCAGTACTTCATAAAAATCGCGTTTCTCATTTTTCGCAAACCACGCGTTTTCGTCCAAAAATTCAATTTTTCCATAATAAGGCTTCAGCAAGTATAGTTTCAAAATCTTTATAAAAATCAGTAGGTTGTAAAAACGAAATGGGTAGTATGAAAGCTGATTGCAGAACCAATGTTTAAATTTTGATTTTGAAAAAAATCAACAAAGTTCGTTTGCAAAATCATTAACCGAATGATAAATTTAAACATCCGTTAACGTGCAGCTTGCCCACAGGAAAATCCTGCCGTTGTTCAGTTGTTATTTTCATCATGAACTCTGCTTCTCCGCTTTGCAAATGTTTTGTTTCTTCAATCAAGTAGATTTGACGATCGCGTTTGATTAAACAGAGTTGCCTCCAGCTGACCGAACCTAGTGTATTATGCACTTGAAACGTATCGCTCTTTGTGAAATGACAAAAACTACATATCTGCGTTTGCGGTGGTATCGAAACAGGGGCTTCACCTTTTCTTTTACTGCAAACTTCATATGCTGCACGCGCTATACATTGCAAGAAGGTCTGTAGGCTAGTATTGTGACCGATATCAAATTTAGCTGAACACTTTGATTGTTTGAGTAACATTGAATTGCTGCATATACCTATTTAATCTCTCTGATGCTCAAATACAAATGTCGGTGACTGTCTTTTTCTCCGAAGGTTAGTTCCTCAAATCTTGAGGTAGATTTTGACTGCATTCCTTGCAACATCATGCGTCATTTACGTATGTTTCGTACCTTCTTGTGGCATTTTGCTTGCATTAGTTCGTCATGACACGTTAAGATTGTATTAATTAGTTTATCGCTTGTCGCAAAATTGTCGCTAAATAAATTAAGTAAAAAAACTTTTTCCACAACGCAGCGCTTTGAAACAATCAGCAAATTTTGGTAGAACATCGATTTCACTTAAACTACGCATTCTCAGTCTTTAAATCTTATTCAAATAGATTCTATTTGAATATATATTGTTGATCTTCCTGTTTGTGGAGACTAGTTACTTGAATACACTTATGTGCAAGTTTGAATCATAGCAAAGTGAAGAATGCAAAGTCATGATTCCACGAAAGCTTGCAGCAAATCTGGAGTTCTGGAACGTTTAGTTGTTGTTCTGTTTGTTGCTATCTTTGTTTCTGATTGTGACGTGCACCTTTGATTTGTGGTTCACTTTTGCTGGTGCATGGCTGGTCTGCTGTTTAGTAGATGCAGATTTATTGGCTTCATATGGAAATTTGTTGATAGATTGAAATTATTTCCATAATCAATGAATACATTGCTTACCGCGTTCCCTCTAAGGAGCACAATTGCGTAGTACCACCAGATCATTTAGGCACTGAAATCTTATTCTCGCGCACTTGCCACATTCCAAATTTCAAATCGTACGTGTACTGCATAGACCAGGGGTCTCAAACACGCGGGCCGCATGTGGCCTGCGAGAACTTTTTGTGCGGCCCGCGATGCTTTTTGGGAATTTTTAATAATCAACATTTACGTTGCCAAGTGCCTTGAGAAAAGATGCCGCGATATAATTGAATCAAAGGTTAATGATACCCACTTCGGTTTCGTCCCGGCCGTAGTACTACAGACCAAACTTTCACTCCCCAGCAAAATTTATAGAAATCTTGGGAGGATGCTAAAGACGTCTTCACATGCTTTGTCGACCGGGTTTCTTGCGAAATGCTTGCGGAAGTGTTTTGGTGTTGAGTACGGTGCTGACGGCTGCCTGCTACTGCCCGTCAAGTCACTGTATTCCTGCTCAGAGGTTTATGTCCGTGTAGGGAGAGTCCAATTGCGACAGTTCACCGTTGATGTTGGACTCCGACAAGGGTGTGTGCTGTCGCCGCTCGTTTTCATACTCTACATCAAGGGTCTCCAAACTACGGCCCTCAGGCCAAATGCGGCCCGCGAAGACATTTTGTCAATAATGAAAATAATACAGGCCTACAGTATTCGTGAAAAACTTGTTCATTCGGTGGAATGTAACATAACCCGAAACAATCACATTTATGTAAGGTGTCCGGCCCTCAAACTGTTGTTTAATAACTTATGTGGCCGTCGGATAAAATGTTTGGAGATCCCTGTTGTACATCAGCGGTTCTCAACCTTTTCGCTGAAGGGAGCTAAATTCAGACCTACAATTTTGTTGAAGGGCCTCACTAAAATTTTTTAACACAATTTAATTTACACGGTTTGTTTCACAGCAGAACGAAGTCTGTTACAGAAAATATTACACGTTTTATTGAAAGACTGCTGAGGGCCGCAAAAGGGTGCCTGGGAGCCGAATGCGGCCCTAAGGACTGGGGTTGAGAACCACTGGTCTGCATGAATTTGATAGACAGTCACAGCCTAGTCGACGATGGTGTCACCGTCAGGAGTTGCAGGATTAACCGTTGACTTTTTGCAGACGATTTGTGCTGCTAGCATCTTCTCAACAGTCTTCAGCCTGCTCTCGATCGGTTTTCTGGTGCGTGCGACCGAGCTGGAATGAATATTAGCACTAAAATACCGAGGTATTATGTCTTTCTGCAAACCCAAGGCATGGTTGCACCATGTTCACGGCCTTACGGCGGCAAAAGGTGCTTTAGATTCAGCAAGTTATATTTAGGTGTGGGTCCTATTGCTGAATCAAGGTCCGTATTCACAGAAATTAAATCTGCTTGACAGGCCTAACAAATCCTAATCTTCTACCTTCTCGTACACTAATGAAATACACCATAAGTTGATTTAAATACCATTTATTCATCATGAAATATATTTTCAAGTGATAAAAATAGTTACTCACCAAAAACGAGGTTCCATAATAATCAAGTACTTCTCGATATGACACAACGCTTACTATAAATATTCTACGGCTCACGGCTAATCTTTAATTATTGCGATAAGGGGTTCAATGATTTTTAAAGACCAGTTCCACTTTTCGATCAATTAATTAATGTATCTTATTTTCATAATTTCTGTATTTAACTATTCAAAAGCACTAGTAAAAATAACTGCGTTTATAAATCTTTCAGCTAATCCTGATACTACTTCGAGCACGTCCTTACAGCTAGTTCCTGAGGGAGCGCTTAACATGGTGAGAACTGATAGTTCAGACGGAAATTTGCCATTAATCCAAAGCGTAAAAGTTACTGCCATTTCAGTCGAAATGATACTGCCGCGTGACTTGCACTCTGAGTCGAATTGGAACGTTTCTGCACGGTGACCCAATGTTATACGCAAGAGTTTCCATACACCACCTCGGGGACAACGTTTTCCTCACGCAAGAGTTTCGTGCAGAATTCCGGGGACAATGTTTTAAACGGACGATTATCACTTGGGTTAACCAATAACTGCAATTCTGGCTGACAAATGTAAGTCGGTCGAACCAGAGTTTAACCGCCTGAATTTCGACTAGTCGTGTTCAAATTCAGAATCACATCTGACAAGGAGCCACCCGCCAGTGTCACTCGTGAACTGTTAGATCAGTCATCTCTGACAAAACCCAATCCAGAGGTACATCTGTCGGAGAGCCCCGATAAATCATGCTCGTGAACTGGTTCGACAGGGATTAACCCGGACAATGCCAGTCGTTTTTCCTGACCAATACAGGATAGAGATCGTGTAGAGGCTTAACCTGGAACAAAGGTCCTCAGGCGGAGCAAGTTTTGGAAAAAGACTTTTTGTCTTTATACAAGTTCGCTTCTAGCGAAGCGAGTCTTGCAAAAGACTCAGTATACTGAATTCTAGTCCAAAATGAAGCGGCATTTATACTTGTCAGTGTCGTTATTCACCTGGTGATGTCCCTTTAACGCAGATGTTGATTGGTCAATACTGACCTTCAGGTGCTGTTAGGTGTTCGGGTTTTCCCCACATCATGACTGCTTGTCACCTGATGCAGTCTTCTGATTCTTGGGTCTTGTGATCCGGACCTTGTGACTGATCCTGGCAAATTATCGATGATATCATTGAGTTGGCTTGAAGTTAATGAACCGGAACGACCTTTACGGGTCAAGTCATCTGACGAATAATAGTTTTTGATTGGTTGCCTTCAATTTGAATTGCTTCTGAATGACTCCGGTTGGAGTGGTTACAGTAGGCTTAGCCGTCTGTACAGCAGCTAGTTGTTACAGGCAAACTTGCCTGTAACAGCCTTGTATGAGGCAATTGAGAAGCAATACAGTATACTGCAGCTGGTGGAGAAGTTCAAGTACCTTGGGCTGGTATTTACGTGTGACGGAAGGCGTTACAGGGGAATTGATACGCTGACAGGCGAAGCTAACGCAGTTTTGCGCGAGCTTTATCGCTCTGTGGCCACAAAACGGGAGCTTTCAAACATCCCAAAGCTGTCAGTTTTCAAATCGATCTGTGTTCCCATCCTTACCTGTGGTCATGAATCTTGAGTAATGACTGAAAGAATATTAACTCAGGTGCAAGCACCAAAGTTGGGATTTTTGAGAAGAGTCCACGGTGTGACGAGCCGCTAGCAGTATGGGAAGCGTATGGCAGGCATGGTTTCACATTGCCGCACCCCGTGCAACAGGTTTAACTGGGGACACGTGATTAAGCAAACAGCTGTGCCAAATGCTTTCAGCTAAAATGAAAAATGACCAAACGCTGGTTCGTGCGCAGAGAACAAATTCCACAAAGTTGCGGTTAAAATTGAACTTAAAGCAACTCGATGTTTCAAACCAACATATGCCTCAAGCATCAGATAAACACCTAAATCAATCAAATTTCTATGTGGCTGTTATAGACAACCAACTGCCAGGCAAGGTCAACCTTTACGTCACGCAGACCATACGCCTGAAGCACTAGCGTACGGAGGGGCGCCACTGTGTTTTAAAAAATGTAAAAACAGAATTGTCTAAAACTTGCTTCAAGAATGCACAAAACCGCGTATTTTTAGGTGTAATTTTGCAAAATTTTCCCGGGGGCATTCCCCCGGACCCTTGGAATGGTCGTGCCTTCGGCATTTCCCCAAAAGTTGAATTGTGACGTCACACGATTGTGACGAAATTTGGCCCCCCTTCGGAAATTTTCTGCGTACGCCACTGGTCTGAAGCATGCGAGAAAAGGTTCAATCCAGTCTCTGCATTGGGGTGTGGCCACCTTGTGGCAGGGAACGGGTTATTCCAAGAACGATACTTGAAAGTGTCAGCCGACGAGAAAAAAGAAACATTTTATTTTAACTGCTGTGATACGCCAAAACGGCATTCTGACAGGTAAACGGTTTATCTGAATTCAATCTTGGAGTAAAAAGGCTTTCCTCAACGTTTGCAATAGATGAAACGACTATTTTTTGGTCCTTGGAAAGTTGTCGAAAACAATGCGTGTCCTGAGTTGTGAACGAGCCAGCGAAATTACTTTTTCGGTGAGTTTTTCCCCAAAATAGCTACATAACCAAATTTATCTAAATTCTAAATTTAAGGGTAATGCGCGTGTGCTTGCCTGGGTTTAAATTGTTTTAATTGTGATTGCCTGTTTCATTTGCATTGGTCTATGTTGTTTGTTGTATGTCGGGATAGCTTTAATTGTGCAAGTGTGAACTTGAAATTTTTGTGTCAATGTTAAACAGTGTCAGAATATCTTGTGCCTTAAATCGTATTTATCTTGGGAATCGTTTTAATTCGTAAAAGTTAGTATTTCGCAGTATTCGTTTGTCTTGACATTTTGACACGATCATATAATAGCCTCGCTGATGCTTCGCTAACAAGAGCTTTATACTGCAGAATAAAAGATTGACAAAACTAACATTTTCTCAATGATTTGTTATAACGCCAATTTATCCTGTTTGCCCACTTACAAACTTGGAAGAGGTAAAGCGAGCTGCTCCTATCTATCCGCAGGACATAGACTGGGTGTTCTTTGCCTACTGCAAATATCGGCATTTATAGGCCACACGTCGGTACCGATAGGCATTTATAGCCCACACGCAGGTACACGTTTAATGAGAATAGGAGCTTTCAACCCAGATACTTTTCAATATCAGACTAACGGACTAAACTTTCATACGAACAATTAACCTATCATCGGTTTTTATAAGTCATAGAAGGAAGCTTTCCTCATCAATTCACAACTACAGGCAGCAAATGACCCTCCATGTTTGAACCTAAGCTATTTTTGGAGTAAATGTACTGCATTGAAGAAAGAACTTGCAACACTGTTGGGACTTTTCGGCGCCCGGGGTATTATGCCCCTCTTTCCCCCCTCATCACACCCCTGGTGTGACAATTCGCGACAGACTGCGCAGCTGTGTAATTCGCAGTTCCCTTAATGTCGAAACACTTCTGATTGAGAGATCTAGGAGAAAGTGGTTCGACATTCAGGGCCATATAAGAGCTCACAAATACGTTAGCTCGGCCATGTGTCCAGAATGGCCAAAGAAAAATGGCAAGGCAAGCCCTGCTTGCTAAACCCACTGGGAAGCGATTTAGATGTCGTCCAAGGCCTAGGTGGAGTGACTGCATCTCAGAACTTGCTTGGTCCCGTCTTTTTGTGGAAGCAGCAGAACTATCTGAACTTGCTGTTGACCGTTAGGCATTCCAAGTTCTCCTAGGGCTGTTTCCCCTGCAACCTTCCCTAGAAGAGAAGCGGGCATGAAAGTGAATGAAATGAAAACGATTTACTTTAAGTTTAATCACCGTTGTTTAAAAGTGCTCAGATAGCGACTGAACAAGTTCCCTAGTCGGCTAGAATTGATTAATACGAACTTAGAGACGACTAGAAATGATTTGCCTACAATTTACGATACCTTTTGCAGGAAATGAGATGTGAAATTAAGTTGAAGAACCGTTATTGTTGCGTCAGCGTCGTAATGCGGCCAGCGGGTTACGTTGTAAGTCCTCATGTGGCCCACAGAGCAATTTGAGTTTGAGACCCCTGGCACAGAGCTTTTACTGAGTGATATGCCTCAACTAGTTGTGTGTTCGCATGGTTGCGCAATTGTATGCTCACTTAAATAAGCATTTGCTCAGTGGAAAGTTGTTTTTTTCTTACTCCAAACTCATATAACACAATTTTCGCATGTGACTCAGCAAAATATTATACCTCTGATTGTGTACACTTAGGACTATTTCAAGTATAAAAAGCTGGGGTTCACATTGAAACAAAATTAAAACGCCAGACCGTCATGATTGCCAAACCTCTTGCCCGCACTGATATGCCAAGCCAGGACTGGAATTGGAGCGATCCTTTCCTTGATTCAAAGTCATTACAGACAACTTTCCGCCTGTAACCAATCAAAAAGGTTTCTTCCTCTTGGTTGAAATGCTTGTGCAAATTACTATAACAAAATTGGGGGGTGCACTTGTCGTGTTAAAAAGACACCTCTCCATACCCCTCGCATTCATACCACAAAAACTAAATTAGCCCTCGATGGAAAGCCACTTCTGACACCATGTCGTGTAAAGTGCGAATGACCACTTAACAATGGTCAATGGTTTATTGTTTCATATGACTCAGCCAACAAGCAGAAGCATCATAAAAGCCATCGCGTACAGTAAACCAACCATTAGCGAACATTAGAGCAAATGAAAACACAATGGCACAATAGTTGATCAGTGTAAACAAAGAGGGGCGCTGTGTCATAAAGGATTGGCGAAAGACCGTGGCGGTCATCTAGTCAACCAACCCTGTTTATCATTTTTTGATAAGTGTTGAGAAACAACAGTTGGACATCAAATAAGCATAATGAAAAGAAAAAAAAAACGAATGAACGCAGAACATGGTGAAGAAAATGTACAGGTGAAACCGCATGCCTATGTACACAGATGAGTGGATCGAATTTAAGTGAAGGATTTTGGTGTGGTTAGAATAGTTTTAGCAATAAAAAAAAAATTTAAAAATAGTACTAACAAAAAAGTAAAAAAGTTACAAAAACTAATTAAAGAGGTACAGAAGAAAAAAAGAAAAACAGAAAAAAACAAAGGGTGTCCTTATATGTCGAGAAGTATAGAATGTGCACACAGAAAATATGAAAAAGTAAATATACACAAAAAATAAGCAGAGTTACAAAATGCTAGAATACACAGTATTTGGTTCTGGACAAGGGAAATGTTGCTAGAGTTCATAATTGGGAATTTTTTTCATGTAGGAGGTGTTTCTTAAGTTTCCATTTAGAGGTAAAGGTGGTTGAAAATTTAATATCGTCTGGTATTGAAGACCATACTTTTGGGCCTATGAATTTGAGAGAATATTTTCCTGAGGAAGAGTTAACTCTAGGTAAAAACAGGT
>Ga0210059_1009605_pt1 | contig 15076 bp, 9 predicted proteins | sample Ectturendosymbi2_FD_188042 | JGI IMG/M metagenome (GOLD analysis project Ga0210059, IMG submission 188042) | Ecteinascidia turbinata endosymbiont from Florida, USA - Sample 2 (SPAdes) (version 2) | ecosystem: Host-associated > Tunicates > Ascidians > Unclassified | place: Key West, Florida...
GCAATGCACCTGATCTCGACTTACAGTACAATGTTGGTGAAAAACTAAGAAATAAACATCAATATTCTGATCGCTAAGGGGGGTGCTTGAGCCCCTTCAGCACCCCCCCTGGCTGCGCCTTTGGTTTTCATAATGTTTCTTCCAGCTTCAGTGCGTGTGCCGAAGTCTGATTTCGATTTGAAGCTTAAGCCTTGTCAGTGTAGGTTATATAGCCAGCAGATGAGTTACTAGTCCTATTTTGCTTCAACACGTTTTTGGTCTTCACCTAAACTTGCATATACTCCCTTAACTGACCTTCATTATAAGTGGTAGTTTAGCTCCTTTAGTGCTTCAGGGATGGAAGTTCCAGCCAAAGAACTGCATTTGCTAGCAGCCTGCATTAACCTGGTAAAGCTTTCCTAGATAGATTTCGGAAATTCCGCAGAATGCAAAACTCTCACTTTTATTTTCTTTGTGGTGGAGTACAAAATTTTTTTTTTGTAATAAAAGTTAGTTAGGTTGTTCACAATTGTTCATTATATTTCTTCACAGCTAAGAATGAGAGACAAAGATCTTAACAGAGTGTATATTTCGCGTAGTAGATAGGTATCATCAGCTCTGCAAAGTGCATTATTAATAAAATAGAAATAAAACCAGTTACAGCAAAGCTAGCAAACTAAGCGAATATAATCAGGGCTCCCATTCATTGATTTCTTTTTAGAATATACCCAGTTTGTTCATGAAAAAAACAGACGTTTTACTTTGCAAAATGTCATATTGGTGGAATTCCATCAATTGAAACGAGGATGAAAATACTTCTGGAATTGTAGCTGCTTTTCCTAATTTTCGTTTGCAGCGTGAACATTTCGATCACTTTTCTGATGCACAAACGCGATTTTCATAACTTGATGACATACTCCATTGAACACATCTCTTATTACTTCAAGTTTAGGTATCCAGCTGATATTTACGTTCAAGATGGGGAAAATGTAAGGCAACATTTGCTATGGAACTATGGTATTTTGTGAGATCTTGAGCTGCAGTGAAATCTATAATCCGTAAGCTCCTAACAATTTTTTCTACTGGAAATCGTTTTCTAATTTGCGCTTGCATAGGTCCAGCGACGTAACTGACAGGGGGGGCAGGGGAGCAAGCCACCCCCCTGGCAAGCTAATTGTAAAATCCGAGCCCCCTTTAGCTGACGTTTTGACATTTAGCATTTTTTGTTTTTCAGTAGGTTGTTGCGTTTTTCAGGGTGTTTTCAATTTTTTAGCTAGCATAGACAACCACCGCATCCGGGTAACATAGACAACCACCGCATCCGGGCTCACTATCAAGGGGGGGCGGAACCTTTTTCAAAGTGGGGGGCACAAGTGCTCATCAAAAAACTATGCAAAAATTTTTGTGATTTGAATTGGTAGCTGTGACGTCACAAACACTATAACCTCATCTGTACACCACATGAAGGTCTAAATTACCCTATTTTAGACAAAATTAAACCACTATGAAAATGTATCGGTGAACCACCTGAAATTCAAATAGGCTGCTACAGGGGCGACCCAGATCAACAGCGTCACTCGGGCTCATCATACGATTTATTCTGACTGACTAAACAAAACCGTTCAACGCTTGCGTCACTGAAATTTTCATTTGCTTTCATTCTGGCTGGCATTAATGTTGCTCTGTGACGTTAGTTACGTGACAATAAATGAGAAGTTCTCATGAAAACTTCTCCATTGCAATGATAACGCCAGTAAGTCCTCTGCGTACCAAGGCTGTGAAGTCGCTACTCAAATTGCAGGCTCTGGCTCCGGGCATCTAAATTTTTTTGGCTCCTCCAGAACGATTTTGTTCAAACAATCAGAAAAAATATATTGAATTATTTGTATAACTCGCTTGTCTCACAAACTGCCTCTATGAATGCGGAACCCAAATTTCAAGCTCCAGCTTCACCATCAAAAATGTTTGGACTCCGCCTGCAGCCATCCAAAATTGTTTCGCGATCCGGTTTCACAGCTCTGCTGGGCTCATTCACATTAGCCTGAGTTGCTGGACTATTTATCGTTCGTTTCAAATTATTCTCCAAAGGGAACTGTCCATTGGATTGGACTTCAAATCCAATGTTCTATTCAAATCTATTGCTTCAGAAAACATTCAGTCAGGTATGAATCATGTTTTTAAAAATACTTAATTGCATAGGGCAGCGTGGGCTCTAACGGGTGAGTCCGAGTAAAGCGCGAGTGAATGAAGTCGAGAAGATGCTTGCTACGAACGATATTGTTTTATTCAGGTAACCTGCAACGTAACCCAAAAGGTCAGGCATGGAAAAAAATACACGAACAGTGACAAGGCCCAACAAGAAGAGCCCGAGTTAAAAATTTAGTGAAATGGGGCCGTGGGTGGTGGCACAAATATAAAAAATAAAGCATGCTCGCCTTCTCCAGTACAAATTGTAATCGAAGACTCGAGCTAAGCCGAGGAGCCCGTGTGCCGGAGATGCCACTGGACTGTTAAAAACACCAAGAACACAGCTGAAAAACAGGAAAAAATGACACAGCATTGATACCTGTCTTAAACACATTCAAAATCACAACTTTTCCACACCTTGAACACAGACGTAACATAACTAAATACTTATTCGTGAACTGCATTAGATACCGGAATGTAAGGGCAAAACAAAGCAAATGTAGCAACTAGCAAATTGTCCGTAAGAATGCCAATTGTGTTGCCCATGTTGAAATAAATATAGCTGTTTAGTGTTGTCAATTCGAAAACAAAAATATAATTAAAATTGCTCAGCTGTCAAACATTTCATTTTGCGTATAAGATTAAGAAAAATTTCACTATTTAGAATGGTGTTAAAACGCCTGAAATTACACAAATTGTTTAATGGTGTGGCACCAAGTTTTTCCTACACGCAAGCATGAGTGTTGGAAGGGGGGCAGCAATTTGAAAATTTCAGCAAAAAATGCTGTTTTCTTAGTTTCGATTGGTAAAAGACAAATTTCACCATTTTTGCTCCCCCCTGGAAAAACGGTTGGAAAAATCCACTAGTGCCTCCCTGGATAAAATCCTTTCGGGGCCCATGCACACAAGCATATCAAATTACACCATTTTGTAAAAATTGTGTTGTATTACGCCATCTATCAACACTGTTCAATAACGCCAATCCGGTAAGCAAGCCATAGCAGGATGACAGACATTCGCACGGTGTATTCTGCCAAACAATTACAAATTCAACCAAATTACAAATAATATATTACAAATTATGATGACAAAATACTGCAAATATTCTGCAACATTGTTTTCATTAAACGATTTACTTTAACATAAGATTCAATACTAGTTGTGCCACTTAAACTGATTTAGGGAAATTTTGAAATTTGAAAGTGGGGGGGCCTGGCTGCCCAGAAATAAAGGCGGAGGGGCCTAGGCTGTTCACTATCATTTCTTAACTTTTATGCTGAGTGTTGGCTAGTGGGCCCCCCTTGAAAGGGCCCCCTCAGCTACGTTTTGCCTCCCCTGACTCAAACGTCTAGTTACGCCACTGCATAGGACAACCAAGAAGTGTAAACGATTAGTTTTAAGCCTAGTTTCATCAACTGACGTTTGCAACAGGAACCTAATGCATCGTCCACCCAAATTCAAATCTTTCAGTTGTTTACAAAAACGTTTGTTTGATCCGGTGTGCGTACTCTTTCTAGTGATGAGCACATGCGAACACCATTTTGACCGCAAGGTATATTTTTTACTATTTTATTGTTATTTATTGCTGAATTCATATTTTCAAGAAGAAAAAGTTGGCGAATTTTTTATAATTAAACCTAGATACCCTGGTGGAATCGAGAAAAGTCAGATATGGGTAGAAAAAAAAGCAAACGGAGCCCTAAATTTAGCTGCCAACTTTATGTAGGAAAGGAAAAGACCACACAAGTGACAACTCACCAAAACAAATTATCAAATGACGCAGATGCGAAAGTAGTATAACGTGCTTGCAAGAATATACTGACACCGCTACGCGATTATACTTTATAGTTTATGGGTTGTCTTAAACGTATGTCTCACTTTTTCAATCAATAGCTCGTTAACGTAGGTTTTGTTTGACTGTAAGTCGGCGTCTATAATAGCAAGCAACGGTAACATAAACAACAGCCAACACACGAAAAGCCCATCGTCTGTACGCCTTCGAAGTCTCCACAGGGCTGGACAGCCAACACTGTATTGTGAGAACAGTCACATGCGCAGCAATCAAGGCATTCACCGATTAGGGCAGAAAGCAGGGTCACAACAGGGAAGCACGGCAAGCAATACACAAACGCGAATAGCACTCAAGGCACAACCAATATATCACGACATGGGTTGTTTCCGGTAAAATGTCACAAGATAAACGTTTATGCTCTGGTCTGTATACGTTTCGGTCTTTCAAAGCTCCTTGGTGGTCGCCAAAACTGAACCTTCAAAAGGATTGCGCACGCCATGCTGGAATAATTGCATCGTGACGATAAATATGTTCAAATAAAACTTTTAATGTGTTTCACCAAGTTGTTCTTTTCAACCGCTTTCATATGAAAACGCCAAACTCGCCACCGTTTTACAAACCAAATGTTAACCAATTTGATGCCAATAGCTTTTTAATTGATCTAGAACATAAACTCAGAACTAATTACGACTGGGATGCAACTGATACAAACTATAAATTCAATATTTTTTTGGACACTTTCTTATATGCCGTCAATAACCACGCGCCAGTAGTGAAAATGTCTAGCAAACTTGCGCTGAAACCATGGCTTACGAAAGGTATAATCGTATCGATAAAACACAAAAATCGTATGTACAAAATAGTATTAAAATCAAGATATGACTTTCATTTAAACAAATGCTTTAAAAATTTTAGTAAGATCTTGACCCAGCTCAAAAAGAAAAGTAAAATTATTTATTACCAGAAAGAATTTGAGCAAAGTATATTTAACCCCAACAAAGCTTAAAAACTGACTAACGAACTTCTAAATAAAATCAAACCTCCCAACAATATATCTATGCTGCAACCCGAAGATTCAAACGAACCAGCTAACCAGCATTACTGTTCCAAATATACTAAATATATTCTTTACTGAAGTAGGACCAAAACTTGCATCTGCAATATCGTCACCAGTAGGATATGTTACCCCTTCAACCCCTTCCGTCTCTAATTCCTTGTACTTAACCCCATAATGACGTGGTAAATCAAATTAATAATCTCAAATGCAGTAAGTCTAATGACCCACATGACATACCAGTTTCTTTAGTTAAAATGGCCAAGAATATCATTCTATTTATCTTGCAGATCTATATAATTCAAGCATTTCCAACGGAGTATTTCCTGAAAAACTTTACTAGCAAAAGTGGTTCCACTGTTCAAAATTAGGTTCCAGATTAAATCCCTCTAAGTATAGACCAATTTCTTTGCTTAGTCATTTTAATGAAATATTCGAAAAACTTTTATATATCAACATCAATAAATATTGTGATGAACACCATGAAATCTGCCCTGAACAATATGGTTTTCGTCGTGGCGATTCAACTGCCTTACCGCTGCCAAGACTGTCTGATTATCTTCTTACTCAAAATGGAAAAGACCTAGCCACCGCTGCTGTTTTTGTAGACCTGAAAAAGGCTTTTGGCACTGTAGTTTAAGCTAAATTTAATTTGCTAAGATCAAATAAGCCATTCGATGTGCGGCCCATGATAAGACAGTGACAAAATTTTTGGCTTAGTAAACCATTTGGGTTAGACATAGCTCATCCAGGACAATTCAGTGATGCCATTTAAGCGACGGGACGTTTCGGCGATGGTGAACGCGGATGTTCTTCATAAAAAATGTGTTTTTGAAATACAGTAGAATTGCCCTCTATCGTCACTTCAAGAGACCGGAGAAAAAGGGCGCTATGAGCGAACTGACCTTACAAAAGTTCTACAATAAATCGTTCCTAAAATGGTGTTTTAGTTGAAGGCTAGAGTTAAAAGTGTTCTTTAATTAGGATTGCCGCTTACTGTATCGTGTTTTCGTCAATACTCTGATAAGAAAAACTCAAACAAGAATTTGAAAGCACTAGCAGTTGTATTTACATGCAATACAGAGCATACAGTGGTATAGTACTGAATTAGGTTCTTGCAAAAAAGTCGCTAATTTTCGCTTGTGCTGTTCTTGAGACAGTTTTATCTAGCACAGAGGTTCCCAACCTGGGGTACATCTGCCTATCCGAAGGGGTGCATTTGAGGTTAGCAATACAAGAGAAATATATATTTATATAACTTTTAATTCCAAATATTTATACATGTATCAGTGAGTATTATTTTCAAAAGCCGTTATATGCTTCTTTTTAAATATATCTGTGATTAATCATGATAAAATGTGTTGTCATAAGAAATCCTAGGGTTAAATGTACATCTGTCGAAATGTTGAAGGGGCACATCCTCATCTGTCGGTATGCTGAAGGGGTACATGATCAGAGAAAGGTTGGGAACCCCTGCTAGCACATTTTGTGAATTTTGGTAGAGAAATTTTTCACCAATGGCCTACTGCTACTTTTACCCGACATTCTAGTCACTGCTCCAGTAAGTCTTGGTCAAACTGGCTGCAGTCGCAACAATCCCTAATACAGCACATTACAGTAAAAATCTAACGGTTTCCTTCGACTCCCTGGTGTCATTGTTACGTCACATGCACGTCGCAACGATTCTGCGCTTGACTGCGTTACTTTTCGGTCATAAAACGCTTGTGTCGCGGCTTCACAACCTCAACCGTGCTTAACTTCAAAGTGTGAAGAAAACTTGCAACTTCCGTTATACACTAGCAAAATATTCTGCGAGGATGGACAAACAACGCTGGGCGAAGTGACTATATTGCCCAGTGGTTTTCAACCTTTTTTGTACCGCCACCCATTATAGCAACCCACTATAACCCGACGACCCCTGTCTAAATGTCGAATATAGCAAATGTAATAAAGCTGTGTACATAAACATAAGATGTCTATTCGCGACCCCTCCAAAAATGGTTCACAACCCATCTGGGGTCGCGACCCCAGGTTGAAAACCACTGATATAGCCGAAGTTGTTATGGCCGGACTCTAATACACGAAAACGATAGGGAGTCCGCCGGGACCGAAGAAAAAACGTCGTTATAGGCCAATCCTACTGTACTTCAAAGGTTCGATTACTAAGGATGTTTGTTTACCCTAAACCAAACCCTAAAGCTAAATCCAATTTTTTAAAAAGAGTACATAAAAATATTCTAATCAAAAGGGTCATGTCTTATGACCAATTTATCACCGAAACGTCCATTGCCGAAATGGCGTCGCCAAACTGTCCCATTCCGACTTCACCACGTCTGCATGAATTATTCATATGGAGTAAAGGCGGAAAATTTAGGGGGTACTTCGCATGCCATTTTTCGGTAGTTTATATGTACCTGCAATTTACCCAAGACGTACACACCTGTACCTTCCACCTTTTTGCAAAATTTCAATGCAAACAACTAAGCAACAAAATGTGTGTTAAGTTCTTTTGCAGCTGTTGTGAGGGGAATTTTGCTGTTTTTTTGACTACTTACGGTTCGTTTTTTAACCATGTAAAATAATATAACGGTCTTAAATGAGTTGTCACTCAAAACAATGTCTTTTTGTCCTTGTTCTGAAAATAATGTGGTGAATGTGATGTAAAGCAATTAATTTTTCAAGAAAACATGTGTTTTTTACATGAAAAGAAGCAAATCAGACTTTTGCCAGTCTTGATTTTTCAGAGGTGGTACCTGTTCAAAGCGTAGTGTTGATGAAGTATTTGAGGGAATGTAAGGAATGAAATCTTTAAACAAACCAACCATGTGTCCTGTGACAGTTTTGATTTGAAAACAATAACTTTATACACATTTGTCAACAACACTGAGTTCTATGCTTCGAACAGTGTTGCAGTGCGATTGCCTGCTTTTAGTTACAAATTTCGATTTGCTTGTGAACATTTTCACGTGCAAATTATGTGAATGTACATTTTTCAATTGTAAAAATCAGTGTTTCTTGTTGCAGCTTTGACAAACATGAAAAACGTCAATCATGAACAAATTGAAATGAAATGAACGAACAAATATTTCAGATTCACAAACGGATTTTAAACACAGAGCACGGTCATCTTGCGAAGGTTGCCTCTGCCTGGTTACAGGTGGGGCACGTGCCTTGAGAAACAAAATTATAAATATCTTGAAGACAAAAATTCTTCCTAAACAACTAAACTTATTTTAACATTGGTGACATGTTTCCATTACAACTTTTGGTAAACTAGTTACTGTGCCATGCTTTTTATTGCAGGTGATCACTGAGTGCGTTTCTCAATTCGTAGACTTTGTCTTTGTGAAGCTTATAATTGTTTGTTTTGAACCTTGCAAATCGAACGATATTTACTGTACTTCATGAAAAAGCTTCTGAAGAATCAAAACGAAATTGGTAAGGTTTAAAAAGTATTGTGTTCAAGAGTATTGCACATAAGCACGAGCGTTGTTGTCGGACCGTCAAATTGAAGCAGTTGGGACTGCATCGATTTTCATTTCTACGTTTGTCTGCAAAATTGCTAGACTTTGGTGCAATTTTTATTTCCGATTGAATATATTTTCCTGCATTAACCAGACATGGGGCGATCACAGTACAAATGTAATCGATTGCGATTACTTGCCACTTGCTCGATTACGATTACGAATAAACAAAATCACAATGTAATCGATTACGATTACATTGTAAGTAATCACGATTACAATCGCGATTATATTTGTCTTGAAACATCCTCAGAAAGAAAACAAAACCCATTTGCATAGTTTTATGTAAGTAGCCTATATTTTCAGACAACATTCGATATGGACGAATGCAATAAACGAAATTGCTAATCTGTAAGGATCAAGCACCGGAAAAAAGAAAAACAAACTGACTGTTTCCTGAGATGTTCGTGCAGTCAGCCAATCATGTGACGTAACTAGAGGTTTGAACTAGAGGAGAAACTTAGCTGAAAGAGGCCCACTGGCCTCTGTAAGGGACCTACTAGTCAACACTCAAAAAAAACTTGAGAAATGATGGTGAATCCGGGTTTGGATGGCTATACAGTACTAAAACCCCAAATCAACGGAAAATTCTGCGAAAAACGCAAGAAGACGACACCGTACTAAAAAACTATTGAAAGGATACCGCAATCGAAATATAAGCTAAGTGAGGGGGTGACATTTAGCTGGCCAGGGGAGTCAAATCGCCCTCTTCCCTCCCGTCAATTAGTCCACTACAACAAACACTTGAAAATATTGCTGAAACAAAAATAATAAACTTTTAAAATCTCTGTTACCGTTGATAAACATCAACGCTTCAAATCTTTTATCAGGAGAAAGACGTCTATCAGGCTTAAACATTCGTTCAGCAACGTTGAAAATTCGTTTGTTAGTAATTTCACAAGTGCTGACTATTTCTTCTAACTGCGGGTTACAATCGTCTGCAAGCCAACATGGCATTGTGCAGCTTTTAAGTTGAAGTGGAATGAACAGTGGTGCCAATATGACTGCGCATCTATCTACTGGACCCACAGTCAATGGTTAACAAAACCTCACAAGTTTTGTTGAGCTTTTTTCATCAGTATCTCGTGGATCACGGTTGACATGCTAGTTATCAGTGTTGTGAAAAGGTACTTTCGACTTGGATTAAACTACCTTATTCCTCTGAAAGAAAGTTAATGTATATAAATGAATGTACTGTTATATACATAGCATACTCTAGCTCTTACATTCATACGTTCACTCTGAATATATATAAATGATAAGAACACCTCTCCTCGTAATGTCCCGCTATTCTGTTGCCGAAGTGTGAACCCGTTTTTAGGAAGAGACTCACTGCGTTACTTCAGGCGGTCATCAGGAAGGCTATGGCCGGAACAAAGCTAGAATTAGCTCCAAACGCTGTGCTTGCCCCAGAGCTATCTGGATTTAAACCACAGAGACGGACAAATAGCCTTCCCTGAAACATAACCATACCAAACGACGATAAAGGAGGAAACTCAGCCACCACAACTGCGGTTCATCGCACAGTGATGTAGTAGGGTGAAATTACCAAGTTTGATCGTGAAAGTAATCGTCGATTACGATTAAATTGGCGATTTAATCGACTACGATTACATTTCATTTTTGGTCAGCTCAATCGATTACGATCACTCAGAAAACTGTAATCGATTACGATTACCCCATTTCTGGTATTAACATCATAACCTACCAATGAAAGGTCATCTAAAACATACCAGTCCCGACGTACTGGTAAAATTGTTTGAGTAACGCCTTTCAAGCTACTTGTCGGGCTCATAACGAAGATTTGATAAAGTGAATAACAGTTTTTTCTGCCTAATTTCTTACTTTAATTTTGACATTGACTTGCCACCAATGCAGCGTTATTTAGGAAAGCATCTATGCAGCACATGTTGCAAAATAAGAATAGAGTTTTTTGCAGGGTATTTGTCGCAATTCAAGTAGAGTACAAAGCGAATGTATAATTTGCTATGCACAAATGCACTTGATATTTGTAACAACGCATGGATACACTTTATTCTTTTTCGTCGTAAGCACGTCGTCATTTTTCTTTAAGCTCTTTAGCAGACGCCAAACCGCAGCTTTGCAAACGACTTTGACACGCTGAACCCAAACAGTAAATTCCCGGCCCTGTCAAATCAAAAGTTAGTGGTACAGAGAAAAACCAGTCACCAAAAAAGAGTAAATGGTTTTTGCTTCAAATGATCCAGAATAGGTCTTACTTGGAAAAATTTGTCAAGATTTGCATCTCCTGAGCACGGTATGCACGAAATCATTGAAATGACAGTACCCTACTTCCGTATTTTTCAAATTTATGTCTGAAGTCATAAACTTGCGTATTTGATTAGTACAAAGGTGAAAGGACCGTTATCATCGTGTTAGAGGCAAACTCACAATATTGCATATTCAAATACCATGTTCAAATTCTTTTTACACCATCTGCAGCTACTCTGACAGACGTCTGCCCGTGGGAATCGAAAGAAATTTTTCCCAGGGGAGGGGTCAATAGTGGAGTTTTTCATAGGTAGTCAAAAAGTTTTTTTAGGATGGGGCCAAAAGTGATGAAACTTCAGTTTTTCTTCCCGAAACTAAGAAAACCACCTGTTTTTGCAAAAATTGTAATAGGAAAATGCCAAATTTCTAAATCAAGGTGGGGGCCATTCTCCTCTACACTCCCCTCCGACGCCTATGCGCTAGGCCTGCAAGTTTTTCAATAAAATGTCCTCATATCCATTTGTACATCTTATAGACTACGTTGGTTAATGCTCTCAAAATGGCTACAAAAAATGAAAAAAACTAATAGTTGGATTTTTTTCCACAATCCCCACGATAGCGGAGCGATGGACAGGTGACTCAGGCATGTAATGTTTAAATCAAACGAAAGCACAGAACAGCACAATGTGCATATTCACAAAAATCAGTGTTCATTTGATAAGTTTACCTGTTTCGTACTACAAAAATTTAACAACGCAGTTCTTCATGGCCCTACCCCCACAACCACTGTTCCCTCTAAGAAAATTCTACGCTGAGTAATTCTTAGCTTTGTTGCGCACTGAGCGCATGCATTTGCGCAATCATGCAGACACCACAACGAGTGAAGAGTTCCAAGCGTTAAAAGGGCTATGCGAAACATATATACAGTATAAAATTTGGATTGTTGGAAGTGCGCGAGAACGAGATTTCACTGCGCACATTGTGTGATGGCACTGCGCAGTTACACGGTTGCGCACCTTGGGGGGAACACTGCCCACAACCGTCTTAGGTCAAACACCCCCACAAGCACTCAGTCATAAATGCCTTATAGGCCTACAAACTGTTGCCAAAAAAACACAAGTTGCATTGCTTCCAAATGATAAAAACATTTTGAGTTCAAACGTCGCAAATCAAAGAATACAGGCATCCGCGACCAAAAATCCGTTTGAGTATCTCAAAGCATACATTAAAACGTTACAGTTCCGTCACTGGTGTCCATAGAGGGTTAAATGAAATGCGCAGAAATGGAAACCATCGCGAATCAGTCATCACGCGCGTGACCAAAGACCGCGTTCGGGCTTTACGCAGACAAACCCGTTCAAAACATTTGCGATAGTCTCCTGCAGCAGTTAGCCACTAGTGAAGCCCAACGTTGCGCCGCAACGTATCTGAGAAACAAATGAGGACAGCGCAGAACACTTCTGCTCGTGGAGACTTGAAACCAACGCGCAAATGCCAATGTTGCCATAAGCTAGTGGTTAGACGCTGGAACATCACTTCTATCATCGGAAAAGAGTGAAAACTCTCTGGTCAAGAAAGCCAAACAAAACTTTCTGGATGTTGTTGACATCTCATCGACTAAGCTTTGTGTCTTCGTTGTAGAGACGGACGATGGGTGTAAAATCTCTTGTATTGCGGCTTTTAGCCAGAAACGTTTGCTTAGGCTGTGGTGGGGATACTTGTAAGGAATGTAAGCTCTCACCTGGCAAGTTGTATTGATGAATGGATCCCAAAGAAACAGAGTGTGCAAGAATTACTGAGGTTGCAGTTGTTGCGTACGTACACCAGATCAATGTTGTACGTTTGTGTCAAAATGGGCACCGCAGAACTCTCGATTGATCACCACCTGGTGATCTGCACCCAGTGGCGTAACTGACAGCGTAGCAAAGGGGCGAGTCGCCCCCCCCTGGCAAGCTAAATGTAAAAACTGGCCCCCCTTTAGTTGACATTTTGATATTTAATATTATTTAGGTTGTTTTGCGTTTTGCGGGGTGTTTTCTTTTTTTACCTAGTATGTACTGTACAGACATCCACGATATCCAGAGCTTCACAATCATTTCTTAAATTTTTTTCTGCGGTTTGGCTACCGGGCCCCCTAGGGTGGCGGATGGGCCCCTCCAGCTACGTTTTTCCCCTCCTGGTTCAAACCTCTAGTGGCGCCACTGTATGTACCTTTCGTATTAATTAAACAACCAGACGACTCGGAGGCCTACTTACCGCGTACATTCGAAGACCCTGACGGAGAAGGATGTAAAAAGATCAATGCAGACACGTGTCGCCCTTGTTCTGAAAGGTCCCGGTATGCACAACGGCGGAGTAAAAACTGTTCAAAGCAGCTGTAGTTTCATCTGCTGCTCGGGTATGCTGTCAGAATTCCAAAACGACTCGATGTGGCGGATATTCGCGAAAATGTAACCCTGTGGTTGAACCAGAACCACTTGATAAAAAAAGTAACCTACAAGGCAATGCTGCGGAACTATGTCGAATCTTCTACGCATGCGCAGTACGCTGAGGCGCGAAAATCCGCAGCCTTCAGGGTGAGATTTCCAAAATGCAATCCTGGAAAATTTTTGGCATCAACCAGATTCCAATTACTTGAAAGACTTCTAAGTGCACTGGCAAGCCCTCCGGTGTCTTCATGGCAAATAATCTAATATGGCTAGATCTATCAATGACGTTAATGGTATTTTGGTCAGCAATGAGGAAGACCTTGGCAGACGGAGAGAGTATTTTAAAAGTTTTCTGAACCCAGTCACTCTCACAACATCGGACACGTAGGAGGTACATTTGTGGGAAGAAAAAACCATCACTCCGGCCAAAGTTTTCTTTAGATCTCAAAAGACTGAACAGTTCTGTCTCTCCTTGGCCTCCGTGGAAAAGTGCATGCCAAGAGTCTTGAAAATCGATTCCGTGAAATAATTGAACTAAGACTGGAGGGTGCGCACAGCGGTTTCGTCCCGGCCATAGCACAATACAACCAAATTTGCACTCACCAGAAATCAAACAAGACATCTTGGGAGTATACCAGATTTGTTAGCAGGTTTTGTTTCGTTCGAGAATGCACTCGGCTGGGGCTCTGTGACAAACTGCGGAGGTTTGCGGGAGTACCGTTTCTATGGACGCTTGTTACTGGTGCTATGTCTGGTCCCGTTACACTGGTCGTCGTCAATCCATTTTATTGCTCAAAAGTTTTTGTCCATGTCGGAGTTCAATCCCAACCGTTCACCGTGGGCGTTCGATTGCGACAAGAGCGTGTGCTGTCGCAACTGGTATTCATTGGCTGTATCAGGGGTTAACAACCTTTTTTCACCCGTTTACCCCTAGCCAGCTTCCTAACATAAAATTTACATTCAGTTTTTTGTTTAGTCACTAGCGCTGTAGAAAAAAAACAAAGTATTGCAATTTCAGCATCATTAAATTTACCCCCAGGATAGGTAAAATTTACGCCCGGTTTTAAGAACCCTTGGTCTATTATATGAATAGGATAGACAGTCACAGCCTAGTCAATGAGGTATGACACTATTAGAACCTGCAGGATCGACCGTTTGTTTTTTGCAGACGATTTGGCTCTGCCTCCATTATCTGAACGGGGTCTTCAAAATGCAGTGGATCAGGTGATTGCCGTGTGCAAAAATTAGCACTGAACGTCTGATGTACTATGTACCTCCAGACATGGGCGCAATTTGGTGGGGGACACGGGGGACGTGTCCCCCACTTTTTTAGCCGGTGGGACATAATATGCCATGTCCCCCCACTTTTTTCTCTTAGGGTTTGTATTTGGAGAGGTTTCAAAACTAAATGTGACGTTTGTCAGGTTTTGCGTGAAGAGTTTTTCATGTTAGATGTTACACATACTGTAGCTATGTTGATGTTGAAAGAGAGATTAGTGTGGTATCACTGATTCTGATATATTCATAAATTTTTGCTTCAAAAATGATTTTTAGCATTTTGCAAGTTTCTAGAGACCGCAAAGGATTGATTACTACCAATGTCCGACATTTATTCAGTGTGGTTTACTGCAACAGTTTAACGGCTGCACACGTGAGAAACCACAGTACAGCCGTACAGCCGTGATTTGTTTCGTACAAAAACGTTGGCTAACTGACTCCACTGTAACGTTGGTTGTCACGTATTCAGAAACAGACAGTGTAAAATTTAAAGATGCAAGTGTATAATGTTAGAAAGTTACATTTTCAGGCAAACCTCTGCGAAGTTTTTGCCGAAGACAAACAGCAGCACTATTGTGAAGACTTAGTTTTAGGATGGGCA
>Ga0210059_1009606_pt1 | contig 15075 bp, 7 predicted proteins | sample Ectturendosymbi2_FD_188042 | JGI IMG/M metagenome (GOLD analysis project Ga0210059, IMG submission 188042) | Ecteinascidia turbinata endosymbiont from Florida, USA - Sample 2 (SPAdes) (version 2) | ecosystem: Host-associated > Tunicates > Ascidians > Unclassified | place: Key West, Florida...
CAAATAAAACAGAGTCAAATAAAACATGTAAAATCTCAGAACTTTTTTAAAAACTATAAAAGCTTAACACCAGGCATGCAGCTTTCATGTAAAGCGCTACCTTTGCTGAACGGAACTTTACCGAACTCTTCTAAATCAGCTTTCTGTCTGTGTCTGTAGCAGAGAGCTCAGACACACGTCCGCCATATGACTGATTGACTCAGCCAACAAGCAGAAGCACTACAAGAAGCCATTGCACTAAGCAAACCAACCAAGACAATAGTGAACATGTGAGCAAATGAAAATGTAATAGATGGTGCAATAGTTGATCAGTGTAAACAGAGAGAGGGGTGCTGTGTCATATAGGCTACATGGGATTGGTGAGGGACCACGGTGGTCATCTAGTCAACCAACCCTACTTTTCAGTTTTTGAGAAGTGTTGAAAAACAACACTTGGAAATGAAATAAGCACAAAATTAGGAAAGGAAGCAAACACAGTTTTGAAGATGTTGTCATTGAGAATCTGTTGATGATTGTTTTACAGGCATCGTGATAGGTAATGTATTAATGTAAAATTTTGAATTGTAAATTGGTTGTCAAATATTGCAGGGAATGCAATGATTAATTTAGGTGAAAAAGGAACCTGTAACGTAAGTAGGTATGTGCAGATTAACACTGCATAAACTTACTTACAACTTTAGTTATTTTTTTCAACTTGATAATAAATTTGATACAATTTTTGGATCAAGCATGCCTTTTTTCCCTACATACCAAATTTCATGAAAACATTCATCCATGCTTGTGGTCAAATCGATGAAGACACAATAACATGACGTCTGTTGAGGAAGCCCTCCAGTTTCATGCACGACAACATCCATGCTTGATGGTGGCGGCTGCTATGTGTAAGAGTTTCGTTAGGTAGCTATGCTACTATATGGAGGGAAATGTTAGCGATTAGCAGACAACAATCACGTGATGTTGTAAATTGCAAATAAAATAAATTACTGCTGCAGTATTGCAATGTTATTGCGGGTGTAAAGTAAATTTTATTTATTGACAATTTTTAAAAAATTTTCTATGTTGATAGAATTGTCTAGCTATTAGCTAAGTAAGCAGGGTTGATAAAAAATCAAAAAAATCTGATTTTTTTGATTTAAATCAGATTTTTTTTTTAATGACTTTTTTTATTCAATATGCAGAGGGTGGCCACCTCACAAGTAGTAATTTTTAATTTTGAAGAGTTTGTTTTAATACAAACTTTCTTATGCTTTGTTTCTTCTACTCTGAGTACATATAGCAACTGGAATTCAGCTGAATTTTCATTCAAACTTACTTTGCACTTATGCATCATGCGTAAGCAAATCAGTTCATAGCACCAGTACTGGTCAACAAAAGGAAATATTGTGGAATGACAATACTCAAACCAGTAGTTTGTCAACTTCACTGACACTTACGGCATGCTAAGAAGCTTGTACCAAAATACAGGCTTGCCAGCCTTTTTGGTACGAAGTCTATTATTAAAATTGATTATTGTAACGCAGCTTTCACTAGTTCAGCTTCTGCAAAAGTAAAACTTTCATGCATAAAATGGTAAAAACCTATAATATATGTGTTATGTATCTGAATCAAAAATGATCTGAAGCTACTATTTCAACAGTTAACAGCCTACATATTTGCTGGAATTTAGATGTAACTTTTACTTTATGCCAGGCCTGTAGCCATGGGGGCATTCAAGGGCAGTGCCCCTAAATTTTGTTGTGCCTCAAAATTTGTTTCAAACATATACTGTAATAAACACAAAAATCTTTCCCCATTAAAAGTTTATTTTATCCTCCAAAACCTCAAATCATGGCTACAGGCCTGCTTTATGCTAGCCTATACTTTTAAACTTGGTGGCATTCTGATAGTTCTGACTTCTGAGTCTGCAAATGTTAGTAATTTTAGTCCACATCATTTTTGCAGTTAGTTGACACAGAATCTATGATCTCACAGTTATATGATTGATAAAACTTTAATTGCTTTTATAACCTGTGTTGTCGTAAGAAGTCTCTGCCTTCTTTAATAATAAAGAGAAACCAATTAGAATACCAATTAAATGTGTCATACAAAGCACAAAAAGCTTCAAAACTGCGTATGATTTTTTGCTTGATTTTTCTGATTTTATCACTGATTTAAATGAAATGATTTAAATCAATCAACCCTGACTAGGAATAGCTCAACTTTCATTCAAACTTTTTTGTGTTTTTGCAATGTCCCTCAACACGTTGGGGTCCGGCTGGTTTCAGGGATTCTCACACCAAAACAACTGGATTGCACGTGGCTTTGCACACGTGTAACTCGGGCACCGAAAGTGGTAGAGAGCTGTTCAAAGGCTCGAAAGACTCGACAAGTCTTGGTGTCTGCACACGAAAAAAATTTTTTTGGTTGGGGAGTGAGGATTTTTTATGAGTGATGTCATAAGTGAAGGACTTTTAGGCCACCTTAGCCCACTTCACCTGGCCCTAGGCGCAAGCCGTTTGATGGTATTATTTCACTGAAGTTTTTATTGGAAACTAGGCTACAATCTGAGTCTTTTGATACTTTGGATGACCTGCTGAGGTTTCAGGTTCAAAAGTTATGATCTAAAGTAATAAAAATATTTGACTAATTAGCTAATTAATTAATTTGTTCATCTTAGATCATGACTTTTGAACCAGAAACGTTAGAAAGTTGATCAAAGGCTCAAAAGACTCGGACTTGAGCCAGCCTAGTTTTTAATAAAAACTTCAGCGAAATACTTTGGCTTAGCGGTTGGGCCTTGGGCCAGGTAACATGAGCCAAAATGACCCAAAAATTATTTCACTTACGACGTCACTCACAAAAACTCTGCAACCCCATCCAAAAAATTTTTTTTGAGTGCAGGCTAGAAGACTGGCTGATCCGTTTGAGCTCTTGAACAGCTCTCTAGCGCTATCAGTGGAGGAGCTATAGCATTGATAAGGCAACCGAAAACTGCTGGTTTTAGGCCGAAATCCAGGTATGATATATTCGTAGACCAGCTCTTAATGTGTTAAATGCAACTTTCACTTTATGCCAGTGTTGCAACCTCTCCACTGGTGTTGCGCTGAATGCGTGGTTCACCATGAATGGAATGTGCATGAAGAACAACACCATATATATGTGGCGCGAACAAGGAACAATAGAGTGATCTCATTGGATGAACTCTATTGTTGTTTACTGCCACATTGAGAAGCTTTGCGCACATGCCGCTCAGGCTTTCCGATCGCAACACCAATCTGCATTTTCAAACTTGTGGCATGCTAACAGTTATGACTTCTAAATCTGCAAGGGTTAGTAATCTCAGTACACATGTCATTTTTGCAGTAAAATGACATAGAATCTGGCCTAGCAGTTGCTATGATCGATAAAACTTCAAGTGGTTTTAACATGTGTCATAGACTCTTTGCCTTCAACATTAATACTGTATAGGCCTATTAGAATGAAAACCTATCAGAATGCTTATTAAATGTGTCACAGACATCACACAAATCTTTAAAATGGCGTGAATTTTCTGCTTGATTTTTATTGCCTGAGTTTTTAAATCATGATTTTTATTGCTTGATTTAAATCAATCAACCCTGTAAGTAAATGTAGTGCAGAGGCATTTATTGATTTAAACAGCACTCACATTAGCATTATGGACCCGCTCGGCTGTTAGCCAGTACAGTGTCTGAGTATCTCAGTTAGACCAAATGGTGAGAAGGTTAGTTCAGAACCTCTGCTAGTGCTAGGTTGTTCGATTAGTTGCTCAGTCGCAAATGTTTGTTTGAGATTGGCATTGGGAGTGCAGCACATTTTTTGAGGCAGCTATTTTGCATTTTTATTACCTTATTTTTTACTTAGTTACTAGGTTAGAAAGTTAAGCATATTTCACTTTGTAGTGGATTCAGAAGGCTTGTTTTACCGACTCGAGCTACTTGCGCGGTACCTTTTTACCTTGCTCCAACTCTGTTATGCCTACATTTGTTTTCACGTTTTCATTTATTTGTATATTTTGCTTTACTTATGAATCTTTGTTTTTATGTTTGTTCATTTTTGTTATAGATCACTGCTGATATTGACCTTTTGGGAACTTCACTGAAACACATTTGACTGATTATATACAATCAATCAATTTTTGTGAGTGTTAGTTTGTGTTGCAATCAAAAACAATTACTTGTTTTCTTCAAAACATAATTGCTTCGAATTGGGCAGCTCATGCAAAGCATTCATTTGCAGCTCAAAACACATATTTCTTCTATTGATGAAAAGTTACTTAAAACAGGTGACATTTTCCTATTCTATCAAAAGGTTTTGATAGTCTACCAGGGAGATTACATGTGTAAGCTACACCTGCCGATCTGGGAGAGAGTTTCAAGATCTTTCTATAAACATTGATTGTATAGTATTCCTTCCATCAACAGAAAAACTTCAATTTTTTTAAATAAACGAAGTTTAGCACTTAGTAATTTCTTTAAGTGGTCACAAACGTTTTTGGGTACACAGATTTCTCTGGTGCGTCCATGTTATTGTATGTGTAGATTTTTTTGTAGGCCTTGAAACTGCTGTATTGTGTTGAGATTAATATATTGTCCATTTTATGCAGAGTCAATTGTGCTGAGATTAATGTATTGTCCATTTTATGCAGAGTCAATACCTTATGGCATCATGGCCGAAAGCAGTGAGCCAGAGCAGAAGCACAGTATAAAGTTAGGATATGCACTAACCCATCTGAAATTGAACTTTTCATCTCTGTCCGTAAATATTCAAGAGTTGAAAAAAGGGCGCATGCTACATTTATTTTTCAATGTTGTAGCAAAACAACGAACACAGACAATGTTACGACTAACTGAGCATTTTCATGCTGCTCAAGAACATTGCTTCCAAAAGGAACAATTAATTTGTAACAATATATTTAATGCAGTGACAAAATATAGAAAAATCAGTAAAAGTTGTCTACTCAAACTCTTCATGAAAAATTTTTCTCTTTTTGCCAAGAGGACTTCATCATTGCGACTGCTTCTTCAGTTGGTGCATTAACATCAAGTTCAACATCTGCTATTCCTGATTCTTCATGTGAATCCAGAGAAATTGTTACTGGCTCAGAAACGACCATCACTAATGTTGAATCATGTCCATTGCGTCTGGCGCAAGATATATTGATCATGTCAACTTCCAGACACCCAATGACTCCAAGGAAGCAACTTATGAAACAAAGGCTAGCTAACCTGTCAAAAGCTAGAAAAGAAGATAAACTAAGATATATGTCAAGAATCAAGGACCTTCTAGATAAATTAATGTTTTCGCAGTATACCACAAAAAAGTACTTACACCAGTAAATTCGGAGAAAAAACACAAGCATTGCAAAAAAAGCTGCACAAATCCATAAACTAAACAAACAGTTTAAAGAAGCACATGCTGCTGCAGATGTGGACAAGTACAAAAAACTCAAAGAGCTCATAACAACTTGAATAAATCTAAACATGATAAAGCGCATCAGCATTGACACAAATGAAAATCTGAAAAAGATGCTTGCAGCAAATGATAAACTTATAAAGGAACAAAAAAACAGCTGAGTCAGTTGGAGTTTGAGATTATGGAGTTGAGAAACTGTCTCAGCTCTTGAATAAAATAAGATGAAAAGTAAAACTCCAGAAAAGTGAAGATCACGACAAAAGAAATTTGGAAAAGAAATGATCAGATTCTAACATCCAAGACCTATCGACGACTTTCCCTGACCTTAGTCTAAAAAAGTTAGCAGACCTTACAGACATTACATGGGCATGGCAGTTGGACAACATATTTGCCCAGTGTGGTTTGATGAAGCTACTCAAAGAAATATCCCTTGGATCAGCCAAATTGAAAAAGTCAAAAAAGTCGTAGAGATCTGCTTTACAAAATACCCTATTTGAAAAATGAAGAAGACAACAAGGACCCTGTGCTATATTTGTTGACAAAAGTACAGCTTTGCGCTGATATAGTTAATGGCGATGTGGAACTGCTTCAAACAGGGCTTCTGAGTTTGGGTCTGTCTTTGAAACACTGGCTTAGCATAAAACAGGAGGATAGCAGAACAGAGCTGCGCTCTGTTAATAGGAGCTGTGAGGTACCTTCCCTCTGCTAGCCTGTGGGTCACCCTTGGGCAAGGTGTAGCACCCATTAAGCCTCCCAGGCAGGATACGCAATTTTCATACATTGAAGCAATTTTTGCTTGTTTATACATTGAAACAACGTGTTTATTATTACAATAATCGTATATTTGTGTGTTTGCATTTATTTGCTTGTTTGCAGAAGGGCACAGTAAAATTTTGACTTAAATTTTAAATAATTGATGAAAGGACTTATTGAATAGCTCTAAATTAATGATTTAGCATCCTGATCTGTTGGTTTTGCAAAATATTGTTTGCAATGTTTTTTGCAAAAATGTTGGTATTTTTATTTTTTAAGTGGTATTTTAATTTTTTACCAGGCATAGATTTGTAGTGTTTTAATTATTGTGATTTATCTGGGACTTTTTTGACAAAATACATCAATAATCACCATCTATTACAAGCTATGACTCAGGATTATCAAGGAAGAAACTGATCCAATATTTAAATAGTCAGTCAGGTGTTATATTTTTCACAAAATGATGTTAACTTTTCTGTTATAAGCTACTGTAATATTTGGTTACCAAATAGTGTTGCTATTTCAAAAATGAGTGTAGTGTATTACTTTAAAATGTCAGTTACAACAACTTACAAGTATAACCAAAAAACTACATTTAATAAAAAAGTCAACCAAAAAACAATTTAAATTTCTGTTCGATTTTTTTTTTAACTTTGTATAAAGATAAATTTTTTAAATTTTGTTTTTTTTTATGTTTCTTAGTAAAAAGAGATTACTCAAAATTAAATAACAAGAACAAAAAAACAATTGCTGAATTAGAGAAGTTTAAGTAATTTGTGGATGTCACAAATTTTTGTTTATTTGCAATATAAAACTAAAATTATTTATTTTTTAATTAGAAAAAGTAAATACAAAGCAAGTAAATAAAATAACAAAAAAATGCAAATTGACAAAAAATTTTGAAATAAAAATGAGCTCAGTTAAAACATTCTAGAAATACTTGAAGTGTGTATTTCTTGATGGATGAAACCACATAGAAATCTAATATTTTTTTCAAATGTGATAAAATAAAATTAACAAAGAAAATATTATTTAATTTCAAAATATATAAATTTCAAACAATGAAATTTAGATCAGTTGGGATTTTATTATTTAGAAGTATGAATTTCTATATAGAAAAATGAACTGAAACTTGGTATCATAAAATGTAATTAGGCAAATAAGTAAATAAATAAAATATTTTTTGCAATAAAATAGAGAGAATATAATTTGAAATATGTGTTTTTGTTTATTTAAAAAATATCCATAACTGTGCATGGAAAAAGTAAATTTAAACCTGGATTTATTAAAGTAAAAATGGCAAATAGAAATTGATAAAAATGACATCACAAAAAAAATGTGTTCAGTGAAGCGTATCACACATTTATTACCACTTGAATTATTAAATCAAAATTTTTTTTTGTTTTCTTTTAAAGCAGTTTTTAATGCATTTTGGGTATTCTTAATGATTACGAATGTGGAATTTTTGCATTAGATGTCATGTTTACTGACCTGTGATGACTTCTGTAACTACTCAACAATTATTATTTTTTGGGTGTGCAGACAATTGAGACCAGTTCATTTCAGACCATGACATTTGAGGCCACATTCACATGAGACGTTTTCATTTGAGAGCACATTCATTTGTTGATCATATTAATTTGAGACTACATTCACTTGAGACCACATTCATATGAGATCACATTCACTTGAAACCACATTCATTTTATGCCATGTCAAAGTAAAGCTGTTCAGATTTACTCTGAAATCACATTTTTATGATTTACCTTCCACTTCTTTGTGGGAGACCTGAAGTTTTGTAAGGTGACTCTTCACTTGAAATTTTGCAGGATTATCCCCTTCCTTGTCCAAGGTGACTCATGCTGGGTTGTAAATGCATTCACACATTAAAACACCACGGGAACCAGAAAACACTTCGTACCTCTGGTTTGGAAGGGAGCGTTGCACCTCTGAAATGTCATTTTATTAGACCAAGTCAAAGAAATATGTTTTGTTTTCCTGCCCGTTTCCTTTATCGAGGCACGTTAATTCTGAAGAATAACAGAAAGTTGCTAAAAATTTTGAAAATCTTTGATGAAAATCTTAATTTTTGGCCAAGCTTTAGTTGCACACCAAATCAGAAAATAATGGGAGTGAACATGTTGGTGGACTCATAATAATGCACTGACTACGAATATATGCACGCAAGCCATCGCTGGTGAGTATTGCAAAGTTAAACACAATCAAAATTTCACCTTGCATGAAGTACCCTACCTTAAATACTTAAAGCTGTGTCTGTGCATGGTTGGCAGAGGTAAGCCTACCTTACAAGGTGATATTTTCATTGTGTGTAACTTCATAAATACTCACCAGCGACACCTTTCATCCATATGTTCATTGCCAGTACATCATGAGTTCACCAGCATGTTTATAAGCATTATTTTATGATTTGGTGTTCCACTACAAATTGACCATATTTCTTATACTCGGATGTCAAGTTATGTATAGTTTTAGCCAAGAAAGGACTTTAGTTTTATGAGGTATCTTGTGTCACTGCGGTTCCAGCATGTGAAGAATCTCATATTCAGAATAAATTGCCAACGGTTGTCTGCTGGCACTATCCTTTTCCTGTTAGAACCACGAGAATGCTCAGACTTCAGCCTTTGAACATAAAATGTTTTTATCACGTGATTGTGTTGTGTTTTTTGTCTAAGAATTTTGCTGAACAAAATGCATTTTGCACTTGGTCAACCTAGAGGAAGGAGGGAGATGGCTGCCTTGGCTGGAGTCACATTTTCAGACTCCAACTCCACTCCTGTTCCAAAATTTTTGAAACTGGATCCTGGTCTAAAAATTTTTCAAATTTGAAAATCCAACTCAGACTCTACCATCAATGCAACCAAAATTCAGCAATGTTTTTACATAGAAAGGACATGTATAAAGACCACGCAGACTCCTGCTGCTGAAAATGACAGGGGACTTCAGATCCCAGTCTGTTTTTTTCACAGATTTGTGACTCCGACTCCAGGTCCAAAAAAATGCAAAATCCTGCCCGAGTCAACTCCAGATCCATGGCCACCTTCGAGGGTGATTTTGAGCAGCAGTTCGTTGTAAAGACATTTTGTGTGTTCTGGGTACACCAGCAGTTGGTTACATTCAGATGTATTTTATGAATGATTGCTTGTGTAATGTAGCAAATAATTGACTTATTATATTTAGAATATAATTGAAAAGTAGACCGGTAGTGAACATGTCGCACCCAAAGGCAGCCTGGTAGTCAAAGTGTTAAGCTGGAATGCTTCATGTAACCATTATTGTTTCAATCAATTTTATTGAATTTCACAAAGTATTTAGTTCTCTACCTGTAAAGACTCCACTTTCACATAGTGAGTTGAAATCAACATGACTTACCCGCTGGGTTTTTCTTGGTAGAAGAATGCTGACCAGGTGTTAAATAATGATGAACTGTTATCTGGAAGAGCCTGATCCAATAGAAAGATTCTCCAGAAGATTTACAAATTTGATGCAAGAAGTTGAACTTGGATTGGAAATATCAGATGTTCTTCATCATCCAGATGGTTGTTTACTTTTCTTAGACTTGCACCGTCAGCTTGAGGAGCTACAATGTATTGTGGCTTCTATGAGAGAAGCAGTGGCAGAAAGTAAAAAGGAAGCTGATGTGATGAAGGTGAATATTTAAGAAAATAAATATTTCGTTGATCAACGTGCTTGTTGCCATAGGTATTATATATGTTAAAGGTGCTGTTGACTTATACATACATGTGCCTTCCAATCAGGACTGTAGAGTTGGTGAAATGAGTCATTTTACCCTTTGTTATCATCTATTGCAGGGCTTCTCAAACTTTTTTGTTTTGTGACCCATTTAAAAAAGTTTTTTCTATGCAACCCCCTGATGGATTGCTTAGGTGTTGATGATACATGTAAATGTCCCAAAACAAATTTCACAAGCATTTTTGTTTATGGTGAAATCGTCGAATTGCACACAATCCAAAAAAGTAACTACTCAGTAATAAACTACCATGTAATGGAAATAGTAAGATGGAAAAAATTAACAAAGTGCAATTCAGTTTATAGAAGTTACCAAGCGCAGCTAATGGGATGGAAGCACTTGATGATTTCTACACAGATCATCCATTTGTAGATTGATACAAGACAACGCAGGATGAAGAACATTCTCAACATTTTTCAAAAAGGATTGGTTTTTGGGTTTGATGATTATGTTGCGATCGGAACTTATCCTGGGCATGGCAGATGTGTGGCCTCCTGAAATTTCAATTCTGTATAGTTAGTGCCTAGATCAGCTATGTCCAACCCAAATGGCTTACTGAGCCAAAAATTATGTCACTATCTTAACCAGGGCCGCACACCAAATGACATATTAATGAGGGCCGCACATTAAAGGCTCACTTTGATATTAGCAAACTGTATGTAGTTTAAATTAAGGTACTGAAAGCGTTCAAATTCTAACTGCAATGGTAAAAGACGTGATAAAGTTGCGTTGAAGACCACTTGCATCAAAAATGTCAAATTCAAGATTGTCAAAATAAGAATAGGTTGTCAGAATATATGATACTTTGACTACATGTGGGCCGTGGGTTGGACATAGCTGGCCTAGATCCAACTTTTCCTGCATCAAAGTCCAAAGTACGTCTGAATTGTGTATAAAGCTTTTAGCTTAGTCTAAAACTACTCAGTTACCCACTTTACACTGCACCGTTATCGGATTGACGCGTGAGCGATTCGTCGCCCTTGGCTTACCTTTGTGAACGCACTTGTGAACTCGATATTGGGGCAATTTTAGGCAAGGAATTGGAAGATTTACTTCGTGCGATTGGCCTACAGTACTGCAAAAGCTGGTGAATAGGTTAAAATGAAAAGGCGAAAGCTCATTCCACGACAGAAAGGTGCTTTTCGTAGGTGTAGTTGGAATCGCTGAGATGTGATTTTATTTAGCGTAGTCTGAAAAATAACAGGCAGCAGAGAAAATTGTAGAGAACTGCTGGTGGATGAGGTCATGAAAACCGCGTCGCATCGTAACTGCACTCTTCAAGTGACTTTAATAGAATTTGAACAGCTTCTACAGGGCAGGAAATGGGAGTTTGTTTTTACACTGCAGAGCCACTTCGTTGATTTCAGTCAAGATCATTATCCAGTCTATTCTCTGCAGTACAATACAAGAGTATCAAATATGAGGATTCACAGCACTTTGTAAGTTGTAATCTATGAACAGTAGGTACTGCAATTAACCAAATTGCAATTATAACCTATTTCACAAACTTTTGTGACACATTTTATGCTACTCTATGTGTTCCATTATAAACTGAGAAAATCATAGCCCAATAACTGGGATACAAAGTTCAAAGTGCAGCCTATATTGAAGTCATTCACTTCCAATATTATGGGTACGCGACTTTTCGGTCTGGCCGTTTTGGTCTGGGGCATTTAGGTCAGACTATGAAATCTTGCAACATTTTAATGCAAACATAATTAAATCAACGAGTAGTTTTATTTAAAAAAACTACAAACATGATCCAAGATCCAACAGTTAATCAGCATCAACATATGATTTTCATTATCATCAGCAAGCAAATTAAATCATTATCGACATTTTACAATTAAATACAAATTCTTCAAAGTCATAATTACAATTCAGATTTAATCGCGATCATGACTCCTCAAGGGAGTTGGTATAACACCAGCTAGAGTGACAAATCCCCTGCTTATAATCATTTCAATAAACGAATGTAATAAGCTGTTATGTAAGGAAATGTCGTGGCTGAAATAGGCTAATCTGTTCCACGGTAGTGGTTTTAGCATCAAACAGGTACAGAAAAGGTTGTCCAAGACTTAGTAGTACAAATCACCCAACCTCTTTTCCCTTATTATCGGATTTCCAATCTACCTCTGCTAGTTGGATTCGCTGAATCGCATATGGTTGAAAAAATGCGCTCTCAAGCAGCTCGGTGAGACACTCACAGTCGTGCTTGAGCGATTTGTGGGATTCCCAATCCAACGCGAATCTGATAACAGTACAGTGTAAAGTGGGTAACTGTCCTCTCAATGCAGTTATCCTACTAGCTCCTAAAGTAGACCCAGAGTTCTAATCACAAGTTGTGTTGGAATGAATGCAAAAAGGTCAATATTAGTCAGTACAGTAAAACAATGATGACGTGACAACGCATAACTTGCTGTACTTGGTTGATTAATATTATTTGAGAGTAGGCAGATGTCTTCGTAAACAACTGACAGCATGAAGCATGTATTGTCTGTAAAAATGCAGTAGAAATAGATCCACTACAGGCCTACTTTTAATTTTTACAAAAACTTTTCTTTCTGATTTGTGAAACCAATTTGTTTCGCGACCCCAAATTTCATTTTGCGACCCCATTTGGGGTCACAACCCATAGTTTGAGAAGCCCTGATCTATTGAACCTAGAACCAGACTCTGTAGTTTTAGTATGAGTAACTCTATAACAGGGGTTCCCAACATGGGGTACATTTGCCTATCCGAAGAGGCACATTTAAGGTTAGCAATAGACAAGAAAATGTATTTGCATATTATTTATTTCCAAATATTTATACATATATCAGTGATTATTATTTTCAAAAATCATAATATGCTCATTGTTAAATATATATATGAAAAATTATGATAAAATATTTTGTCATAAGAAATTTAGGGGTATATGTTCATCTGTCAAAATGGTTAAGGGTACATGCTTATCTGTTGAAATGTTGAAGGGGTACATACTCATCTGTCGGAATGCTGAAGGGGTACACGGTTAGAGAAAGGTTGGGAACCACTGCTCTAGAACATTAATTACATATTCTTTGAATCTAGTGTTGCAACCTCTCCGGTAGTGTTGCATTGATTGTGTGATCCACCACGAACGGGATGTGCGTGAAGAATAACACCATCATATGTGTAGCGCGAGCAAGCAATAGTAAGAGAGATTGCGAGCATGATCTCTAATCTTGCTTGCTGCCACGGTGCGAAGCTTTGCGCACATGCCGCTCGGGATTTCCGATCGCAACACTAGCAACATGGTGAAACAATCAGGACAAATAATAAGCTACCCCTTGACTACAAGTGCTGCTACCTTGCTCATTTTTATTGGGTTGTAGAAAAAAGGAAATAACTGTCATTAAAGACTGAAATGAAGGTTGATTTGAAGCACCCCGGAAAGCACAAAATTTTGTTTTCTGTTTTTTTCATTCAAACAAACCGATAGATTTGCCCTCATTATGACGTGATGTTGTGATTATTCAAAGCAAGTTTCGTCTTTCCACAGTGTTTGTCATCTTCTTAGCTATATATTCTGCCTGCCAATGTAAACTGAGCCATTAGGTGTAGCTTTGGTTAACATTTGGTAATCAAAGATTTACTCTTTAGCCATCTTACCGAAGAATGTCTAAGTGCGCGTAGTTCAAGTTGTACGTGCAGAACAGAGATTTGCATAGTTGAAAGTAGCATTTGCATGTAAAGCAAACGATATTTTAAAAAGCCTTTTAACTTGTGATATTGCTTATGAGACTTTAGAAGGTTCCGTTTGTGCTGTAACAAAGAAATCGAATGAATGTATTACTGTCGTTGTTTCAAAGGAAAAATTGCACTCATTGAAGTTGGTGGAGCAGCGACTTGACCAGGCCCTCTTATTCAATCTAAAAACTACTGCTAATCAAGCAGCCCCATCGGGCAACTTGGAAAAAGGAAATCACTTTCCAGATAATGGTAGGTCGCATTGTTTGTGAGTTGTCAGTTAGTATGCTAGTACTATGGCAACTTGCCAAATACTCGCTTTAACCCTCATCGTAGTTCTGAAAATGATTATCCTCTCCACGCTTGTCTCCTCAATTCTGAAAACTAAGCCTTTCGTTTAGTCTGAAATAGTTTTCTACTAAATTGCTCGGCGGCATGTGTGTTGACGACAAACACTAAAAGTGTAAACTGTAATTTTGTGAATGGTTTTCCGCAACTCGTATGTGCACTGTGGTAACACAGTTAAAATTCGTGTATAGCTTTTTAGCGTTTTCATTGGCACAGTTCTCACTTGGAAAAGTCCTTATCATGAGTGGTTAGTTTTTAATTTAACGGTGTATTGTAGGTCAAAACAAGGAAAATGTAAAAGAAAACGTAAAGAAACCAGCAAAGTGCTTTCCGCAGCTGAATGCGATGCTCGAAAATGATTTTGTAAAGCTTCCAAGGTATGCACAGCAAATGTATGTTGAGCAACTGCGCGAGTGAGGAATATAAAATCGAAAGTAAAATAATGAATTTCGTGAAGCTACAAATGTATGTTTGGTTCAGATCTTGTTGTAGGTTTCACGTAATAGTTTCTTTTACATATATCTAAAGATAGTGAAAAAAATCAACTTATTTTGCTGTTTAAGCTAGAATGGCGCGAATGCTTTGCGTTTGATGGTAAATTTGACTTCTAAGTATATAAATCAGGGGAGTCGGGCCATAAACGAAAAAGCGGTTAAAGTGGGTTTTTAACGAACCGTAATTGCAACGTCATCGCTTTTAAATTTCAGTTGTTGCCTGTTGGTAAACTAGATCGGAAAACTTTTGAAATTGTGCTCACTGGTTCATGTGAAGCCAGCAACGTTACCTAGTAACAATGAATATCACAAATTTTGGACAAAACCAAGAAACAATGCCATTGTAGAAAAGTATTTACAACCCAGACGATTTTTGCCATTCGAAATATACGTCTCAAGGCTTGCGTTCTTCGAGACAAACGTGGCTCAGTTCTATTTGATTTGTGTGTGAATCTGTGGTGGAAGAAAAAGATTTCCCCGTATAGAGGAAGCTATCTCGCTGATGCAGTTTTTCGCTAAGTTGCGTTTGCTCAAGTGAATTGTGATCGAACTAGGAGCCTCAAAGCGAGCAAACAATTTCTGAAGTGC
>Ga0210059_1009607_pt1 | contig 15075 bp, 9 predicted proteins | sample Ectturendosymbi2_FD_188042 | JGI IMG/M metagenome (GOLD analysis project Ga0210059, IMG submission 188042) | Ecteinascidia turbinata endosymbiont from Florida, USA - Sample 2 (SPAdes) (version 2) | ecosystem: Host-associated > Tunicates > Ascidians > Unclassified | place: Key West, Florida...
CCCAGACCTCTTTTTTTAATTTCCTGAGGCGGAACTTGAATTTAGAACGTTTTTGTATGTATCGTGAGTGGTGAGGATATTTAAGTTTCAAAATCTGACATGGTGTTTAAATATTCACAGCGTACAACATATTCTTCATATTGGCTGCCAGTGCTTTGCGTCATAGAAAGTGTTGTTCTAGTGATTTTTGCGTCATAGAAAGTGTTGTTCTAGTGATTTTTGCGTCATAGAAAGTGTTGTTCTAGTGATTTTTGCGTCATAGAAAGTGTTGTTCTAGTGCAGGGCAGGGGTTTCCAACCTTTCTCTGACCATGTACCCGATTGCCCCTAAAATTTCTTATGAGAAAAAGCCTGAGTAAAATAACAAAAATCTACTGAATATTAATAGGACTTTTATTATAATTTTGGACTCTAAAGGTAGACTTCGTTATGTCACAAAGTTAAATTGTTGCGTCTGTACAATAAATGTACCCCTCCAGATAGGCAAATATATCTCTAGGGACACATGTACCTCAGGTTGGGAACTTTTGTTCTAGTGTTTTTTTGCGTCACAGAAAGTGTTGTTCTAGTGTTCTTTACGTCACAGAAAGTGTTGTTCTAGTGTTCTTTACGTCACAGAAAGTGTTGTTCTGTTCCAGACAGGTACACTCCTCATGTCACAGACGCTGCACGACTCGCCCGTCGTGGATTTGAAATGCCGCACTGAAGATCCAGGATCATTCAACACAAAGAACGTGGCCTGGCACAAGGACGAGCTGACGGTCTTGTTCGCCAACGCGCTTGTCAATATCGACGGATTGAGCTTGTTCCAAACATTGAGAGCATGTCGCAATCAGCTCGCGAAAAGTACATGATGCAGATGGGTTTACCTTCTATTTAAGCGTTTCACTTATACGAAGCTGCATTTTAGCATTTGATGTGTTTGGTTGCTGGTTCGTGAAAAAATATTCAGTTCAGTCCACCAAACCTTGTTAAAAGCAGGGGGTGCAGTGGCGATGGTACGCGTGGGGACGGCGTTCTCACACTTTTTCATGTTTTCGTTTGTAGCGCAATAAAGTGAAGACTATTATAAATACTTATTTCAAAATGCGTTCCAAGCGCTGTTGAAAATGGCAGTTTTTGTGTGTACGTTCCCACACTTCTTTTTCTAGCACTGCACTCGTGGTTAAAAGCGACCGCGATAATTCTGCAAATTTGAAATAGCCTTTGATGACGTTTCAGCTGCCGCCGGCGGAACGTCACTGATTACCCCTCCTCCTCTATCATACAAGAAACTGAGGTTAAGTGGACAGGAGCAATTGTCCAGCCACGTCAGCCTCGGGACTGTGACGCCCACGGTGTTTGATCAGATGCTGGCCGCGTCGATCGTGGGCGGGTACAACAGCGACATAAATCCCAAAGCGCCAAAAATGTGCCAGTTCGTCATCACTGGCGTCGCCCCGTTTCTTGGTTTCTATTACTTGCTCGAGGTGAGATTCTAATCGATATTCTTATTCGTATAATGTCGTAAAATCGAAGTACAACAAAGATCCATACGTGACGAGTGGCTTGTCCATATTGAATTTGATACTGATGTTTCGAATTGAAGCCGTTCCCAGCAACAAACCTGAAAAAGCATATGTTTCTTTTGTGAAATGAGACGCTTGTTGACGTATTGATAAGTTGATGACGCAGCTGTAACTGTGCTCTCAGGTTAATTGACGTACACTGCGTGGAATGATCGTGAAGTAGATGTAGGCCGATTCAGGTAGACGTAACATCTTACCGTGCTCATGTAAGTTAACGCCAGTCAGTCAGCGCTGCGCCAGTTAAGTAATTTTGAAACAAGCTTTTCTTTGGCTGTTCCGAGATGAAAAGAAAACTTCCCCGCCTGCGGTGACGTCTTACTTAGTTGCGAAATCTGCAAATACTTTAGCGTGTCTGACTTGCAACGAATAAACATAGCTGGGTTGAAATCAGCTAGGTGCGTTTTGCAAGTCAAGCAATTCGCTGTTTGCAGGATAGCTTCCAACCACTCTTATCGCACGTCGCATCTGCGGTTGCGAGCAAGCTGAGGTCTGCTATGAGCGTCGCCAGTGGCTGGTGGAACTGGAGCAAAGGCTCCTCTGCAGACAGCGCTGGACAAGAGAAGTCGGAGCAAAAGGTGCGTGCTGCAGGAACACGCTAGCTGTGCGTGCTGTAACAACACACCAGTTATGCTACTGTGGACCGTCAATGACTGATAGAAGGGTTTACAACTGACCTCGAGTTTCCTGTTCCCAGTGCTGTTTTGCAATGAGTGACTTTTATAGCACGCCATGTTCATGATCAAATTAAGTTAAAGTGAAAAAGTTGTGCTGGGCGTAAGCTTTAAACTTCTTCCAGAATTATTATGACTTCTTTGCACAAAATCCATGCTCGCCTACCATGGCGTGCAAAATCTGGAATTATCGACTGTTCCTTAAATGTTTGTTGAAATCGCAGATAGAACGTGGCACGTCCTTGCACATTCGCTTTGGCCTCCCGGACACCAGAAGGCAGGGCCTGTCGATTGTCCTTGCCCCCGGATCGAGCTGGCTGGCCGCCGCCACTGACAGCTTCGGCCGAGTGTTGCTGGTCGATGTTTCCAGAGGCTGCATCTACAGAACGTGGAAAGGTTCGCAACCTTTGAACCTGCGCCAAGCGATCCGCTGTGAACGTCGCGCGCATTGCATGGTTAAGTTAAAGATACCGTTAGTGCACCATGCCCATAACCACGAGGGGGGGCATTTGAGGGCTGTGCACCCCCAAATTTTGTTGTGGCCAGAAATTGTTGTTATATTTATTGAACATACATCAAAAACAAAAATTTGCCCCGCCCAAAATGTGTTTCCACCCAAACCTTAAAACCTGGTTACGGGCTTGCAGTGCACCTCACGCAGTGAATCTTCAATCCTCCCACTTTGCGCTTCTAGTTTGCTCTCAAGTTTAATGTCGAACAAACGCAAATGTTGCGTCATCCAGGATACCGCGAAGCACAGGTCGCCTTCGTGCGGGTCCCGGATGACGCACAAAAGCAGATCGGATATCCATCGTTGAGGAAAAGAGCTTTGTTCCTGGTTGTTTACGCTCCACGCCGAGGAATCCTGGAAATCTGGTCGTGCTTGTACGGACCGCGTGTCGGAGCTTTCAACGTTAAGAAGAACGCCAGGTGTGCCGGAAGTGATGATAGGTGTTATTTGTTGTCACTTCGTCACGTGATGTTTTTAGCTTAGATTTAATCTGTTAATGATGCTTTTGAAATGGCTGTGATTTAACGCAAAACTTCTCAAAGTAGGATCACCAGATATTTAAGAGGAAAACCTGCCGTAAAGTGTTGATTGAGCAACGTTTGCGATGGGATAGCATTCATGAAAAACTCCGTTGACTGACTATCTTGCGAAGGAACTTGTACTTATCAACCGCAAGTCTCGATTCGTCTAAGAAATAATTTTTGAGGAAACTCTGCTGTTGGTTTGAGTGCGCCATGTGCGTTACAAACGCCTCGGAAAGCCAAAATCAAGATCCGTTTTCTGCCCTTCTCTCTTGATGACGACCCCTGTGTTTGATGACATAGCCTGCTACAAGCTCGTCCGTGTCGTGTAAACAGATATTATGAACCCTCGTTTAAGGCAGGGATGGGGAACCTATTTACTATCACGGGCCGCATGAATTGTGGGGTATCGCTGGCGGGCTGCAAATAACAATTATTTTATCCTGAAATTCTACCTTCATCTTACTATGAGGGATAGAAACTTCTTATGGCATACTATCGTAAGGGATAGAGGCTTCTGGCTTACTGTCTATGTACCTACTTATCATTGACGCGACCTTGTACTCTAAACTGCGAAACGAAAATTCTGGTGCGGGCCATATTAAAATGTTCACGCGGGCCGCAGGTTCCCTACCCCTAGTTTAATGCTTCTGTCGAAACTATGTTATTTATGGTAAAGTGTCTGAACTGGCATTAAAAAAACATTGTGTTTTTTAAATCTTGCTTTGTTAAACTTGAATCTGACTTTCCTTACCTTGTGTCGAGATGTCTCAGGAGACACGCTTCGTCGCGTGCTTTCTGAACGGAAGAGCAATAAAGCTTTTTTTGTTCAAGGCTATTAAATGTTGGCTACGGGCTTCTCGGAGCAAGCACTTTAAACAAGCGGAACACAGCATCCTGCATCCAGTGCTGCTTGCTTGATGAGGATGGCACGATCAGCACACCTTCTATTCCTTTCCATTTAGCCATGAGGTATTGCTCTCGTTCATATTTAATGGAATTACAGAAGTTCATTTACCGCTTGTATCAACCAGCCATTAAAGCAAGAGTTTATACGATACCAAAAATTTGTTGGAAATTGCGATGTGATAACCAATAACTTGGGATCATTACCAATTACCGACAACCTGGCATCATGATCAGCACAAATCTCATGCTTTTGGTGTATGTGTGTTTTTCACTCCAACCCTCCCCGTTGTGATTACAAACGCGCCCGACTGTAGTTTCGTTTGTTGGCATTTAAACGTACGTTGATACCGAATGGAGAGTTACATGGGCAGTCATTGACGACACTGTGCTGCCTGGATGCCTACCCCCCAGTGGTCTTGTGCAACCGCTACGGCAGCACATACACAGTTGGACGAAAGGTCGAATAAAGCAGATGCTTCGATCGGGCCACACTTGGCGCAAAGACGGCCTCACTGGTTCCAGAGCTACGCACCAGCCCGTACCTCGGAAAAGATCCAAAATTTTCAGTTTGTTTGGTGCTCGGTGCAACAGTTTGTTTATGTCGTAGCAATTGTTATTTACCCTACGGATGTTTTTTCATTGTGCCATTCATTGACTGTATAGATTGCGAGGCGGCATCGTCTGCTGCTTGTCTTTTTTAAGCTCGCTGTGTCTAACATTGTTGCAAGTCGTGTTGAACAACAGCAACTTTGTTTGTTCGAAGCGATTCGAGTAGCAGCCGTGCCCGAGACATTCACTTGTTGAAGAAAATCAACTACATGTTGAACTCGAACGATAAAGGTGGGATATGCGTGTGTTGTGTATGGCGTGAGTGAGCACGACGACGAACTCTGTTGCGTTGTGGTGGTCCGTCTGATTCCTTTGCACTGATACAAACGCAACAGCGTCAGACCTTCTGGCAGTGGATAAAAATGCGACTAGTATGCGAACAACAAGTATACCGTCGTAGAAACGCCTTCGTTCGTAAAATTACTGTGAACAAGCGGAGGAAAGAGCAGCGCGACACATATCCTTCGTCCATCTGTGGCTCTGTGACGAAGCGCAAGTGCTTTTCGTTTTTCTGCAGGTCGTGGTTTTGTTGCGCTTCTGCAGAATTGCATTGAATGATTACGTCACGTGGCTCGCTGCTCGGTGATTAAACGCTCTCGGTGGACGGTTCAAGGACATGATTTCGAGATCGCGCCGTTGTTTGTCAGGAACTCGTTTTGCTGAAGCTCTATGTCGCCCACATGTCTGATAAATAGATGCTGCTGCGCTCTGATGATCCTTCTGCTCAACAAAGGCTGCCACTGCTCAAGTGGTTTCGCAAGTTTGCAACGGAATTTTTGCGCGCCACGTGTCGTCATAGCAACGGGTAGAATTACCTCATAACTTGATTAAATCTGCGTTGTTGACTCTGATGCGTTCGGAAAGCCCGAGCGGCAAGTGCGCAAAGCTTCACACTGTGGCAGCAAGTAACAGTAGGGATCACATGCCATGATCACTCTATTATTGCTTGTTCGCGCCTCATATACATGGGTGTTGTTCTTCGCGCACATCCCGTTCGTGGTGAATCGCACATTCAACGCAACGCCAACCGAGACGTTGCCACAACTCACTGTTCTCATCACTTCGGTGTCCACTGCTGGATTGATTTGTAAGGACTTGAGTCTCTTCAAACTGTATGCCATGCCTCGCACTTCCGTACCACGAGCTTTCTGTCGTTTCTCCCACGCGTTTTGTGAATTGGAACAAGGGGTGCAGGGGGTGGTTCCAGCAGATAACTCACTGGGGATGTTTCGCTTCCCCCGTAACAAGCGAGACGCTGAAGCTATTATCACCCGTTAAACCTACTCGCAGTCAAAGTTCTTCTTGTGTTTCTCACAGACGGTCAAGAAATAGTGAAGCTTCTGCTGGAAATGCGGATCTGCGCATTCCAGAGGCAAGGAATTGAAAAGTTGATTTGCACGGAGGGCGTTTGCAGTGATATGATTCGGGAGAGTTTGAACAGTATGCTGAAGAGCTACAACGAACAAGGTAACTTTCTTGCTGTTTGGAACTTCTTGTCCTGTTGTTTAAGAAGTGAGAAGGAAACAAACTGTTTTTGCGCCTGAAATGCACTTTTAGTCACGATGCGAGTGCGGGACAATTGAATTTATTTCTGCCACGTGCTCTCCTAAGCTTTTAAGGAAAAAAATGCATGTCTGCTTTGGAACTTGGGTGATGAAATGGGACCGCTTGAAATTCTATTTTCCGTGTTGTTTTCAATTACGTTTTAATGCTTTCTGTAAATTCATTGTCAAACTTTCGCATTCGCTTTCTTGTTTTTAAACCGTATAATTAACGAGTGATAAACGAATCAATACTTAGCACCAAAAAATACATTGGGTTTTGACGTAATGGGATAGAACTTTACACTGGAAGCTGAAGAAATTCAAATAAGGAACGCTTGTTTGCTAAAGTCGACTGATCTTCGTGCTGCTGTTAAACTCTCCCCTTTTTGTCGTGCAGATGAAAAAAACAGTGCAGTGTGAATCGTTGTGTGTTTAGTGCTTCAAGCAGTTGAGCTGCTGGCTCGTTGCAGAAGATCACATGTTTTATGTTTGACTTGAAAAACATACTGTGCTGAACTGTGATCCGTCTGGTGCCACTGCATTGACCTAAGAAATTGGCTCTCCTTCACATATTTCAAACACGTGGTCAAAAGTACTTTTGCGCACAGTTCCTTTCTCCATAGAAACGATTGACAGTGTTTTTGCTCCTGAGTGACACTTGCCACCTGCAGGAAGCACCAAAGAAGAAAAAGACTTCGTCGTTTTTCTGAGCAGCAACCTGCGTCTACTCAGTTTATTCGATGCGTTGAACGAACTCAACACCGGAGCAGGACCTGTGGATGAGGTCGGTTCAAAGGTCGAGCGATGAGAGTGGTGGGAAAATTTATGCTTTGTTACGTCACTGTGTAGGTAAAGCTGAACAAATCAACGCATTCCTTATCAGCAGGACAATTTGTTCTTTCTGTTCTCGTGTGCACATGCCACGCCCTCGCAATTTAAGGCAAACGTGGAACATCCGCTATATTGCAAGTACTAGAATAACTTTTTTATCCCTACATTGTTACGTTCGCGATGTCTGACGTTTTTGCCCTGACGTTGTCGTGACATCACCATCACGTCTGACGTTTTTGCCCTGACGTTGTCGTGACATCACGTTTTTGCCCTGACGTTGTCGTGACATCACCGTCGTTCCATGTTCTCGGTGCCAAGTTTTTTCTGAGCACGTTGCGTCTTCAAACGTTTTTTCAACAGGACGTCACAAAAGACGACTTCTGCGAGCGACTGCTTTTGCGAGGGAGTGATTATGACGAAGTGCTGGAGCTTATCGGCGATTATGAAACTTCCGTACGTCATAAAGAACATCCTGCAGTAAGTTATGATGTAATTATGCTTTAATAAATCGTGATTTTTTAAACTTTTAAAACGACAAAATCATGTTTCATTTGCTTCACCTGGGAAAGCTCCTACATCATGTGGTTTGTGGTTTTACTGCAACGTTATTGCACATGTTATTTGTTTGTTGATAGTTGAGCTAATAGACGTATGTGTCGTCATAATTTCTCAGGTTTTATGTATTTTCAAACTGCTTAATGTGCTATCAAACAATTGCATGCTCGTGTCACTGCATTTACTTTATTTGCATAAGATTCTTGGACTAATGATGCGTAGTGTTATGTGAAATAGATTTTCTGTCAAAAATTTGCTAATAGATTCCTTTTATATCTCCGGTGTGGAGAGCAGTTGCTTGAATGCTTTTCACTTCGGTTAAAAATTTACATCACATCATTAAACTCCCAGTGATTTATTGCTTTTTATCCACAGGCAGCCCGAGTTATCAGCGTCACTACTTTTCTGAAATCATTTCTTTCGAGCAAAGATGGAAGTTTTAATATTCATTATTCACCAGAAGACAGAGTCGGCATCGCATCGTTAGGTTCGCTACTTCTGCACGCTCATGTCTTGTCTTGTCTTGTCACAGGAGCGCCGCCTTAACTCGTCTTGACCACGTAGCTCGCAATTTATTCAGCGGACGTAACTTATTATATACGTGCACGCGAATTTTAACCACCTATTTGATAATTTTTGCACACGGCCATTTTAACTCACCAGGCAAGCCGCAGGTTTGTTGCCTGTTGCTGTTTATCGCTCTGTGCGATGAGATGCGTCTCCGCTCTCCAACAGGTGCGTTCCTGGTTTCGAAATGACCGCTGATTGTTTTTGTTCACTGTGACCTCATATCAGTGTTTGTTACATCACAAAGCTATTTTCTTCAGGCGACTTCATCTTCAGTAGTTCCTTATTCGCTTCGACCGAAGTCTCGAACCTTCTGTCAGTCATGGCTGACCACGTCGATGTGTCCGACTCCGAATTGCTCTTCTTCCTTTTCCACTATTGGCAAGAATGCGAGCAAAAGCTTGACAAAGGTGCGATGATGATTAGTCGCTGTCAAGCCTCCACCTTTCGAAGACTAGCAAGAAATTTTTGGAATGGTTTTAGACCCAAATGTGCACCAGTTCAGTAGTTAGCGTCTTGAACACAAATATTGCGATCAGGTTGAAGGAAGCGACGGCCGCAGTTGTCATTTAGTCATTGCTCCTACAAAGCAAATAAAGGGTTTCAAGGTAATGCATTCCTACAGGTTCATGAAAAAAACAACTAATACAGCAAAAACACAAGTATGAAAATCAAAGAAAACCGCAAAAAAAGATGTTTAAAGAAGTAACAACACCACACAATGATCAAAACCAAAAAACAAATTCCAAACTTATAACAAAACGCAGTTCATCACGCCGACAAACTTTTCATCAGTGTTTGGATGGAACATATTCCACCGATCTTCAGATTTTCTTACTTCGCTATCCAATCAGATGCTGGAGCGCTTTTATGTTAACCTGCCCATTCGTGCCATAGTAAAGTTGACTGAGCGTTCAAGTATTACGTGGAATGAACCCTACCTTGAATGCTGAAGTCATCTCGCAATTTACCTGCACTGTCGCTTCAATGGCAAGATCATCTGCTCAACCACGTGGCTATGTCTGTCGAATCCTATCAACGAGCATTCAGGCTGCTGTGGTTAATCGGTCGACCAAAAGAACTGCTGCTTCTTAAAATCCCGGTTGCGCAGAATGTTCTGGATGTTATTGACGTAACCGGTTACTCCAGACTTATTTTATGTTCAGAAAATCGTTGGTTGCTGTCATTGCCCCACCCCCGCCCCCCCATGTTGCGCCGCCCCGTGTCGCGCGCGTTTCATTCCGAGCTGCTTATATTTCCAGACAAGCTATTCAGCATTGTCAACTTGCTGGCTTTGGTCGAACGTCTGACTAAAGGGCAAGGTCTTGATGTGTCATCGAAGTTCTGGGCCGACGTCCAAGCCAGGATCTGTCGTCCGTCGAAACATCCAGTAGCTGCCCTCACCACTGCGTTGGTCAGCAGTGCCATGATCCGGGGCCTGGAAACTGGCCAGGTAGTTTCTTGCACGATGTACTGCTAATATTTAAATTAGTGCTGAACCTCGCTTCGTGAATTCACGTTTTATTCTGGTGCTGGTCATTGAAGATGTTCGTAGAGAAATCAAAATCAGTTGCTGGAAGTCAGAAAAAACATCACTCTGGCAACAAAAGGAATTTCATCACGTGTTTGATTTCCACACTATTGAGCAATACTGCCCATGCTGTTATACGTGATCAGTGACGTGCGAAGGGAAGGGTTACGTTGTGAGTGACGTCTGTGCTTCGGTGGGTGACGACGACGCTGTTAATACATTTGCCTTTAGGGGGGAGGGCTGTATCCGTTCCCAGTCGCGACCTCGTGTCGGTACGCAGCAGTACTGCGCTGCGAATTTTAAACACACATGCAAACCTGCTTTTTTCGGTCATTGACCAAATTTCTTTTGAACTGACCAAAAAATTTAACTCAATTCGATTGCAATGCTTTTTTCACTCATTAAAAATATCTGTAACGTTCGCAGAGTCGCTGCGTAATTTTGTTTGCGTTTTGTCGTTAAGCGACGTTCCCCTTGATTGATTATTATCGAGCCTCGAGTAATTGCCGGGCCGCGTGTTGCTTCTTTCGCATTCCTTGGCTGACGTGTCGTTGTTCTTTTAGTAGAGAAGTAAGCCGAGGCGCACGATTCTGAGTATTACAAGGACCGCGAAGATTGGTCCGTGAGAAAAAGACGAAAGGTCTTTACGATTCTGCAGCGCAAGGCTGCCACAGCATAAGGCTGTATCGAGAGACGTAAGGTCTTTGAATCTTGTAGCACAAGGCTGCTACAGCACAAGGCTGCTGCAGCACAAGGCTGCTACAGCATAAGGCTGCCTTTAGCACAAGGCTAATTCTGAGATAGGACATAAGGTCCTCACAGCATAAGGCTGGTCGTTATAATTTTCGTTTTATCACGTTTTGTGAGCAACAATTTGCGGGCCACGTTTTGTGGGCTTGTGATAATCAAGTTGGAACGTGCATTATACGAATTTTATGGTTCTCTTGATGTGGGCCTGAATTTGAGTGTCAGGAAGTTGCAATATCCGTAAAAGCAAAAACGGCAAAAGTTTTGAAGTTATTTCGGACAAATGAGCGAAACGTCTCAGCGAAAAATAAAACCCAGACGGGTTATGGGTTCGACTGAGAGTTACTTGGGCAACCGTAAAACATGAGGAAGACCATTCGTCACAATCTGGTTATTGCTTCAGAACAAAGAACAACGCGTCGAACGAACTCGATCATCCGGCGATGAGAGAGAAGATGAGGAAAATCGCGCGGAGAGCAGCGGTGATTCCTGTGACTGTGTTTTGTTTTATTTTTAAATCAAAATATGAATAAGTTGTTTCAAAAAAGAATAAATAAAACTTGCTACTTGCAAGTCTGCTTGATTTAAAAAAAATGCACTTAATTCTACGTAGATCTTTATGAATTGAGTTTACGCAGGGCAAAAATTTTCGAAGTGCATGTGGTAGTTTTTGAGCTGCTTCCTAAGCTTTTTCTAAACTGCGTTGGGTATTTTCTTTCCTTACCCGTTATCAGGCTGGGAATCGGTGATGTTGGATGTGGAATCATGGAAAGTTTTGGTGAAGCAGCTCTTGGATTGCTTGGCTTTGAACATCACTCGTGCGGTTGGATCAGAAGCTGCAGATAAATCGGTAAATCCAGGCGTTCATTGATTGACTGATGGTCTGGAGCCGGCAATGTGAAGACCTTCAACGATTCATGTTGTTTTTACAGTATGCGATGTCTTCGAACGTGGGAGTTGACGATATGCTTTCCAATGGAACAGGTGACTGCTGTGTTTACTGACAGTTTTGTTTGAGTATAGGGTGATGATCGAGTTGGGCTTTATGATGAAAATACAAGACATAAATCAGTGTGGCAATGCTTGGCATGGTGTAATCGTTTGGTTTGTTTGCTTCATGGCTTCGTATTAGTAATCTAGCATTTGTGGTGACTTACAGGGTACATACCGGAACTTATTTCGGGACTCGTTTGTTCGTCACGCATCAGTGCGTCTGCAATAGAAGGATTTTTCAAGAACGACGAGAAAAAAGAAGAGTTAAATGCGAAGCAAAGTTTATTTTTAGGTATTTGGAGATTTGGTTCACTCTATGACAAATTACGATGTTGATAAGGTATTGTGGAAGGTGTTTATAGGCGGAACAAGGCTTTTCGGTCTGGGCCGATTCGGTCTCGAGACATTTCGGTAAGACTGTGAAATCTTGCAGAAATCTTACATGTCAACTTTTTAATGCAAACATACTTACATCAACGAGAAGTTTTATTTAAAAAAACTACAAACATGATCCAAGATCCAACAGTTGATCAGAATCAACATATGCTTTTTATTATCGTCAGCAAGCAAATTAAATCATTATCGACATTTTACAATTAAATACAAATGCTTCAAACTCATAATTACAATTCAGAATTAATCGCGATCATCACTTCTCAACATCCTGAAAGAGTTTTTGTTTATTTTGTTAAAAAGTTTTTGCATGAGGGAGCTGGTATAGCACCAGCTAGCGTGACATTCCGCTGCTTATATAATCATGTAAATAAACAAGTGTAATGAGTTGTTTATTGACCGAAATGTCTCCAAACTGAAACGGGCAGACCAAAATGTCCCGTGACCGTAACGGCCCAGACCGAAAAGTCGCCTACCGACCATGTTTTAAGCACTCGCGTGCTTTTCTCTCAGGTTCAACAAATTCTTATAATTTCAAACTAAAAACACAAGTTTTTAGTTATGATTTTTATTTTAAATAGTTTAAGGGGCATGTTATGCCGTTGCCAGACCAGTAGATACGGAAGAAGTTGTGGTTTTTCTAAAAGCAATGGCGCAATTTTGTTGTCACCAGAGCATTTGAAGAACAAACTGTGTCCTCGATTCCCGTTGAGCCTTTCCTCCAACGCCATATACGCGCATTGTGTCTGGGAGAAGCTTATGCTCTGGAGCAGAGACCCCGAGGTGATGAATTGCAAACTTGCCGTCCGCTTTGGGGGAAATACCCTGTTGTGAGAGTCGTGTGTCTGAAACGTCATATTTGTGGAATTCGTGATGAGGGGGCGGTCCTCGCGGTAATAAAACTATTCAGATGTTGAGCAACGAAAAAACTTTTTCCGGGTTGTGTTACGGAAGTTTTCGCACAAGAATATTTTTGTGATAATTTTCGTCTGCTTACTGAAGCGAACTTGTTATTTTTTCATCAAGGTTTGGCGTTTTCCTGTTATTATCATAACGTTTGGTGCCGGTTTTGATGCAGAGCGTTGATCTTCTTCGAGAGTGCGTCGATTACATGAAGCTCGTGGCCCGCGACCCCCTTTTGCAGCACGGACTGTCGCTGATGGCGTGGAAGACTTTCATTGGTAAAAGGTTTATCGCTCTAGCGAAGTTGATAGACAAGGTTGGAAAAGCACCAAAGGACCGCCTCTGCAGAAAGGCAGGTGTTGTTGGATCATGGCTTTGGATCTTTGTGCAGCTCTTCTCAGTGCCGTTTTCTAGTCATTTGAAGGCTCTTGTTCAATAATTCTGATAGTGATAAGGATTTCTTTTCGAAAACCAATATCATTCAATTAATGAATCATTTTAAAACCAAAGATTAAACCCTTGGCTGTCACTTTTCTATGTAAAGGACCTTGAGGTCTTTATTTCAGTCATGGCCGGAGTGTTGTCCACCGTACCGGCACTTTTTAAAAATCAGTATTGGGCTCATTTTTGTTGCAATCACAACGTTTATGCAAAAAAAAATTTCGACTGGAAACCTTAGACTAGAGAACCTTGCTAAGCGTAATAAATCTATTTGTGAAACCACGTTCTGTTGCTAGAAAACGAAATTTCTTTTAAGTTTCATTTCACTCGTTTTTTTACTCCTTACGGAGAGTGCCGCGAGTGTTGTGTGGGCGTCCATATCCGCTTGCTTATGCTGTGGAGTGGGCCATGCGGCTGTTTTCGCAGTTAATGCTGCGTTGATGGCCAACCAGGGTTGCGGAGTCGGAGGTAAAATGTCCGACTCCAACTCCGACCTTTCCACAATTTCCGACACCGACTTCTTAACAAAACGTGAATGAAGTTTGGCTGTTAACAATTTTGTAGCAATTAGCAATCAATGGAAATCTTGGTACACAGCAAGAATTCTCTGTTTCAATAAAAGTTTCAAAAGAATTTATCATATCAACAGGCACAAGTTAGGATTCCTAACTTAGGAGTGCGATGTGTGAAATGAGTGAATTGGACTTCCGGAGTCGGATAAAAAAATCCGACTCCCATTCCGACTCATAGTGATCTTAGGAATCCGACTCCACCCAAAAACCTCCGGCTCCGACTCCGCAAGCCTGCCGGCAATCAATGGCAGCACCTGTGCGCCCTCCCATTACCGAGCACGTGGCTGGACAGACCTCAAATGGCCCGTTTTCATGACCCGGCCGGGCATCGAACGAAGTCTACCTTCTTCAGTGGTGTGCACCCGACTTACTGCACCCCTCAGCTTGCGAGCTTTCCCTAACCACTGATTGACGTCGCACGCAGGAGGTCGGCATTGGCGACAGGAACATGGATAAGTTCTGCGAGGCGTGCACAGTCCTACTGCAGGTCATCGCGGACGCGGATCCGGACCAGTTCCCCAAACATGGGTCTGCTTTTCCTCCGGCAGGTAAGAATGCCTCGGATGTTGCGAGGCATGCGGCCGGAAGTTACTCACGAAAGAGACTGTCCGGTAAGCTTTCTTTCGGAAAGCATCGCCTTGCCGTTTCACACACAGGCAATGAACAGTGTCACAGTGTCCGAGTGATTTCGCTTTTCCCGGTTGCGTAAATTACCGGCTCCGTACAGAGAATCAATCACCTCGTGTGGTGTGTGTTACTTCACGCCTATTTTTTTTCGCTGAGACGTTTCGATCATTTGTCCCAGAATAGTATTAGAATTTGCTATAACAATATTCACTAGCCATTATTTTCGGACATTTTGACAAAATTGACCAAATTTTCTTCGGTCATTTCTAAAAAAAATTCGGTTTATTAGCGAAAAAACTACTTTCACACAGTTTGGCCCAACTTAAGACTGAACCACTTATTTGGTGACTGATATGTCCTTTTTGGTGCTAGAACAGTGGATCCGAACTAGGGGTCCCCTGAGGGTCTGCGGGACTGACAAAGGGATCCCGCGGATTCTTCAACGATATTTTGATACAGGTTAAAGAAACAGTCGCACAACTAGGATGGTTCCAGTTCGCTGATTCCAAATCCAGCTCCCTCAGCACGTCTGGTTTTCAAGATAATACATATTCTTTCACCAAGCAATCCCAACATTATCACA
>Ga0210059_1009608_pt1 | contig 15074 bp, 5 predicted proteins | sample Ectturendosymbi2_FD_188042 | JGI IMG/M metagenome (GOLD analysis project Ga0210059, IMG submission 188042) | Ecteinascidia turbinata endosymbiont from Florida, USA - Sample 2 (SPAdes) (version 2) | ecosystem: Host-associated > Tunicates > Ascidians > Unclassified | place: Key West, Florida...
GCTATTGTGCCATTGTATTCTCATTTGCCCTAATGTTCGCTAATGGTTGGTTTACTGCATGCGATGGCTTTTATGGTGCTTCTGCTTATTGGCTGAGTCATATGAAACAATAAACCATTACCATTACAACGTACACGCTAGCAAGTTCACGTTCTCCATCTCTCTTCAATCTCAGCACCGTTATATCGAAACAAACGTTTATCGTTATAACTCAAGCCAAGATATTCGGAAAAGCCAGAAATGTAGCCAAACGTCGAAAGTAATTATTACATGCTAGAACCCAAGCAAGAAAAAGCATTAGAATTGCCAGATATACCACACTTTTCTGAAGCAGAAAAATAAGAACTTTGAATCCGTTTTTTCATCCCCAATCCTCCTAGGGCAGTTCCTCTTATAAATCAAAAATTCCTCTGCCAATTCGCTCCCGGTTGAGAACCACTGTTTAGACTTATATCCAGACTAATGGTAATTTACGGCATTATCCAAATTTGTCGCTTCTGTGAAATCGTTTGTATTGTTATTTTGATAGTGTATTCATTCGCATTTTCATGATAAAGAAATTAAACTGTTGCTTCATTCTAATAAGCATGAAAAAAGCAACTTGATCTCTTATTTAAGTGTTGGTTGTGTGCAAACACCTATTCTGAAACGCGCTAGGGCTAACCACTTTATGTTCTCTTTGTGTTGTTCGATTGTGGTTGTGATATGGACATAGTCTGCAATAAATGAATTATTATTTCTCTCACGAAAAACTATTTTTGAGAGTTGCTCCATTCTTTCAAGAATCGGTCGTGCCTGACCAAGAATCAGACAGAAGCGAGATTAGGTAAATGAAAGCAAAACTGCCAACAGCATAATGAGCTAAATTCCTGTTTGGTGTAACCAGATTCATTGGTTAGCAGGTGCGTGTAGACAATTAGTCGCTTAGGTAATTTCAACAAAACTTTAGATCAGGTTATCTATCTCGTGTCGCCAACTGACTTAATGGACCTTTGATGCCGTGCTGAGAAACAACTTGTATCGATTTTTTATGCGATGCGCATCTTTATCCAACTTTTTTATTCGATCGCTTCAAACGTCTGATGCTTTTTACAAATCTTCATTTTTCCTCAATTATCCAACGCTCTTGTATGGTGGAGACCGAATGCAGTAGTTGTCCGTGAATTGTTTCGGAGTTTGCGTCTCACCAGTATTGCTTTTGTGCAGTAAAAATATGTGGACACTGTGTACACACCAAGCATACAAAAAGTAAGTGCTGGGAAAGTGTTTTGCTCCTCTCAAGGTTGGACACGTACTAACACCGGTTGTGTGATGCGCTACTGTATGGTTATCCATTTTCTGTGCCCTTGTGAATGACGATACAGCTGTGGTGAGGATAAAGCACTTTGCTCCTCTCAATGTTGGTCATGTGCAAACACCGTTTCTGTAATGTGCGCTGATGTATAGCTTACCACTTTTTGTGCTCTTGTGTCTGTGATATGGACCATGAGTCCGCAATAAAATATTATTATCATTATCACTATGACCTCATGTGCTCGGAAGAATTGGAAACAAATTCTGACAAGCTTCCGTTTCTGAGAAATATGATTCTTTTGTAGCATTAACCTGACACAGCGAATAACAAACCACTAAATAAACAAGTTATTGGGGCTGGCACAATTAGCTGCAAAAGGTTTCTCTCCAACCAAGGGCAAACGGCAAGTGTGAACATGAAGGCGATAAAAACTGTGACAACGTAAAAATAGATGTTAATAGCAAGACGATAGAGAAATAACGTATATACTGCGAAATAAACATCAAGTCGACGACTCACAACATTACAAATAGCTGAACAAACAAACATAAAAGGTCTTTTGCATAAGACATTAACAAAAAATATTACAGGCTGCCCTGAGAATTTCATAAAAATACTGTTGCTGAATAAAAAAAAGCACGAAGAATTATGTCTGAGAATTGTGGCATAATTGGCGTCGCATTAGGATTTTCAAATGGTTCCCCATTGTGTGGCAAATGTTTTGCTGTTGTCGTATCTGCGTGAAACTGCTGTGTACAACCGTTGGTAGTGTACAGTAGCATGAAAACAAATTTTTTGTGTCAACGTTTTTGCTGGAACGTAATAACAATAAGCTGCATTCCGGCCAAGCATTTAATTCCTACATGTTAAAAAATCAACAACCCAGTCAGGTTTTTAAAATGGTTTGACCTTGATGACCGCTGAGACATTGAGATGCCGCAACTATTTCATCTAAATACCGAGATAGTCGTAAAGCAAGGTTTTGGTGTATTTTGGTGGTGGTCGAAAAGCGAGATTCTGCTGTATTTTGAGAGACCGAAACGGTCAAAACACCTTAAAAACACTGATCCCAGTGATTACACTACCAACAGAAGGTTCAAAATATTTTGATCCTGAACACGCTGGTTCAAAACGCACGTTCGCAACAGAGTTCAAAACGCGCACGTTCGTAACTGCACGCAACAGAGTTCAAAACGCACGTTTGTAACCGCACGCCATCAATAAGAACCGCTGTGTGAGCTATTCTACCACCGTCTTGCTCGAACGTGAATGGTGTTTTGGTTCATGATTTCAAACTCGGCACCGACAACTCGTCAATCAAAACCACTATTACACCCTATAAAAACAACATACTCATGGAGCACATATAGGTCAGTCACGATTATTCTGCTCTTACAAACCACGAATGTGTTATGCTCAGAACTTCATACAACACAGATCAAACAGTGAGCTGCACTTTCTGCAGTTTGACTGAGTTGGATAATTACATAAGTCGCGAACGTTGTTGGCATACAGTATATACACGATGTCTTGAGAGAGGACACAGTCAACTGCTATTTGCTGTTTCTTATCGGACCAAGCAACGCATTCTATACGAAATCGCTGATACACCACCTTTTTTCGCGGAGCCACGCTACATTCAATGCTCACTACAACCCACCAGTCGCTTGCTTTCAGAAAAGCGGTTTGTTAACTGCTGCACGCAGCTCGACGCCGCTCGGGCGTTTGGCGCATTGACCAAGTGCACTGTTGGCGATACAACGTTCGTCCATGTTTGATTGGTACCTGTCGTTAGCAGGACAACTGAAAATGCAGTCAGTGCTAGACTGTTCACCAACTGTGGTGACCGTACAATACATGTGTAACCAGAAGTTCAGGATTCACACAAACCTAATTGCACACCACATCCGTCGGATGATACAAAAGGTTGACAACAGCTGTTCTTGAAACGAAACCAGTTGAATGAATAAACCAATTTACCATCGGGAAATTCTTTTTTTCCGCATAGCTGGTTTTGATGCAGGCGTCTCGATTGCATTCATAAGCACTACCAGATGTAAGTTTCAGAATCAGCTTTTGCATCAGTTGCGGTTGTCAGCTACCTACGCAGTATTGCTTTAAGCCTGTCGGCAAAGGCAAGGCATTGCATCTTTTGCTCATCATTTCTTTATCAAAATCAAAAACATCGCCGTTGATCTCCGTCGAGTTTTGTAGCAAATAATTTCTGACAGCATTTCTGCACAGTTCCTTTAAAGGTAACGGAGCCAACCCACACTTCAATGCAAGCACTTCGTATTCGCGAAAGAGGTATTCTTTGCCTTCAATAGGAACGTAAAGGCATTTGTGCGTGCAGTGCACTTTTCCAGGAATAGGACCTTGTACCATACCATTGTCAGGCAAACGCTGGCCACGCCAAGTTCGACCGCGTTCCAGCGGTACGCAAGTTCTACCGACGTACACTGGTTCATGATAAGAACAGTCGAACCCGCCGATGACAGCGTTTGGTGGCACGGCGCCACTGCTACTAGCAACCCACTCGAAAGAGTTTGAGTTCGTGGAAACCAGCACTTCGTATTCTTTTGATGACCTGACTCCAGTACCGTAAGACACCAGTATAAATCTGCAAAACATTCACGCAATAAGAAAATTAGTCGAACAAGCAATGAAACAGCTTGCTGAGATGGTGAATGTGACGACTCATGTCTTTCATGTTTCATATGAACCGAATCGAAATGATTAGACCCGAATCATATAGTTTTAACTTAACAGACGGCATTAACATTTCAAAAAATTGTATATTCCTTTCATTCGGTAAGTTCAAGAATTTTGATTCGGGGTGAAATTCATTTTGATCTGTTCATACATATTCCGCGTTAAGCTGCAGCTGGTCCTGGACTCGTATCGCCTGTCAGTAATTTCACTCCAATCATATCGCTAATCAATCAGGCTCAATATGAGCTTTGTCATTACAGAGCTAGGCTTGACTATTGAAAACGTGCTCCATGTTGGTCGTTCTGAAATAGCGTAAGGGAAACTAGATATTGCAAATTATCTAAGATTTATATGGTATCCAACAAAACTACTTTGATCACATTCCACAACCAGAACGTGGACTATAGTGTTCTACTTCAAATATTTACAACTATATGATTTTTAGTCTGTCATTTACAGCACTGTTAAAATATTGGCAGCAACTCACACTGGATGGAGAACCATGCTCTGAAAAAACTTGATTACCATGGCACAGGAGCAATGGGCATTTTGGGTCTTAATGTGCAGTCATGTTTGCAAAAGTAACTAATTTTTTTCACTACATCCCAACTATGAATTTTTCACCCCTTTCCATTTGCTTCTTACTTTCTAGAATGTAAATATTGTTTCTTATTGTCATAACCCAGAATACATAGATATATTGTTTGATCAGCAACTGTTTAGTATCCACAAACTAAACTTACATGAATACAGCATCAAATCAAGATATGGAGCTTTATTTCTCAATTTGCACAGTAGACGTTTCTGGCATACATTTCATTCATGGGCATTGCAAAATTAAACACTAAGATATTTGCCCCCCATGCAATCATATAACATTTTGCAAAATGTGTAAAACAACAGAGGTAAACAAATTATTTTGTCATTATCAACTAAGCAAATTCTTGTCACATGTTGGCAACACCAAATCTTCAGTGGTAACTTCTGGTTCAAGGCAGTGGAACTGGCAGTGAGCCTAGATATTAATTATCTTAAGCAGGTTTTTTTTTAAGGAAAATGTTAGGTGCCCGGTATGGATCTGTAGGGACCCGATTTCTCTGATTCTAGGGACCCGGTGACAATTTTCTCTGATTCTAGGGACCCGCATCGAGTCCCTACAACGCATTAAAAAAAACCCTGATCTTAAGCAACACAACTTCCAATCTGTTTGACAACTTCATTTTTCAAAAAAAGGTGAACAAAATAATAGGAGCCAGAAACCAAATTGTAGGCAACAGTGGTTGTGCAAGAAGTATATATCTGAAACTTTAACAAAGTCTCCCTGGAAAAAAGCCTTACTCAGCAAAACGAACTTCACCCCTGTTTTTTGCTTAAACAGTAAACGTGCAGAAAAATAAAGTAACAATATAAAGCACATCATAACACCACCTGTCACGTGCATACACTTAACATGGAAATTGAGATATGCCATGCAGAAGACAATGCAGAAAACTTGGTGCAGTAATACAAACTAGCATACAGTATCTCAATAGTGGGGTTCTAAAGTATAAAAAGATTACTAATTAAACTAAACCAGCAGCTTATGAACCTCTCAAATCAAATCTGGGTTAATTTGTTCAGTCAGACCTAATTTTTTGATATGGCTGAAAAAACTTAAGTCAATTTGGTCATATTAACCAAAACTATAGATTAGTGAAAACTGTTATGGTGAGCTTTATGGCATGGTATAGTGTTATGGTAATATTATGGGACAAATGACAATGTCTCTGCAAAAAAAAACAATTAAACAACTACAAAATGCTTTGCAAGCCGTTGCAGCAGAATGCTGACTTATTGTTTAGAGCATGGGTGGGCAATAGCGGCCCGCGGGCCAAATTTGGCCCGCCACAGCATTTTCAGTGGGCCGCGGAAGCATTCACGAAAATCTTCAAATCTAAAACATCCTCCAACTCAACACAGCAAACATTAGTGCTGAGGCTAACTTGAACCGAGATTTGTTTCTGTTTCCAGTAGTTGTGGCCCTCCACTGATCGCAGCCTTCTCAAAGTGGCCCCAAACCAAAATTAATTGCCCACCCTGGTTTAGAGTTGTTGGATTTTATGCACATGCTTGTCATATTATGATAATAAACAACATGGATTTTCAATGATGTCCACTGCTAACATGTTTGTTGCTGGCATATGAACACATTGTACTTGGAAATCAGGATAAAATCAAGCATATTTCAGTTTTTTTACCAACTGCATAGCTCCTCAGTCAATTGTGCTGAGGAGCTATTAACACCCTCAACCAATGGAAAATGGGTTTTTCGTGAGTGACATCATAAGTGAAGCAGAATTTTGGCCATTTTGGGTCATGTTACCTGGTCTAGGGCCCAACCGCTAGATGGAAGTATTTCACTCAAGTTTTCACTGGAAACTAGGCTAGAATCCAAATTTTTTGAACCCTTGATCGACTTTCTAGCATTTCTGGTTCAAAAGTTATGATCAAAAATAAACAAAGTAATTATCTAATTTGTGGATTAATTACTAACTTTGTTGTTTTTAGATCATAACTTTGGAACCCAAAACCCCAGCAAGTCATCCAAAGTATCAAAAGACTCGATTTTAGCCTAGTTTCCAATGAAAACTTGAGTGAAATACTACCATCTTGTGGTTTTGGCCTAGAGCCAGATGAAGTGGGTCAAAAAGGCCTGAAACTACTCCACTTATGACATCACTTGCAAAAAATCCAAAACCTAAAACAAAAATTTTTTTTTCAGTGCAGCCTCAAAGACTTGCCAATTCTTTTAAGGGTTTGATCACCTCCCTAGTGCTTTCGGTGCCAGAGATATTTCTGTGCAAAGACACATGCAAACTGCTGGTTTTTAGGCTGAACTATACCGACTTCGAAGATGTTAATGTCTTACATAATTTTTGCATCTCACACAAGAGTTGAATATATGAGATAAGACCTTCACAAACTTTTTGTTCTTTCCAATTAGAAAAAAATTAGCAATATTTGAAATCTCAACTGAGCAATAAAACGAATTGCAAATTCATAATTTTTGACATTTTTTACTGATTTAAATAATTTCAACACCTACTGATTGTCATCAACATCAGAGATGTACTGCACAGTAAGCATCTTCAAAATACATTTTATACAGTTCTATTTAATTAAATTTTTGTTTAAATATGATCTGATTTTGTCTGTTTGCTTTCTATGCGCATCACAAACCTACCAAGAGCACTAAATGGAAGAAACCTTAACACACATGATCACAAATGCATGCTGCTCACTTTTTGCTGGGAATGACAACTCCAGGTACAAATCTGTTATCATTTTCCTCCAATCTAACTCGACCGATGTATGTATTCTCCAAACCATCTGCAGTGCCACCAACAACAGCTCCCTCAGGTACTTGCCCATTTCTCCCAATTGTCCAGGAAAGAGTGACAACTGGACAACATGTTAAATCTTGCCATTGAATTATCAGGTCCTCGTCCATCACAAACAAGACTTGTTATTGAGACACATTCAGATCTACATCTAAGTTGCCTTTTACAAAACAAAAATTTCAGTAAAACAAACTGCATTCACATTTACACACAAAAATATAATTCCAAATGCCATGATTTCATGACAATGGACTATAATTGTCAGCTACTTTTACAATTTTTGACCTTTTTCACTGTCAAAGAAAACAATACTTGCTTCAAGTAGTGTTTGCCAAAGACTACAGAAAGCAATCTTGCAATCCTTGCAGAAAAACCAACTGAAATTATTGAAATCTCAGTTGCACATTACATGTAACCAAAATTGTGAGCACTGCATACCCAATGAGACAAACAACTCCACCAATACATGTTTTGGTTATGCAGCCTCCACATGATAACAGCAAGGCATAAATCATGGGGCACAAAACCCAACTAAAAATATACGCATATATACATGTGCATGTTATTTTGTGTCCTGGGTTTTAAACTTTACAACATATACACAGGTGCTGTGGCATCAGATATATAAATACAATTAACTTTTTTGTGAGTGGTACTACCTTATGCTATGTTTAAGTGCTGCTTAGATGAAACATCCTCCTGTCCAGATTTACATTTACTAACAAAATATTTTAAATGTACCGAGTATTTCTTGCCACCAAAACCACTTTGCAATGTAACAGTTAGAAAGGTTTAAAACTCACTTTATAATTCCACTTAGCATGTCCAGAGTGATATGTCTTTATCCATCATTCTTTAGTTTATACCATGGACCCCATTGCTACTTTCACAGCATTGCATATAGTGGTGGCAAGTCACTGGCAGTAGAGCATGTGAAGCTTTCTTTGAATGAATTAATTAATACAAACATGCCATGAGGCTTATGAAACTGTATGTTCTGTTTTTCACATCTTACCTGGTATCAAAACTGGTCTACCAATTTGAGAGGTGCAAGCTCAACTGCAGCACCACCCAACCAATAAGTCTTTACACTTGCAGCTCAGTAACTTTGTGAGACGAAGAACAATATTTTACATCCTTTCATCCATGCTGACAGGGTTTATGGTGAAAGACATCATTTTTTTAGTGGGGATACATACAAGATGAGATATTGTTTCTTTTGCTCCACTAGTTGTGGTTAGTGGTTAAGTAAGCTGCTCATATGTTTCTTATTAGTCTGCTTGACAACCATTTCACAAAACCAACTTTTTAGTCAAAATGACTAAAATAAGAAGTGGACAAATCAGATATCTCATAAGTTGTCCAACATTGATGTTTACAGAGCATTTGCAATTTAACTTATAATTGATTTCTCTTCAACCCCTTACAGTACAAAATCGAAATTTCACACTGAAGCCTGTTGACAATGTTTGAATAATGAGTTATATACCCATGTCAGCTATCTTTGCACAAAACAACTGCTGAAACTGATACTGCCAGCTCACAAGTCAACCTTTTGTATATTTCAGCTAAGCTGTCTTAAACTTGGGTGGTATTGGCAGTTTTTATAGGTTTATTTTTTGTATAACTGTATTTCCACCTGGGAACCATGTTGCCAGTCTAGAAAGTTCACCTGGTTGTGGACCTGATTATTGCTGTATGACATGCAAACTACTTTGTTGTCATAACTACGCACTTTATGGACCAAACATGTGTAGCAGGCAAGCTATTGCTGCTTTGAAGAGGTGATCAAAGTTGGGAAGTGAACCGCTATCCTTCACTGCTGTGGTTAGTGTATTGAAGCAAATTTTGATGAACAACTTTCATCACTCACCTAATGTAGGGGTACACAACCTGCGGCCTATGAGAAAAATTTATGCAGCCCTGCACATGTAATTTAACACCTTCTGTTCTGGTAGGCTAAGGCTAAAATCCAGCAGTTTGCTTGTGTTTTTGCATGGGAATATCTCCGCTGACAATTGCACTAGAGAGCTGTTCGAATCCTCAAAAGATTCAACAAGTCTTCGGGTCTGCAATGAAAAAAAAATTGTGTTTTGGGTTTTTTTGTGAGTGACATCGTAAGTGGAGTTGTTTTAGGCCCACTTCATCTGCTCCTAGGCCCAAACTGTAAATGGTAGTATTTTGCTCAAGTTTTTACTGGAAACTAAGCTAAAATCTGAGTCTTTTGATACTTTGGATGATCTGCTGGGGTTTCTGGTTCAAAAGTTATGATCTGAAATAAACAAAGTAATTAACCTCATAATTAGATAATTACTTTGTTTGTTTATTTTAGATCATAACTTTTGAATCAGAAATGCTAGAAAGTCAATCAAGGTCTCGAAAGACTCAGATTCTAGCCTAGTTTTCATTGAAAACTTCAGCGAAATACTTCCGTCTAGCAGTTTGGCTCAGGTCAGGTACCAGCAGCCAAATATGGCCAAAAACCTACCTTACTTATGAAGTCATCTCAAAAAAAACCTGAAACCCCAAAATTTTTTTCATTGTAGACTCAAAGACTTGCCAGTCGTTTGAGGGTTTTAACAGCTCTTTAGCACAATTGACTGAAGAGCTATGCGGTTGGTACATCAACAAAAATATCCCTGGTTTTTCCCCGATGTGCAAGTACAATATATTTGTAGACTAGCAGCAAACGTGTTAAGAGCCAGTGGATTAAGTCCCATGTCCCTTTAAGTCCTGTTGCACCACCATAACTTGCCAGCCATTTGAGCTGGAAAGCTATTTAAACCCTCTGAAGAGGCGGGAAGCAGTGTTGCCGCTGGGGTGAGTTTTATTAACATCAGATTGCTGCTTTTTTCAACATCAGGTTACATCATATTTTTACATTAGTTTCATACAAGCTAAATCGTAAATGCTTCTATTACCTAACAAAGCACGATAACCTTCATTCAATCAAAAATAGAGCGAAGTGTCATCATTGAATGGAGAATAATATCATGCATAGAACGTAAAATGTTATTTTCATTTCTCAATTCAGCAAAGGGATCTTGTTGAGTTTTGGATGATAATCAAACACACATGAAGGTGAGAGATTGATGAAAAACCATAAAAATCATGAATCTAACTTATTTTCATCATAAAAGGACAGGAAATGTGGAAAACAAAAGCTATAGCCTAGTCAACATCAGATTTGTCATGAAAACATCAGACATTCTCTCAAAACATCAAATCTATAAACATCAGAAGTGGCAACACTGGTAGGAAATCTTCTAGTTTAGATTTTTGACAATTGAAAGTTTTGGATGTTTTGGCGTGATATCACAATGGGGGTAGGTTTATGAATATTTGGCAGAGGTTACCAGGCCCTGGGCAGCAACGTCAAGAGCTAATTTTTTGACTCCAGTTTTTATTGAAAACTAACCTATAATATGAGTCTTTAGTGCCTTTGATTGGCCATCAGCGTTTCTGGTTCAAAAGTTATGGCCAAAAAAACAAAATTTTGATAATTATCAGAAGATGACAAGGTATCATGGCAAGGTACATAAAAGACCAGGCATGTATCACTGGTCACAGTCAACGCTCAAAATTTAAGCAAACATGATGTACAATCAGTGTTGCCATGTCCACAAAGACAAAATATGCCATATTGTGTGTTAGAATATGCCACATTTTTTTCGTATCAAAAAAACACCTGGAAAATTGGTAGACAAAATTTTCATATTTTTATTAAGTTTATGCATAATCGACAATTGATATTAACACATTTTAAGGCTGTCTATTGAAAAGAATCCTTCCCCCTCAGAGAATCCGACACTAAGATGTTACAGAGTAAATATTTCACCTACTAAAATGATATCATCAGAAATGTATGAAGTACAAAACAGAATTAACTAAAACCACAAATAGTACAGCTACTGATTAACAGAATCTAATTGAAAAATTAGAACCCCAGCTACCCACTTTACCTAGAGAAGGAAAAGGCCACAGTAGGAACAACTAAAAATTTTTACGGCTACGTTGATGTTGCTGTCATGTCTTTACTAATACAGCAATACTGTAATGTTCATGTCACCGAATACTGACTAGTGGGTGGTGGCCATTACATGTCTTACTTTTTGAGGAAGCAGGGTTTCACTGCATACATGCATACCAGAGGTGAGTGGACTGTCCAATTTTGCAATCCAGATCCAGTCCTGAATATTTAAAACTCAGTCCAAGTCTAACCATAGTCCAGAAAGGTTAAAAAATTCAAAATCCAACTCAAGATAAAGTCTAAAATATTAACAAAATATAGCTTTTTAATAACAAAAACGTCATAATTCTTTTCCATTAATTCAGTCTTAATCTGGTCCGGATCCTAAATTTATGAAGCAATGTGCAGTTCGGATCCAATCCAAATTCAACAAAGTTCGTCATAGTCTGGATCCAGTCCAATGCTCATCTCTGACGTATACTAGTGTATATAGATACAAGTTCAAATTCAGCTGTCGCTAACAAGACAGGCACTTTCAACATGGCCACATCAGAATTAGTCAGATGGATATTCATGGTAGAAATATGAAAATGCTAAATTGATGCTTAGGTGTACACATGGAAAAATGACAGCACTACAAGGCATTTATTTTATTTATTTCAGACTCATGGTCTATATCACAAGGGTATCAAACAACAAAACTGGTTTGTTATAATGGATTACAGAGCAGTTGTTAATTTATAAACACAGTCAACACTGAGAGATGAGCAAAACACTGAAACATGATGAGCATTTAAATTGTTTTAATCACGGTTTCAAATGTTCTTGCGAGAAATTTAGTTTAGGGCTGACAACCCTTTGTTTTCACTAAATTTAAAGCAAGATGTGGTGGTTAGCATTTTACTAATTAATAATTATATATGTTCACTTTGTATGTGTTTGGCTTGCACACATCTTTGACATGCTGGTAGGTGATGGAGGAATAACAAGGAAATATACAATTCCTGAGGCATCACAAAGCACATGGAAGGTACGGTCTTAGTTGCTGTGCAAAAGCAACACTGATGAGACACATACACTCACTGAAACAACACACCAACTTCAACAACTACTTCAGTTGGTTACCATCATACAGGAGCATTAAATAATTATATATGAAAAATCAAAGATTTCTAATAAGCATCAGACATTTGTAGCAATCAGATAAAAAAGTTGGATGAAGATGCACATCGTAGAACAAATCCATGCAGTTTGTTTCTGAACAAGGCATCAAAGGTCCTGAAATAATGGTTAACTTGGTGTGTGTGAGAACACTTACATTTCTGGCTATGTAGTGCATAATTCAATAGGCATTGTTATACAGTATGCAACTCGAACCATTTCGAACTTAGTCTGTGTGTATTTGCTCCACAATCGGTAAACATACATTGGCATGCAATAGGCACAGAATAGAATGTTTACTGTTTTTACTGCAGGTGCATGCTGAGCAAAGGTGCATCAGCCTGAGCTTATTTTCTGCACTACAGTGATTTCACTTGTCTCTCGATATCATCACCATCCCACCATCCTTCAGTAAGGTATTTAGCGATACACCAAGACATTTGACTAATCACTTAGTCAAAAAATTGAATGCATACACAATTCAGAAAATCATCATTCGATGCAGCAGGTTGTTTTTACTTTTTGGGGCAAAAAGTACACTTGCTTTGTTGCAATTTAAAGGTAATTTCACGTACAGCAACATAGTCACCACAAATATTCAGAGGACACTGATGTCTACTAAAAACTAATGCTAGGTTATATGTTGCAAAAACGTACAAAATCTTACAGTAAAAAAACACAGCCATGAGATGTTGCAATATTATGTAGTATCTGTCAGAGATTAGCAGAGTCACATTCTTCAGACTCCGACTCTGCTCTTGTTCTTAAAGCAAGGCTAACACAAAATTTATATGACGGGTTGGGGGCTTTCACACAAGGTTGGCTAGAGTACGTTCACAAATTTAACCAAAACAGCAGTCCTGCAGTGAAATGCAAAGTTGGCAAGCTGTGGTTGCTCATTGTTTTTAAGTTCAAGTAACCACAAAATTTTACAACTGACCACTTTAGCAGCATTGCTATGCACTGAGATGAAAAGTTAAGGTGCAAGATTTAAAGCAACCTCGGCTGTGTATGTCATCATTATCAAGTTTAGCAAACTTATCACAAAATAATGTACTACATGTTGGAGATTTAAAACAACGTAGGCTGCAGTAAGTTCAGTACATATACATTTCACATAAACAGCATTCTTGCACTGAACTGCAAAGTTGGCAAGCTGTGGTTACTCGTCGTGTTTAAGTTCAAGTAACCACAAAATTGTACGACTGGTTGGAGATTTAAAACAACGTAGGCTGCTGAGCGTACATATGTATAACCTAACCAGCATTCCTGCACTACAATGCGGAGTTGGCAAGCTGTGGTAATTCATCGTTTTGAAGTTCACATTGAAGTACGTTCAGTACATATACATTTCACATAAACAGCATTCCTTCGCTGAAATGCAAAGTTGGCAAGCTGTTCTTACTCGTCACTTTGAAGTTCAACTAACTTGCCACAAAAGTGTAGAACGCTTCGGAGATTTAAAACAATGTAGCCTGCAGTACAGTACCTACATACATTTAATCCAGGGGCGTGCAGATGCAGATGCGTGCCTAGGAATTTCATGACGCCAAATTGAAAGTTGGTTTTCATTGAATTGAGAAGTTTCAAAAGTTTGTTTGCTGTGGTTCCCAGCTTCTACTTTGGACCAAACCCATTATTTGCTCGTAAAACTTACCAACAGCAACATAGGGTGAAGTAGCCTATGTACATATATTAATTTCACCTAACAGAATTTATGCTCTGAAATGCGAATGTCGTTTTGAAGTTCAGCAAACCTATCACAAAATTTATTCCACTGGTTGGGGATTGGAAAACCACGTAGGCTACAGCAAGGTCACAGATTTAACCAAAACAACAATTATGTACTAGCACACTTTATGCAATATTTGTACGACGGGTCGGGGTTTTTGAGCAATGTATACTGCAGCACTTGCAGAACACACATAACAAAACCAACATTCCTATACTGAAATTCGAAGTTCGCAATCTGTGGTTTCTCTCGTTTTGAAGACTGCGTACTAGTGTGCATATAACAAGAAGCAGTAGGTGCATTTATCTAAGTCAGTGGTTCCCAACCGGGGTACCGCAGCACCCTGGGGTGCCATTTACAGTGCCCAGGGGTGCCGCGGGCTAACACGTTTTTTTACCATATCATTAAAAATACATTTTCAAGCTGTCATCAAACCTCAAAGCAAATTGTTATGGGTTCAGCATTATGGTTGCCGTAAATTATTATTCTTTTTTGTAGGGTGCCGCAAGCCCAAAAAGGTTGGGAAACACTGATCTAAGTTAACCTAACCAACGTTCGATCATTGAAGTGCAAAGCTCAGAAACGAGATTTTAAAGAAGCATAGGTTGCAGTACGTAGTCAAAATATATTTCACCTAACAGCAGTCCTGCTTTGAAATGCGAACGTCGTTTTGAACTTCAGCAAACTTATCACCAAAGTTTTACGATGGGTTGGGGATTTAAAACAAAGTAGGCTGCAGTTCTTACACATATTTAACCAAAACAGCATTCCAAAAAATGGTATGCCTAATATATGTGCATAAAATTTCAGCGAGAAGTGCTCGTT